>Ga0209956_1000268_pt1 | contig 11768 bp, 10 predicted proteins | sample SalPon2A_C_D1_MG_FD_185720 | JGI IMG/M metagenome (GOLD analysis project Ga0209956, IMG submission 185720) | Soil microbial communities from South San Francisco under conditions of wetland restoration - Salt Pond MetaG R2A_C_D1_MG (SPAdes)... | ecosystem: Environmental > Terrestrial > Soil >...
GGAACCGGCTGTTGAACGACTCGCTGTAGCCATTCTCCCAGGGGCTGCCCGGCGCGATGAACAGCGTCCCCACGCCCGCCCCCTTCAGCCCTTCCCGCACGACCCGAGCGATGAACTCCGAGCCGTTGTCCGAACGAACGTAGGCCGGCTCCCCATGGAACCGGAAGAGCTGCAGCAGCACGTTCACCACATCCTTCCCCGTGAAGCTCCGGCCCACCTCGATGGCATGCACCTCCCGGGTGTACTCGTCCAGGACCGGCAGAAACTTCAGCAGCCCGCCCTGCTCGGTCCGGTCCAGCACGAAGTCGTAGGTCCAAACGTGGCCTCGGTACTCTGCCCGCCGTACGGCGCAGCTGTTCGCGCTCGAGCCCTGGCCCCGCCTCTTGCGCTTCCGGGTCCGGACCTGCCAGCCCTCGGCCTTCCAGATCCGGTGTACACGTTTCCGGTTCACCGGCCATCCAACTCGCCGGAGACGGATCCAGACTCCCCGATATCCGCTCCGTTTGTGCTTCTGGCGGAGTTCGTCCATGGCCACGACCAGAGCCCGATCCCCGTCCGGCTTCACGCTCCGGTAGCGCTGCGTCGAGCGCGCCTGGCCCAACACCTGGCATGCCCGGCGTTCGGAGACACCCACCACCTTCTGTGCGTGCTTCACCGCACGCCGTCTCCGAGCCGGGCTCAGAAGTTTCCCTCGGCCGCTTCCTTCAGAATGCTCATGTCCACGGCCTGCTCCGCCACGATCCTCTTCAGCCGGGCATTCTCCTTCTCCAGCGCCTTCAGACGCTTCAGTTGATCCTCGCTCATCGCCCCGTAGCGACGCTTCCACCGATGGTACGTCGCCTCGCTCACCTCGAGCTCCCGGCATACCTCGGCCACTGCCGCTCCCTCCGCCAGCCGCGTCTCCGCTCGCCGTAGCTTCCCGATGATCTGCTCCGGTCTGTGCTTCGTTCCCTTCATTCGAGCCCTCCGACCTTCAGGTCTGTTGGACTCTCATTCTACCTGGTCCAGTTTTCGGGGGGCAGACCACCTCCGGAGTCCCTCGCAATGACCCGGGCATTTCGCTCTAACTGCACCATGTCCAGGTAGCCGAGGGGCTCTATGACCGTCAGCCCCATAGCCGACGGATCGAGCCCCGCCTGCTCGCAAGCGACGCGCGTCCTGGGATGAAGCGGCACGACGACCGACAGCGTGGCGGCGACCCGGCCGAGGTCTTCCATGATGGACACCAGCCGCTCGGTCCGGTCCGTGTTCTCCGCCCGGTGTACCGTGGCCAACATGTAACCCCCCGCTTCGAGATCCAGTCGCTCGAGCACACGGCTGCTGTCTCGCGCCTTGTCGGCGTAGAAGAGCGCCGCATCGTACATCACGTCTCCGACGCGGTGGACTACTCGATCCTTCAGGCCTTCCGCGCGAAGGTTCCTCACGGCTGTCTCGGTGGGAGCAAAGAGCACGTCAGACAGGTGATCCGTGACCACGCGATTGATCTCCTCCGGCATAGCGCGGTTGAACGAGCGAAGTCCACTCTCTACGTGCGCCACGGTCAGGTGCAGTTTGACCGCCGCCAGAGCTCCGGCCAGCGTCGAATTCGTGTCGCCGTACACGAGCACGAGTGCCGGATCCGCCTTCTCGAAGAACGCCTCGAGACGTTCGAGCATCGCCGCCGTCTGGGCACCGTGGCTCCCGGAGCCCACCTCGAGGTTCGCGTCGGGAGCCGAGATCTCGAGCTCCGTGAAGAACGTTCGAGACATGTTGTCGTCATAGTGCTGACCGGTATGCACGATGACGTGTTCGAGCGTCTGCTCCTGGGCAAGTGCACGATCGACGACGGCCATCTTAATGAACTGTGGGCGAGCGCCGACCACGCTCACCACCGACTTCCGAGACCCGTCGGAGCGCCTCATGATTGTGCCTCTCGAATCGGGCCTCCCGAAGGGGGGACCGATGCGCGCCACCAGTCCAGGCGCTGCTCGGCCACCCGGACGGCCGAAAGGCGCGCTTCCACCACCGTCCGGGCCCTGGCTCCCATGACGGCCCGTTCGTGCGCGCTTCGCGCCAGGAGACTCTGCAGCGCCCCGGTCAGCTCAGCTTCGTCCCGGAACGCCGCCACCTCGCCGACATCCTCCTCGAGCAGGAACTCGGTGTCCGAACAACGCCAGGCCACCACCGGCACCCCGCACGCCAGGCACTGCGGGATCTTCTGCGAGAACGAAGACAGGACGGTTCGGCCGCCGATCTGCATTTCCACACTCGTCAGGTCCACCGCGATGTGGAAGGCACGGACATACTCGGGGACCGTCGTGTAGGGCACGCTTCCCACGAACACGACGCGGTCGGCAACATCGAGATTCCGGGCCAGGCTCTCCAGAGGCCCGCGTTCCGGTCCGTCTCCGACCAGCACTAGAGCTGTCCTTCCCTCCCCCTGGAGACGATGGACACAGCGGATCAATAGATCCAGGTAGCGGATCGAGCTCAGGGTTCCCACGTAGCCCACGACACGATCGTAGCGGTCCAGTCCCAGAGCACGGCGACTTGTCGTCGCGTCGCCCGGCATGAACAGCTCCGTGTTGGCGCCGTTCGGAATCACCGCGATCCGCTCTCGGTCGATCTCGTAACGATCGCAGATCCAGTCCCGGTAGGCCGCGCTGACCGTGTCGGCCGCCAGAGCCGACCGGACCACGGTGCGATACGCGGGCTTGAGGAGTCCTCCCAGGAAGCCTCGGATGGGCCCCAGCTTCATGCGGGGTCCGAGCGCCGCATGCGGCGCGAAGGTCTTGAGCAGCACCCGTGGCCCACGCATGCGGCTGAACAGATAGGGCAGCACGGGCGTGGCCCCGAAGCGAAACGCGATCGCCGCTGTCCCATGCTCCCGTGCGATCCGGCGCACCGTCCGGACCGCGGAAACGAGGTACCGGGGATAGGCGGCCGCCTTCCGAGCGTGGCTCGCCACATAGTGAACCGCGGGATTCAGGTAATTCTCGGGATACAGCGGTGCCGGCGCCACGCAGGCGACCTCTTCCGGCCAGTTCCGGGTCACGACATCCACGAACTCCCGCTCGTTGATGCCAGGGCCGTTGTCGACGGACAAATCCGTCTCCGCCATGTAGATGAAGTGGGGCTTCCCGTGTCTGGCCTCCGAGCTCAGCATGGACGCCCCCCCATCCGGACCGCTGCCACTCACGACCGATCCTCGCGACGGGCCACCGCCTGCTCCTGCGCACGCGAACGGTGGTCCACCACCGTCTCCTGGTAGAGTTCGATGAGACTCTCCGCGCTTCCGCGCCACCCGAACGTCTCGACGGCCCGGGCTCGCGAAGCGGCACCCAGTCGCTCTCGAAGCGTACTATCCGCGACCACACGCTCCAGGGATCTCGTGAGCGGCTCCACTTCGGTGGCCGTTACCAGGAGTCCGGTCCGTCCGTCGATGACCGCCTCTCCCGTTCCCCCGACATCAGTCGCCACGACGGGCAGACCACACGCCATGGCCTCTAGTACGACGTTGGGCAGGCCCTCGTTGTGGCTCGCGAGGACGAATACGTCCGCCGCGTTCAGCCACCGGGGTATCTCACCGTGTGGGCACGCCCCCGGAAGGAAGACGCGCGAGGCCAGCCCCCGTGATTCCACCCATCTCTTGAATTCCGATCGATAGGAGCCGTCCCCCACGACGACCAGCCACGCCTCAGGATGAAATACCGACACTCGCTCGAAGGCATCGCCGAGCTCCCGAAGGCCCTTCTCTTTCTCCACCCTGCACACCGTGCAGATCCCAGGTCCTCGAGCGGGCAATCCGAGCTCGGCCCTCAGGGTGGACTTCGGCTCCACGGCGGGGGCGAACTCCTTCGTGTCCACGCCGTTGTAGATGGTCCGGATGGCCCGACGGGGCTCGCCCAGCTCGAGCATCTCCCTCGCCAACGCCCGGCTCACGGCCGCGACGCGGTCACTCCTCTCTATGGCACGTCGCGTCAGTCGACGTATGCCTCGACTCCGATACGGGTGGGTGTGCACGTCGGCTCCCATGGCCAGCCCAAGCAGGGGTCGGCCGACCTCCGCCGCGATCGGCAGCAGAGACGACACGATCGGAAACAGCCGAATGCCATGGAGAAGATCGAAGTCGAACCCCTGTCGGATGACCTCGATCTGTCGCCGTAGCGTGCGCTCCAACAGATACCCGCCCATGCGTGCGGCTGGACCGAACGGCAACGGCTTGGGAAAAGTGACCCGAGTAACGTCGATGCCATCAAGGTCGTAGCGTAGAGCGGCCGAAGGGCCGATGCGTCCGATCTCCGATGGCCTGGGGAAGGCAGGCAGGGGACAAAGGACGCGGACCTCGGCGCCCAGACGCGTCACCTCCAGCGCCTGCCTGTGGAAGAACGTCGCGGAGATCGCGCGGTCTGGCCGCGCATACATGTCCGATACCAGGAGAACCTTCATCCGCTCGAACGCGCCTCGTGCACCCCTGGCTCTGGCAGCGATTCGTAGCGCTGGCTCGTGCGCTCGACCGCCCAAGGAAACAGGTACTTGTACAGGAGCTCCCTCCCTCCCAGATACTCGAGCCTGCGCCGGACCAGGTAGCCACCCGCCCATGTCGGACGCGACCTGTGGAGCCAGTGCGCCGCGCTGGCCAGCAGCCGCTGAACTGGTCGAGCGAGTGCGCTCTTCCAGGCTGGAGGCAGATGGCCTCGACGTAACCAGAGTGCCCTCCTGGCTGCCAGCCAATCCAGGAACTCCCCCCTGAATCCGGCGGACCAGAAATTCTCCCGCAGACTGAACCGCACGCTGGCCGCCACCTTCGACCTGCCGAAGGACTCCCGTTCGATGCCCGCCTCCTCGACGACTCGCCGACAGATGGGGCGGTCGTATGACCCGCCGACGCTCCAGGCAGCGAGATCGGGTGAGTTGCTGAGCGCCCGGAGGTCGCTGGCCTGGTTCGCACCGATGAACGGCAGTGGGAGGTGAATGAATCCGGCGTGGAGCCGATACTCGGTCAAAGACAGCCCCGACTGATCGCCCCTCGCCAGCATGCCGTCCCCACCCTTGGCATGGCGGCCCCAGATGGTATCGCCAGACATGCCCGTCAGCAGTACCGTCCCCGCCAGATGACGCTCGGCGCCCTTGAACAGTACCTCCTGGCCGTTTCCATCCCCCGCCAGAAAGGGAATGGCAGCGTCGGCATCCTGCTGCCATGCATCGCGCGGAACGTCCAGTACGCGCACGCCCAGCCTGGCACCTATCCGGTCACCGCCTTCCGGCGGTGGCTCCGCGGATCCGAGCAGCGGCTTCCGTCCCTCCGGAAACGACAATGCGGTATCGAGCCCGTGCCGACGCGCCAGCACCGTCACCATGGGAGAGTCGTAGCCCGACGAGACCGTGCCCAGCATCCGGTACACATAGGAGCGATCGGCGGCCGATAGATTCTCGTCCAATCGACCCAGAGCCTCGTCGAGGAAGGCAATGTACGATGCGAAGGTCCGGAAGTCCCTGGACGCCCATGGCTTGGCCTCTGGCCAGAGGTCGTCGCCATCCCAGCGCAGGTTCTCGCAGTAGCTCAACTGCACGGGCCCGCGGTTGCTCGGCAGGATCCTCTCGTAGTGTTCGAGTCCCCTCACGACCGACCGAAGCGTCACCATGTAGTCGGGGTAGGTCGGATCCAGTCGTCCCCCCGCGGCCGCGAGCAGACAGGCGAGCGAGTTCGAGACCAGGATCGTACCATCCAGCTCCAGGTACTGCAGGCGATCCACCGTGGCGCAGGACGAAACGAACACCAGACTGCGACCACGACGCCGGGCCCCGGAGCCGAATACCACGTCCGTCCTGTCGAGATCGCCGGACGCGAACTCACCGTCCCAGACCGCCTCACAGAACCAATCCGAGCGAAGTTCGACACCGGAGCCGTGCAGAACCGAGATCCGTGGCCTGCCGGCCTGAAGACGCGCCAGCCACGACAGCGGCGGCCATGACTCTCTGAGCTCGTAACCCAGGGTCAGGGCTACCTCGTTGCCGTCATTGCGAGCCTCAGATGGCAGATGTGCCTCCCCGGTTCACGAGCCGGGTGCGATCCGGCGCATGGTCCTTCGCCACAGGCGACGGACGCCCTTGGAAGCCAGATAGATGGGCAGGCTCAGCGCAGGTCCGGGATCGTCAGGCGCCCAGACCGCATCGGCCCGGCACCCCCGCAAGGACGCGATCCACTCGGACCACCCGAGTCCGCCCCTGCGAGCATCGCGGACCGCGCTCGCCAGGTCCTTGGGCAGGAAGATCCACCGGACACCATCTACCTGATCCGTTGTTTGACAGCCCCTCCCCACGAGGTCCGAATAGCAGGCGTAGGCTACGTCGACGCCCGCGGCTTCGGCCAGGGACACCCACAGTGGCACCCGCGCGTTGACCTCGATCATCTTGAACCGACCGTCGCGGGGATCCCTCTTGAACTCCGTCGCACACAGGCCCCGGAAGCCCACCCGGGTCAGGAACCTGTCGCTGAGTTCCGCCACCTCCGAATTCCAGCGGCTCTCGGCCAGGGAAGCGCTTCCGAAACCCGGAGGGTACTGTCTCAGCTTCCGGGCCACGAAGACGCTCCGGGACCTACCGTCACGGCCAAAGTAACAGATAGCGCACCAGATCTGATCATCGGGTCCCGGTATGACCTCCTGGACGATGAGGTTGGGGTCCACCTGAGCCAGCTCGGAAAAAGCGACCTCCAGCTCGGCCGCGCTCGACACCCGTACGACCTTGCGAGACCCCAGAAGCGCTCGAAACCTGTGCACGAAGACCGGTTTCAGTATCGCCGGATAGCGGACCCCGGCCTGGGCCTCCGGAAGGTCGGTCTCACTGCTCAGGAAAAAGGTGAGCGGCAATTCCACATCGTGTCGTCGACACAAGTCGTAGAACTTTCTCTTGCTCAGGAAATCGAGGCCGAAGCGTCCGAGGTCCGTCGATAGCCGAAGGAAGGACTCGAGCTCGTCGGCCACCGCGGTGAGTGTCTCTATGAATGCGTCGGTCGTCGGAAACAAGACCGGCGGTTGTTCCGCGTCACGGGCCAGTTCGCGCAATCCTGTGACCAGTCCCCTTACATCGCCATTGGCCACGCACCGCGACAGACCCTCATGGTAATGGCAGTAGCGTGAGTGACGACCAACCGCTGATGGATTCGCGTCGACTCCATATACGGGGACCCCGCGGCGCCCGAGGCTCCGGGCCACTCCCAGACCCGTCGGCGAAAGACCCAGGACCACGGCCGGGGCCGAGGCAGCGCCGCGAGCATCGCTCATCGGCAGCACCTCATCATTGCTTCACGCAACCGAACCGACTCCTGCGTCCAACCTGTGAGCCAGCTCGCCCATGGTGGGATTATCGAGAATGCCGCGGTCTCGCTTCGACGCCACCATACGGAAGATTTTCTCCAATCCCTCGAGAAGAGGATCCGGGTCGGTCGCCAGATTGAAAGGATGGAGATACAGGTGGAAGAGATTCTGGTCGCGCGCCGCTTCGTGCAGGCCTCTGGCCGCCCGCAGTACTCGGCCTGCCACCGGCAGCAAGCCGGCACCGCCTTCCCTGTGTAGATAGAAGCTCGTGTCCGGCAGGCACCACAGGCCGTCACGGTACTCGGGCGATGCCGTCAAGGGAGGCTGCGGGACGACCCACTTGATTCCTCTCGCGACTCGACCCACGGGACCCGGCAACTTCGTCAACACTCCGTTATCCGAGCTGCCGCGAAATGCCCGGAACCCTTGTTCCCTAAGAACATCCAGGTGTGCCACACTGTTGCGCGGGAACACAAACGAAGTGAGCTTGAGTCCCCACCCCCGTGCGGCATCGACGCACGCGCGAACTTCCGACTCGAAGCACTGGCGGGAGCAACCCGGATGACCGGCGATGACGTGCGAGAACGTGTGACAGCCGATCTCCTGTTCGGCGGCACAGGACAGGATCGACTCGACCATGTCCGGAGCGTACCAAAGTGGGTCGGCGCCCTCCTCGGAGCAGGGAACTGGATCGAGCCAGTCACCGCGGAGCCACGGGTAGTCGGGCCGAACGAGCTCGGGGTGCTTGACCGCGCCCTGGCAGCATCCCCGCAGGAGCAGGTGACCGACGACCGCCCAGGTGGCGTGGATCTCGTATTCGCCGAGGAGGCTCAGGAGTCGCGCCACGGCGCTACGAGTGGCTTCGAAGAGATCGACCCGCTCGCGATACTTTCCGTTGTGGAGGCCTCCCCACGCGAGTTCTGTATCCAGGCTCAGGAGAAAGGCGCCCTTCGAAAGCTTCGGCTCCATTGCGTGCTCTTTCCTTCGCGGATGTACGCGCCAGGATGTGCAGCTTGAGCAGATCCGTACCGCGCATCGTGTTCGTGGTGACTCGAGCCGATGATCTGGGCGGCGCCCAGGTCCACGTTAGAGACCTGAGCGTCGCGCTCGCGGAGCGCGGCTGGACGGTAACCGTCTTGTCCGGCAGTCACGGCCCGCTCTCCGCCGCGGTGACCGAGCGGGGCGTACCGTTCAAGAGTCTACCGCACCTCGTGCGGCCGGTACGCCCCATCAAGGATGTTCGAGCGATCTACGAGATCCGAGGTGCGCTCGAGGAGCTTCGACCCGACCTCGTATCCCTGCACTCTTCCAAGGCGGGGATTCTGGGCCGACTGAGCGGTGTCGCCCTCGGCGTACCGATTCTGTTCACGGCACACGGCTGGGGGTTCTCCAGCGGCGGCAACCCCCTGGCTACCCGGGCGTTCCGCTTCATGGAACGAGCCGTGGCGCCTCTGGCGGACGCAATCATAGCCGTCTCAGAGGCCGATCGAGAACTGGCCCTCCAGCTCCACCTCGCGAAACCCGGCCAGATCGTCACAGTCCACAACGGCATGCTCGACATCGTCCCCGCCCTGCTCGCCCGGCCCGGCGCCCACGTACCTCACCTGGTCATGGTGGCGCGTTTCGCCCCTCCCAAGGACCACGACCTCCTCCTACGGGCGCTCGCCGACCTGCGTGAGCTCGACTGGCGTCTGTCCCTGATCGGGGATGGTCCGCTGGAGCCGGCAGCACGACACCTGGTGGACCGCTACGGCCTGCAGTCGCGCGTCTCGTTCCTGGGATTTCGAGAGGACGTCGCCAACATCCTGGCCACCGCACAGATCTTCGTGCTCGCGTCCAGGTCCGAGGCCTTCCCACGCAGCATCCTGGAAGCGGCCCGGGCCGGATTGCCCACCGTGGCGTCCGATGTCGGGGGCGTCCGCGAGTCCGTGTTGGACGGTCGGACCGGTTACGTGGTGCCACCCGGCGATCCGGACTCCCTGCGCGAGCGAATCCAGGTTCTCATAGGGGATGCCCCCCTCCGCGAATCCATGGGACGCGCGGCACGCGAGTTGTACGAGGAGAGCTTCACTTTCGAGCGGATGGTCTCCCGAACGATCGAAGTCTACGAGAGGCTCCTGGGCAGGGCGCTCTCCTAGCGGAGGAGCTTCCACCCCGGGTTCAGGGGCGAGGCCGAACCGGCCTCCGGTGGTCACGAGAAGACCACGTCGAAGTCTCGGGCCCACTCCAGCAGGTTGAGCCACCGCCATATGTGGCGACGGAAGCCGAGGCGCCCCTCGTGGACGGCCCGCCACTCCCGCTCGATGGACCCCACGTCCAGAGCGGGGACGGCACGTGCATGGTCCGACGTCAGCACGTCCTCCGCCCAGCCACCGACCTCTCGAATCCACTCCACCTCCGGCGTGGAAAACCCGATCTTGTCCCGCCGGTCCAGAATAGCATCGGGCACGAGTCCCCTCATGGCCTCGCGGAATACGGACTTGGTCACTCCATCGACGGAGACGAGGTAGTCGTCCGGCAAGGAAAAGAGGAATTCTGCCAGACCGGTGGTCAGGAAGGGCACACGGCTCTCGATCGAGTGCGCCATCGAGTTTCTGTCCTCGTATCGCAGGAGAGCTCCCAGGCCCGCCCCCGTAAGCTGTTCCGCCATCACGGACCGGAGCGACGGCCCGCCACGCGCTCGTCGACGCTCCTCCGGCCCCGCGCCCCGCCGCTCGAACCAATCCATGGCGAGCCACGCAGGCGTGCGCTCGGCGCGGGCCATGGAACGAAGCGGCGTTTCCAGCACGGCCGGGATGAGGAACTGGCCGGCCCTCGACGCCAGCCAAGCAGGACTCCGACCCACACCCCGGCTCGCCCCGCGGAAGAACCGGAAGGCGGCCGCTAGGCGCCACTGGCGGATCAAGGAGGCCAGCCGCACCGCCGCGAAAAAGGAGTAGCCGGCGAGCATCTCGTCGGCTCCCTGGCCGTCGAGCATCACCTTGATTCCGGCATCTCGCGCCAGCCGGAACACCCTGTACTGGACGTAAATGCTCATACTCCCGAACGGCAATTCCTGGATCCGCAACAGTTGCGGAAGGTCTTCCACGAGTTCTCCTGGTCGGGGCGACACCTTCCATGTGCAGGCCCGGGACGCATCTGTGACCACATCGACCCAGCGCTCCTCGCTCAGCGCTGAACCCTGGGCGACGTAGCTGAAGGTCCTCAGCTCCAGGTCGGCGCCAGCCACGTGCCTCATGCCGGCCACGATAGCGGATGAATCGATGCCGCCGGAGAGCGCGGCACCGACAGGCACATCGCTTCGCAGATGCAGTCGGAGGTTCTCCAGGAACAGGTCACGGAGCTCGGCGGCCGCCTCTCCGATGCTCGGCGGGCGACCCGTCGCCCGGCTCAGCTGCCAATACCTGGTCCTGGTGCAACTCCCCGGGCGGTCGATCGACACGCAAGCGTAGTGAGCCGCGGGGAGCTCCAGGACACTCTCGAACAGCGTGTGCTCTCCCGCGTCCGTGCGACCCTGTACTAGGTAGTCGTATAGGGGCTGCGGGGCCACGCGTCGGCCCACGCCGTCCAGCTCAAGCAGGGGCGCAATCTCCGAACAGAACGCGAATCCGCCCGCGGGATGAGCATAGTAGAGCGGCTTTATGCCGAAGGGATCCCTCGCGAGAAAGACCTCCCGATGCCTCACGTCGAGGACGGCGAATGCGAACATGCCCACGAGCCGTCCGAGACAATCCGCGCCCCAGCGCTCGTACGCAGCGAGGAGGACCTCCGTATCGGACCGAGAACGAAACGCCCGACCTAGCTGCTCCAGCTCCCGGCCCAGCTCGACGTAGTTATAGATCTCGCCGTTGAACACAATGTGATATCGGCCGTCATCCGTGCTCATGGGCTGCCAGCCCTGGGACGAGAGGTCGATGATGGAAAGTCGTCGATGGAGGAGCGCGACCTCCGCAGGCCGGATTCCGGGACCGGGTCGACGACCGGCGTCGATCCGATCACCCCCGAAGATAAGGTAGCCCTGGTCGTCGGGTCCGCGATGATGGAGACCTTCGAGAATCCCTTCCAGCCGGACACCCTCGAGCTCGCGTCGCCCGGGCGCCGGAACGACACCTGCTATGCCGCACATGATTCGGGCGTGCCGAGCCGGAGTTCCTAGGGTTGCTCCGAGGAGGCGTGCTTCCGCCGGATCAGCCGCCGCTCTTCCGAAGCCGAACGCTTTCGATCGGGTGAGTCCGTATAGTACTCGTGATAGTAATAGTATCCGTAATACCCGTCCGGACTCCCCACCTCGACACCGTTGAGGACAAGACCCAACAGGTTCGCCTCGACCCTTCGCAGCTGCTCCACGGCGTGGCTCAGCGCCTTGCGGTTCGTCTGCTCCGCGCGTGCCACGACCAGAGTTCCATCGGCCAGGGTCGCGATCATCACGGCGTCGGAGACAGCCAGCAGGGGCGGCGTGTCCAGGACCAC
>Ga0209956_1000274_pt1 | contig 11635 bp, 8 predicted proteins | sample SalPon2A_C_D1_MG_FD_185720 | JGI IMG/M metagenome (GOLD analysis project Ga0209956, IMG submission 185720) | Soil microbial communities from South San Francisco under conditions of wetland restoration - Salt Pond MetaG R2A_C_D1_MG (SPAdes)... | ecosystem: Environmental > Terrestrial > Soil >...
GGTAGGCGCCGGTACTTTCCACCCGGCGACTTTTATCCGCGCCATCGGCCCGGAGCCATGGCGCTGCGCCTACGTGCAGCCGAGCCGGCGCCCGACCGACGGCCGCTACGGCGAAAATCCCAACCGCCTGCAGCATTATTTTCAATTCCAGGTGCTGCTCAAACCTTCGCCGGACGATTTCCAGGAACTCTACCTCGGTTCGCTGGAGACGCTCGGTATCGACCCGCTGGTGCACGATATCCGTTTCGTCGAGGATAACTGGGAATCGCCGACGCTCGGTGCCTGGGGGCTGGGCTGGGAAGTCTGGCTGAACGGCATGGAAATCACCCAGTTCACTTACTTTCAACAGGTCGGCGGCCTCGAGTGCCGCCCGGTATCAGGCGAAATCACCTATGGTATCGAACGCCTGGCCATGTACCTGCAGGGAGTCGACAGCATTTACGATCTGGTCTGGAGCCGGGGCCCGCAGGGCGTCGTGACCTACGGCGATATCTACCACCAGAACGAGGTCGAGCAATCGACTTATAATTTCGAAATCGCCGATACCGAAGCCCTGTTCGACTGGTTCGAAGTCTGCGAATCGCAATGCCGGACCCTAATCGAAAAAAAGCTGTCGCTGCCGGCCTATGAACAGGTCATGAAGGCCTCGCATGCCTTCAACCTGCTCGATGCGCGCCACGCGATCTCGGTTACCGAGCGGCAACGCTATATCCTGCGCGTGCGCGGCCTGTCGCGCGCGGTCGCGGAAACCTACTACGAGTCGCGTGAGGCGCTCGGCTTCCCGCTGATCAGGAACGGAGCCGAGAATGAGTAGCGATTGCCTGATCGAAGTCGGTACCGAGGAACTGCCGCCGCGCGCGCTGCAGCCGCTGGCGCGGGATTTCTCCGCGCTGCTCGAGCGGATCCTCGCCGGTCACGATCTCGCGCCCGCCTCGATCGAGGTATTCGCCACGCCGCGCCGGCTGGCGATGCTGCTGCGCGGGACGCCGACGCAACAACCCCGACAAGAGATCGAAAAGCGCGGCCCGGCGTTCGACGCCGCGTTCGACGGGGATGGCAAGCCGACCCGCGCCGCACTCGGTTTCGCCGCCTCCTGCGGGGTCGAGGTCGACAGCCTCGAGCGCCGCGAAACCGATCGCGGCAGCTGGCTGTATTACAAATCCAGCGCCGCGGGCAAGCGCCTTACCGATGTGCTACCCGAGGCGCTGCAACAGGCCCTCGGCGAGCTGCCGATTCCGAAGCGCATGCGCTGGGGCGAGCGCAGCGACGAGTTCGTGCGCCCGGTCAGATGGCTGGTGTTGATGATCGGCGACGAGGTTGTCGATGCCGAGATTTTCGGCGTCGCCTCGGGCCGCCACACTCGCGGTCACCGCTTCCACGCGCCGCGGGCGATCGAAATTCCCTCCGCCACCGAATATTCTCAATTGCTGGCCAGCCAGGGCTGGGTAATCGCGAGTTTCGACGCCCGGCGTGCGCGAATTCGCGAGCTCATCGAACAGGAGGCGGCGAGGCTCGGCGGCGAGGCGCGGATCGAGGATGCGCTGCTCGACGAAGTGACCGCGCTGGTCGAGTATCCGGTGGCGGTCTGCGGCCGCTTCGACGCCGAGTTTCTGGCCCTGCCCCCGGAAGTTCTGGTGACCACCATGCAGGACAACCAGAAGTACTTCGCGCTGTTCGATCGCGACGGCGCGCTGATGCCGCATTTCATCGCCATCGCCAATATCGAAAGCCGTCAGCCTGAGCTGGTGGCGAGCGGCAACGAGCGCGTCATCCGGCCGCGTTTCGCGGATGCGGAATTCTTTTACAACCAGGACCGCCGGCGCGGCCTCGACCCGATGCGGGTCGATCTCGACGAGGTCGTATTCCAGGAAAAGCTCGGCAGTCTCGGCGACCGCACCCGACGCATCATCCGCCTCGCCAGGTACATCGCCAGCCACACCGGCGCCGACCAGGACCTGGTGCACCGCGCCGCGGACCTGTGCAAGGCCGATCTGATGAGCGACATGGTCGGTGAGTTTCCGAAACTGCAGGGTGTGATGGGTAAATACTATGCTCGCCTGCAGGAAGAAGCCGAACCGGTTTGCAATGCGATCGAACAGCATTACTGGCCGCGCTACGCCGGCGATCACCTGCCGGAGGACGATGTCGCGCAGGCCGTGGCGCTTGCCGAGCGGCTCGACAGCCTGGTCGGCATTTTTGCGATCGGCGAAAAACCGGGTGGCGACAAGGATCCGTTCGCGCTGCGACGAGCGGCGCTCGGCGTGCTGCGGATTATCGTCGAGAACCGGCTCGAGCTGGATCTGGGCGATCTTTGCCAGACCGCCGCAGACGGTTACCCCAGGGATCTCGAAGCCGGCAAGGCGCTCGGCGAGGTGGTCGAGTACGTCTTCGATCGGCTGCGCGGCTATTACCAGGAGCAGGGTATCGGCTACGATATCGTCGATGCCGTCGCCTGTAGCCGACCCGCCTCGCTTTACGATTGCGATCTGCGCATCCGCGCGCTGCAGCGGTTCCAGAGTCACGATGCCGCGCTCGCGCTGGCCGCCGCCGACAAGCGCGCCGGTAATATCCTCAAGAAACAGCAATCCGGGCGAGGAGAGGTCGATCCGGCGTTATTTCAACAGGACGCGGAGCGGCAATTGTTCGAGCAACTCGGGCGGCAACGCGATGCGGCGGCTGCCGAATTCGCGCAGGGGAACTACCTGCCCGGGCTCGAGCGACTGGCCGAACTGCGTCCCGCCGTCGACCTGTTTTTCGACCAGGTCATGGTCATGGACGAGGACGAGGCGCTTAAAAACAACCGGCTTGCACTACTCGACCAACTGTTGCAAAGTTTCAGGCTAGTCGCTGATTTTTCACGCATCCGGCACTGATGCCGCGATTCGCAAGGGGGTTTGTGCGTGGCACGAATGGTAATCCTGGACAGGGACGGCGTTATCAACCATGCGCCGGTGGAAGACATGACCACCTTCGACGGCTGGGATCCGATTGCCGGCAGTATCGAAGCGATCGGCCGGCTAAAGAAGGCCGGCTACCTGGTCACCATCGCCAGCAACCACTCCGGGATTTCGCGCGGTCTGTATACCGAGGAGCAGTTACAGGTCACGCACGAAATGATGCAGAGCATGCTGGCCGCTCGCGGCGCCCGAATCGACGGTATTTACTACTGCCCGCACGGGCCGCAGGCGAACTGCATTTGCCGCAAACCCAAGCCCGGCATGCTGGTCCAGATCGCCCGGGAGTTCGAAATCGATCTCGCGGAGACGCCGCTGGTAGGCGACAACATCAGCGATATCCGGGCGGCCAAGCTGGCCAACGCGAAACCGGTGCTGGTCCGCACCGGCAAGGGGGAGTACGTGATGCAGCATTTTCCCGAAGCGCTCGATGTGCCGGTGTTCGACGACCTGGCCCATTTCGTTCGCGATACGCTGCGCCGCAAGTGACTTAAGTCCTGTGGTCAACCCTTTGTACAGGACCTGGTTGGCGATCCGCGCGACGTTGTTCTGGATTTTTTTCCTGCCGATGCTGCTATTGTGTGCGACCCTGCTGTCGGTATTGTTTTTCGCTCCGCTCTGGTTGCGTATCGGCGCCGTGCACCTGTGGATCAACTACTCGCTGTTCTGCCTGCGGCTATTTTGCGGGCTGGGCTACGAAATCGAAGGACTCGAGAACATTCCGGAGAAGGGTTTCATCGTCATGAGCCGGCATAGCTCGACCTGGGAAACCATCGCCATCCAGAAATTTTTCCGGCCGATGATCTGGGTCGTCAAACGCGAGCTGACCTGGATACCGTTTTTCGGCTGGGCGCTGAAGTCGCTGGACGCCATCGCGCTCAATCGCGGCACCGGGCGCAAGGCAATCAATCAGCTGGTTACCGAAAGCCGCAAGCACATGGACCGTGGCCGTATCCTGATGTTGTTTCCCGAAGGTACCCGCGTACCACCCGGTCAAAGCAAGCCGTTCAAGCTCGGCGGCGCTATCGTGTCGCGGCAAACCGGGTACGCGGTACTGCCGATTGCTCACAATGCCGGCGAATACTGGCCGCGGCACAGCTGGATCAAATGGCCGGGGAAGATCCGCCTGGTCATCGGCAAGCCGATCGACCCCGAGGGCAAGAAACCCGAGCAGATTATTCGCGAGGTCGGCGACTGGATCGTCAGCGAATGCGACAGGATCAGCGACAAGGACCAGCTTCGGCGCCTCGGTGTCCTATAATCGTTTACCGTAACCCGAATCCACGGAGTGCCATGCCAGGGGCGAAACCCAGATCTGTCGGCGAAGGCGCAGATCCCCTGCCGTCCGGTAGCCGCCGCGCGATCGCGCTTCGGGTTCTGCGCTGCGGATTGGTGCTGTTGTTCGGCTTGCAGGCGGGAATCGCCAATGCCGACTGGAGCGGGATTTCGCTAAAAATCGGCGACACGGACGCCGACTGGAAATTTCGCGATGAAAACCGCGAGGCGCAGGTTAGCGAAATCAGCATTCAGATCGAAGACCGGACCGACAGCGGTCTCGCGGTCGGCGCCAACATCGGCTACATGGACCTGCGCCTGGTGGCCGACACCGACATCGCGACGCGCAAGTTCGACGGCCAGTTCTTCGGTATTTACCTGCGCCAGGATTACTCGATCACCGATAATATGTCTTTACACGGGATGTTCGGGTTCAGGTATGCCAGCGGCAATGAAAGCGGCGATCCCAATATCAACTCGGATATCAGCTGGAGCGAAACCGGGATCGAGTTCGGGGTCGGATTCAGGTTCGTCAATCTGAGGATCATGCCCTTTGCCGCCTGGAGCAATGTCGACGGCGACATCAGCGACGACGACGGCACCCAAATATTCGAACTCGAGGATCCGCTGACCCAGGGTATCCGATTCGATCTGTATGTCGAGCAAACCGCGTTCGTACGCCTGGAATTCGTCGACGGCAGCCGGCGCGGCGGGTACCTGGTCTTCGTGCGGCGTTACTAACCGCCGTTGCGGTAGCGGTCGCGGCGCTGGGTATAATCTTCGACGAGCGCGTCGATCCTCGCCTGGTCGAATTCGCGCAGGCCGCTCAAGACCATTTTTTTCTGCCCCTTGCCGACGGTTTCCCCGTTGCAGACCAGGTCGTAGTTAAGGGCCACGTCGCCGCGTTTGCCGTAAAGCCGGAAAATGGTTTCGGCGAGGGACAGATCGACCGAGTCGATATCCAGGGTATCGAGCGAAATTCGCATATGGTCGTAAATCACCAGCGGCCGCTCGGTATTGATCATGACGTTATTATCCTTCATCAACGGCACCAGCACGTGCGGAAAGGTATGGCCGGAAAACTCGACGTACTTGAGGGTCAGCGCGGCAATCAGCCCGGCATTTCGGCTGTGTTCGCCGTTACTGGAAACGTCCAGGTATTTCTTGTCGTTTTCGTCGTAGATCGAAATCTCGCGCGCATTGACTTCGGGCAGGATCAGCGTGGTGTCGTCGCCGACCATGCCGGAAAAGGAAAACCCCATCGTCTGCCGCAGCCCGTAATGATCGAGGATCACCGCGAACAGCAAGTCGCCGGGCACGCAAAAACGCTTCGAGTCGACGTTGTGGATGGTATTGAAATCGCCGGCCACCTTCTTGGCGAAATCGCTGGCCTGCCGGCGCGTGAACGAGAGCCTGGGCCCGTCGAGGTTATAGTATTTTTCCAGGTTCATTGCTGTCACGGGCTAACTTCCTCAGGCTCGGGATGGTATCTTACCCCATTTTTCCGAGGGGCACTAAAGCGGTGAAAGATTGCGCGCAATTTTCGAGTTCGATGGCGGTAGCCGATGCTGGAGTTTAGCGATCTCGCGCTGCGGCGATCTTCGACATTGTTGTTCGAGGGCGCCAGTTTCAAGGTCTACGGCGGGCAGAAGCTGGGTATTACCGGCGCCAACGGCAGCGGCAAGTCGTCGCTGTTCGCATTGATACTCGGCAAGCTCGGTGCCGACCAGGGCGAGTTCCGACTGCCGGCCGACTGGGCGGTGGCTACGGTCGAACAGGAAACCCGCCTGAGCGATCGCGTCGCGCTCGAATACGTCATCGACGGCGATGTCGAATTGCGCCAGACCGAGGCGCGGCTCGAACGTGCCGAGCGCGATCACGTATCCGACCAGATCGCCTACTGTCACGAGCGCCTGCAGGAAATCGACGGCTACCAGGCCGAAAGCCGTGCCGCTCGGCTGCTTGCCGGCCTGGGCTTCGACGAGGCCGAAATCCGCCGGCCGCTGAACAGCTTTTCGGGCGGCTGGATCATGCGGCTCAATCTGGCTCGCGCGCTGATGTGCCGCTCCGATCTGCTGTTGCTGGACGAGCCGACCAACCACCTCGATCTCGACGCGGTCATCTGGCTCGAGCAATGGCTGCAGCGATACCGCGGCAGCCTGCTGCTGATATCCCACGACCGCGACTTCCTCGATGCCGTGGTCGACAGCATCGCGCATATCGAAAACCAGCGTGTCAGTCTGTACAAGGGTAATTACTCGGCCTTCGAAATCCAGCGAGCGGAGCGCCTGTCGCAACAACAGGCGGCCCACGAGAAGCAGCAGCAAAGTATCGCCCACATGCAGAGCTACATCGACAGGTTTCGCGCCAAGGCGAGCAAGGCGAAGCAGGCGCAAAGCCGTATCAAGGCGCTCGAGAAAATGCAGCTGATCGCGCCCGCCCACATCGATTCGCCGTTCCGGTTCGAGTTCCGCGAACCCGAGGCGATGCCGAGCTCGCTGATCCGGCTGGAGCAGGTGGCGACCGGATACGGCGACCGCGTGGTGCTCGAGGGCGTCGATTTTTCGATGATCCCCGGCGAGCGCATCGGCCTGCTGGGCCTCAACGGCGCCGGCAAGTCGACCTTCATCAAGCTGCTGGCCGGCGATCTGCCGGCCTTCGCCGGCGAGATCACGCGCGCGCGGCAACTGCGTATCGGCTACTTTGCGCAGCACCAGGTCGAACAGCTCGATCTCGAGGCCAGTCCCCTGCTGATTCTGCAACGCCTCGATCCGGGTCTCGCCGAGCGCCAGATCCGCGCATTTCTGGGTGGATTCAATTTCCGCGCGGACAAGGTCCAGCAGCGAGTCGGTACATTTTCGGGCGGCGAGAAAGCGCGCCTGGTACTGGCGCTGTTACTCTGGCAGCGGCCCAACCTGCTATTGCTCGACGAGCCGACAAACCACCTCGACCTGGAAATGCGGCTGGCGCTCAACCAGGCGCTGCAGGGATTCGAGGGCAGCGTGATCCTGGTATCGCACGACCGGCACCTGTTGCGCAGCGTTTGCGACGAACTCTGGCTGGTCGACCGCACAGCCGTCTCGCCTTTCGACCGCGATCTCGATGCCTATCCGGCCTGGCTCGCGCAGCGCAAGTCCGCCGGCACGGGGAATGCCGCGCCGGGCGGCGGGCGTCGCAGGCGGGAGTACCGGGCGCAACTCAACCGGCTGGGCAAGATCGAGCGCGAAATCGAGGCGCTCGGTCAAACCCGCGACCGATTGCTGCAGCGGCTTAGCGAGGATTCGATCTATCTGGAAGACAACCGCGCCGAGCTGGAGGCGGCGCTGGCGGCACAGGCCGAAAACCAGCAGCGGCTCAGTCGCGCGGAGGAAGACTGGCTGCTCTTGAGCGAGACGCTCGAGACAGAGCAGGATTCGGGCTAGCTACTCTTGCACTTGCAGACGATCTCGCCGAGCGTCTTCATTGCATTCTCGGTTTCCGGGGTCCAGGGCGAACCGCAATTGATCCGCAGGTGGTTCCTGAAGCGGCGCGTCGCCGAGAACAGAATGCCGGGCACCACGGCGATATTGTTTTCCAGCGCGCGATTGAAGATATCGATGCTGTCGCAACCCCGCGGCATTTCGACCCACACCACGCTACCGCCGTGCGGATTCGAGATCCGCGTTCCCTCGGGGAAGGTTTTCGCGATCATGAAGCGGCCGCGCTCGACCTGATCGCGCATCGCCACACGCAACCGAACCAGATGGCGGTCGTACTGGCCGCTGCTCAGGAACTCGGCCATCGCCATCTGGTTGATCGACGAGGTCGCCGACGACCAGGCCTGCTTGTACTGCAGAAATTTCTTGTGATAGCGACCGGCAATTACCCAGCCGACGCGGTGGCCGGGCGCCAGCGTCTTGGAAAACGAGGAGCAACTCAGCACGATCCGGTTGAGATCGTAGTACTTGGCGGGGCGGGGCTGCTTGTCGCCGAAATAAACACTGCCGTAAACATCGTCTTCGATCAGCGGAATGTCTCGCTCGGCAAGCAGGTTGACCAGTTCGCGCTTGCGCTCCTCGGGCATCTGGCAGCCCAGCGGGTTGCTGGTATTGGGCGAGGCGAGCACGGCCTTGATATCCATGGTGTCGAAGGCTTCCTCGAGCGCTTCGATATTCAACCCGGTGACCGGATCGGTGTCGATCTCGACCGCCAGCATTCCCATCTGTTCGATCATCCTCAGCACGGCGAAGTAGGTCGGCGACTCGACCGCGATGATGTCGCCGCGCTTGGCGACCGTGCGCAGACTGATCGACAACGCCTCGGTGGCGCCCGACGTGATGATGATTTCGTCCGCGTTGACACGGGTATAGTTTTGCGCGTACTGCTGCGCGATCTGCTCGCGCAATTTGCGAAGACCGGGCGGAAACAGGTAATCCATGCTGCGCTGCGGATAGCGGCTGATGATGCTGCGGGTGGCGCGCGTCAGCGACTTGACCGGCATGAATTCCATTGCCGGGCTGGAGGTGCCGAACCTGATCATGCGCGGATTGTTGGCGTTGCGGAACACCTCTTCGAACAGTTCGCCGAAACGAACGCGGCGCGGACGGCTGGAGGTCGTTGCGGATCTGTCGATATCGTGTATTTGATTGACCAGCGCATTGACGTAAAATCCCGACTGCGGTTTCGCCGACAGCACGCCCTGGTCCTCGAGGTTGACGTAGGCCTGGGACACGGTGGCGATACTGACACCGAGCTGTTTGCTCAGTTTTCGCAACGACGGCGCCTTGTCGCCGGGCTTGAGTTCGCCCTTCTCGATCAGCTCGTCGATGTAGCGTGAAACCTGGTCATACTTGTAGGTATCGGTGCGCAAAACTGTCATGGTCACCAGTTAACTGTAATGCAGGGATTTTAAAAAAATTGTAACTGTTATTATAACAGTTAGGTGCATATTATTGCATCATTGCCGCTGCGGCAGAAGCATTGCCCGGGCAAAAAAGTTGAAACCCCCTCCTCCTCCTCAGGTTTTAACTTATATTTAGGCCTGCTGGTTTTCCAGCGGGCCTTTTTTTTTGGCTTCGGGCCTGCTACGCGGCACCGCGATAGCATTCAATTTGTGTCATTCCCGCGTAAGCGGGAATCTTGCAGTGTTTCCGGGAATTTGGAGATCCCAGCTTTCGCGGGGACGACACCAGTCGGCGTCGATTCCGCCTCGCTCTCTCGCCGCTCGCGACGGCCTGAAGCCAAAAAAGGTTCTAATCGGTCAGGTTGGCTGCTTCAGATCGGCTACTGGATGCCGGCTTGGAGAGGGCATAACCGGCATTGCGGGTCGGCAATGGGCAATGGTTGAAAATTTTTCAGTACCGAAGTTTCATGAAAAAGCCCGCGCAGACGGGCTTTTCGAAATTGGCGCGCTCGGCGGGATTCGAACCCACGACCTTTGGCTTCGGAGGCCAACACTCTATCCAACTGAGCTACGAGCGCTTCGTCTGTGCCGCGGTGCCCGGCGGCAGGCGGTGATTGTAAACCATCGCGAAACGGATTAGGCATGGCAGCCAAATAATTTTTTGCGATGTCGGCGCTTTTCGACGATAATGCGCAGCGTTTCAGCCCTATGCGAATTCCTGGAGTCACCCGTGAGTGCTAGCCAACCAGAAGTCTTTACGACCCACAACATCGTCGTGCTCGGCGGCCTGCTCCTGTTGGCAGTCTTTATCGGGGAGGTGCTGATTGGTCCGCATCACGACCAGGCACCGGCGGTCACTGCCAAGGTCGAGGATAGCGTGCAGGACATCGCCATGCGCCTGAAGCCGGTGGTTACACTCGCGCAAATCCGCAGCAACATGTCGGCCGCCGCGGGGGCCGCCGACAGCGCCAGCAAGACTCCGGAGCAACTCTACCAGGGTGCTTGCATGGCCTGCCACAGCACGGGCGCCGCGGGCGCGCCGAAACTGGGCGATTCCGGTGCCTGGGGGCCGCGCCTGGCAAAGGGCATCGACGCACTGCTGAATTCGGCCACCGGCGGAATCGGCGCGATGCCGCCGCGCGGCGGTTCGCAATATAGTGACGAGCAAATTCGCTCGGTTATCGAGTACATGGCCAGCAAGGCGGAGTAGCCGCTCCGATATCGTCCCGGACTAGCATTTGCCGCACCGGGGTGCTTCGATTCCGCCGCGGTAAATTCGAAACGTTCCTCTGATTTCTTTCGCTGCCGGCTTTCAGGGCCGTGGCAGCGTGCCCGCCGGCGAATACTGCGGCCGGCGTTTCTCCTCGCGCCGATACGAGATCGCCTCGGCGACGTGATCCGGGCCTATCCGCTCCATCTCGGCCAGGTCGGCGATGCTGCGCGCGAGTTTCAGCAGCTTGTGGTAGCTACGCGCGCTCAAACCGAGCTTGTCGATCGCTCGCGCCAGCATTTGCTCGATTTCCGGGTCGAGACGGCAGACGTCCAGCAGCTGGCGATTGTCGAGGCGCGCGTTGACCCTTCCCTGGCGCGCCAGCTGGAGGGAGTGCGCCCGTACGACGCGCGTACGCACCGCGTCGCTGGTTTCGCAACGGATCGCGGCAGACTCCAGCAGTTCGTGCTGTCGCAGCCTGCCGAGCTCGATCTGGATATCGATGCGGTCGAGTAGCGGCGCCGAAAGACGATTGCGGTAACGTTGAAGCTGTTGCGGCGAGCAGTTGCAGACGCTGATCGATTCGCAACCCCCGGGGCAGGGGTTCATGGCCGCGATCAATTGAAACCGGGCCGGGTAATCGACCTTTCCCGAAGCGCGCGAGATACGGATTTCCCCGGTCTCCAGCGGCTCGCGCAACGCCTCTATGACATCGCGCCTGAACTCGGTGAATTCGTCGAGAAACAACAGCCCGTTGTGGGCCAGCGAAATTTCCCCGGGCCGGGGATGGCTGCCGCCGCCCGCCAGCGCGGCAGCCGAAACCGTGTGATGCGGCGCCTGGAAGGGCCGCTGCAGCCAGGTTTCGGGGTTGACCGGATGCTGACAAATCGAGCGGATGCTGGCGAGGCTCATGGCCTCGTCCTCGCTCATCGCCGGCAGGATGGTGATCAGGCGCTGCGCGAGCATGCTTTTACCCGATCCCGGGGGGCCGGTCATCAGCATGTGGTGACCGCCCGCGGCGGCAATCTCGAGCGCGCGCCGGGCCTGCTGCTGACCGACCACCTCGGCGAGGTCCAGGCGATATTGCGGCGGTCCGGGAAGCGGCCGCGCGCCGAGCCGGGGCAGGGGCTTGCCGCCGTTCAGGCTGGCGCATACCCGGGCAAGCGAGTCGGCGAGTCGAACCGACAGGCCTTGTACCAGCATTGCCTCGGCGCGGTTGTCATCCGGGATGATCGCCGCGTTGCCGGCCTGTCTGCTTGCGATCAGCGCCGGCAGCAGGCCGTCGACTTTGCGGCACGCGCCGGAAAGCGCGAG
>Ga0209956_1000276_pt1 | contig 11613 bp, 8 predicted proteins | sample SalPon2A_C_D1_MG_FD_185720 | JGI IMG/M metagenome (GOLD analysis project Ga0209956, IMG submission 185720) | Soil microbial communities from South San Francisco under conditions of wetland restoration - Salt Pond MetaG R2A_C_D1_MG (SPAdes)... | ecosystem: Environmental > Terrestrial > Soil >...
GGCGGGCGCCGAAGCGCTGGCCGAATCCTCCGCCGCCGCGGCAAGCGAGACCGAGGCGGGCCGCATGGCGGCCGAGAACGCCTACCTGATCCGCCAGGAGCTGCGCGGCCGGCGGCCGGCCGAGGGAGTGATCGAGGCGGCGGTCACGAACTTGCGCGCGCTGGGGCCGGACGCCGCCGAGGCCGTGCCGACCCTGGTCGCCGCCTACAACGATCCGCGCCTGGCACCGGCCCTGCACGACGCGCTGGCGACGGCCCTGCGGGCGGCCGGGGTCGCCGACGTGGCAGCCGCCGCCGCCGAGGCCAAGGCCCGGGCGGGCGAGCCCGACCTGATCGGCGCGGTGATCGCCGACACGCGCAGCCCCTACGACCTGGTCAACAGCCTGGCGATCGGCGAGCTCGCCCGCCTCGGGCCCAGCCGCCGCTCCGTCGAGGCCCTGGTCGAGGCCCTGGCGGCGGGCCGCAGCCCGGGCGCCGCCGCCGCAGCCCTGGGCGACTTCGGGCCGGCCGCCGCGGCCGCCCTGCCGGCCCTGCTCCCTTACTTCGACGACGCCGCGGCCGGGCCGAACGCGATCCAGGCGGCCGGCAAGATCGGCCAGGCCGATCCGGCGGCGGTCGTCGCGCTGCGCCGCATCGTCAGCGACGCACAAAGCCCGACCCGCGGGCTCGCCGCCAAGACGCTTGCCGACCTCGGCGCCGCGGAGGCCATTCCCGACCTGATCGGCGTCCTGGGCGACCCGCGCAAGTACGAGCGCATCCTGGCCGCCAACGCCCTGGGCGCGTTCGGCGCCGAGGCGGAGGCGGCGGTCGGTCCCCTGACCGGGCTTCTGCAGGCGCCCGACGGCGACCTGCGGCGCGCCGCCACCGAGGCGCTCGGCCGGATCGGCCCGCCGGCCGCCGCCGCGGTCCCGCAGATCGCGCGCCAACTGGAGCGCGGCGACGCCCGCCTTGCCGACAGCGCCGTGCGGGCCCTCGAGCGGATCGGCGGACCCGAGGCCGAGGCCGCGCTGGCGGCGGAGGCCAAGCGTCACGCCGCGGCGGACCTGGCGGAATACAAGCGCCTGCGCGAGACCGGCACGGCGAACGACGTGCGGCGCCTGCTGCGCGACCTGCCGCAGGCGCGCCGGCTGCAGCTCGCCGCGGTGGCGGCGGCGGAGCGCGACCCGGCGCTTGCCGTGCTGGGCATTCGCAGCTACCTCGCGGCCGGGCGCGACGACGATGCCGCCGCGGCGCTGGCCGATCTGGTCGCGCGCGACGATCGCGGATTGAACGTGCTGGCGGCCCTCGGTCCGCTCTTGAGCGAGGTCGGCCGCCCGGAGGCGCAGGGCGGCCTGCAGCGCGACGTCGTGACGCGACTCAAGGCGAATTTCGACGCCTACCCGCCCGAATCCCAGGCCCGCGTGCGGCGCGCGCTCGAGGCCCTGGGCATCGCGCCCGAATAGCCGGCAAGGAAGACCGGCGAAGGCGCGGAACGGCACCCACCGGTTGCGTGGCCGCGTCGTAGCGCCCGTCCGCTCCGCAATATTGCTTGGTCTCCTCGCAAGATCGTCCCGTCTGACTGCTTCAGTCCGGTCGGATAAGTCTCTAGCATGGCCCGCGATTCGCGGACGCAAAGGGGGGGAATACGGCATGGCCGGCGACGATCTCTGCTACCTCGGCGCGGCGGAGGCCCTGGCGGCCTTCAAGGCGCGCAAGCTGTCGCCGGTCGAGCTCATGCGGGCGGTGATCGCGCGCGCCGAAGTCGTCGAGCCCCGCATCAACGCCTTCACGGCAAGCTTCTTCGAGCAGGCGCTGGAGCAGGCGCGCAAGGCCGAGGCCCGCTACATGAAGACCGACGGCCGCACGCGCCCGCTGGAAGGCCTGCCGACGGCGATCAAGGACGAGAGCTACATCAAGGGCCAGGTCACGACCAAAGGCTCGCTGGTGCTGCGCGACGCCGTCGCCCCCTACACGTCGTTGGTCGCCGAACGCCTGCTGCGCGCCGGGGCCATCGTCCACGCCCGCACGGCGACGCCGGAATTCTCCTGTATCGGAGTCACCCATTCGCGCCTGCACGGCATCACGCGGAACCCATGGAACACCCACTTCACGCCGGGCGGCTCCTCCGGCGGCGCGGCGGCCGCGCTGGCCGCCGGCAGCACCACGCTGGCCAACGGCTCCGACATCGGCGGGTCGATCCGGATTCCCGCCTCGGCCTGCGGCTTGGCCGGCTTCAAGCCGCCCTACGGGCGCAACCCCGACGAGCCGCCTTTCAGCCTCGATTTCTACTGCCACACCGGGCCGCTCGCGCGCAGCGTGCGCGACTGCGCCGTGATGCAGAACGTCATGGCGGGACCGCATCCGCGCGACATCGTCTCACTGCGGCCCAAGCTGCGCATCCCGGACCGGCTCGGCGACATAAAGGGTTGGCGCATCGCCTACTCGCTCGACCTGGGCTATGCCGAAATCGACAGCGAGGTCGCCGCCAACACCCTGGCCGCGGTCGAAACCTTGCGCTCCGCGGGGGCGACGGTCGAGGCGGTCGACCTGGGCTGGAGCTGGTCGACGCTGACGGCGGCGATGAACTATCTCGGCCATCTCTTCGGCGCCTCCATCGTGCGGTATTTCACCCGTCACCGCCACGAGCTGACCGACTACGCCATCGCCTTCGCCGAGGCGGGCCAGCGGGTTTCGACCGATGATTTTTTCGCCTCGCTGGAAGTCGCCGGCGAGATGTACGGCACGCTGGGACCGATCCTGGAGAAGTACCGCATCCTGCTCTGCCCCACGCTGGCCGTGCCGGCCGTGCCGGCCGACCACAACCCCGCGCGCGACCGCGTCGAGATCAACGGCGTCGAGGTCGCGCCGGAGCTCGGCTGGTGCCTGACCTATCCCTTCAACATGATGAGCCGCTGCCCGGTCCTGTCGGTGCCGTCCGGACAGGCCGCGAACGGCGTGCCGACCGGGGTGCAGATCGTCGGGCGCACCTACGACGACGTCAGCGTGTTCCGTGCCGCCGCAGCCTTGGAGGCGGCCGATCCGTGGTACACCGCCGCCAGGCGCCCCAAGCTGTAAGGCGGATTAGCCAATTCCAGACCCTCCAGGCACAGTGCTGTGTCCCTAGAAGAATGCATATCGGCGTGTGCGCGCTAGTATCGGAATCCCTCTTACTCCAATTTCGGAGGGTCCGGGATTTCGGAGCCTTTTAACCGACATGACGATGATGAGCGCGGCCACCCCGAGCGCGATCCCGGCCAGCGAGAAGCCGGCGGTGACCGAGATGAAGCCCTCGCGCCGCCGGGCGCGCAGGTAGCGGAACGCGACCGTGCGCTCGAAGGCGGAGATCACGGGACGCTGTCGATGATCTCGCTGAGCGCTTGGTCCGGCGCCAGCTCGCGCTTCTCCCCAGTGGCCCGGCGCTTCAGCTCGACATGGCCGGCCTCGACGCCGCGCGGGCCGACGACGAGCTGCCAGGGCAGCCCGATCAGGTCCATCTCGGCGAACTTGACGCCGGCGCGCTCGTCGCGGTCGTCGTAGAGCACCTCGACCCCGGCGTCGGTGAGCTTGCGGTAGAGGTCCTCGGCGGCGGCGTCGCAGGCCTCGTCGCCGCTCTTCAGGTTGACGATGCCGGCGGCGAACGGCGCCACCGCGTCGGGCCAGACGATGCCGGCCTCGTCGTGGCTCGCCTCGATGATCGCGCCGACCAGGCGCGAGACGCCGATGCCGTAGGAGCCGCCGTGGATCAGCTTCTTCTCGCCGCCGGGGCCGGTGACGTAGCAGTTCATCGGCTCGGCGTACTCGGTGCCGAAATAGAAGATCTGCCCGACCTCGATGCCCCTTGCCTCGACGAGCTCGTCGGCCGGCACCGGGCACTTCGCCGGGTCGTGCTTCTCGTCGGTCGCCGCGTAGCGCTCGGTCCACGACCTCACGACGGGCTCGAGATCGGCCTCGAAGTCGATCTCCTCCTCGCGCGGGTCGCGCTCGAGCAGCACCTGCTCGGCATAGACGCCGGTCTCGCCGGTGTCGGCGAGCACGATGAACTCATGCGACAGGTCGCCGCCGATCGGCCCGGTCTCGGCCTGCATCGGGATCGCCTTCAGCCCCATGCGCGCGTAGGTCCTCAAGTAGGACACGAACATGATATTGTAGCTTCGCCGCGCACCCTCGAGATCCATGTCGAAGGAATAGGCGTCCTTCATCAGGAATTCGCAGCACCTCATCACGCCGAAGCGGGGCCGGATCTCGTCCCGGAACTTCCACTGGATGTGGTAGAGGTTCTTGGGCAGGTCGCGGTAGCTCCTCACCGACTCGCGGAAGATGTCGGTGATCATGTCCTCGTTGGTCGGCCCGTAGAGCATCTCGCGCTCGTGCCGGTCGCGGATCCTCAGCATCTCCGGGCCGTAGTCCTCGGAGCGCCCGGTCTCCTTCCACAGCTCGGCTGGCTGGATGGTCGGCATCAGGATCTCCTGGCAGCCGGCCGCGTCCATCTCCTCGCGCACGATCTGCTCGATCTTCTTGAGAACGCGAAAGCCCAGCGGCAGCCAGGAATAGATGCCGGCGCTCGCCTGGCGGATCATGCCGGCCCGCAGCATCAGCCGGTGCGAGACGATCTGCGCCTCGGCGGGCGTCTCCTTCAGCGTCGGCAGGAAATAGCGGCTAAGGCGCATGACGGGGTCCCTGGTGGCTGGGCGCCGGCAATCTAAACCGAGATTCCCCATGCGAATCCCTCCGCATTGATTGATTGTGTCCCGGGATGGTTGGCCGTGCAATCAGGTTGTGCCTCTTAGCGGCCGGCGAGCGGCCGTGAGCGTTGAATGGCCGATGGGAGGCGCGATTCGGCCTCCGTGCCCACGCTCCAGGCGCACCTATTCGGTCGGCTGCAAGGTGAACAGGCCGCATGCTGCCGATCATGTCGGACCTGGCTTCGGTCTGAGCCGATCGATGCGCCGCATGATGTCGGCGAACAGATTTTTCGGGATCGCGACCTCGGCCATCTGGAAGACGATGTAGCGGCCGTGGCGGACGATCTTGGCGCCGATCTTGACGAGCTTCTCCCTCAACGTGGTCAGCGACCACTGCTCGACGGCGTCGGGCAACGCGAGCATGCGCATGAAGTTGCCGAGGTTGTAGGCCAGCGCATGAAGCTGGAGCCGCACGGCATTGTGGCGAAACCTGCGGCAAGACAGCCGCGTCCAGCGGATCGCGTTCTTGCCCTCCTTGATGTACTGCTCCGTCGTGCCGCGCTGGTTGTAGAACGCGACCACCCGCACGGCGGGACGGCTCAGGTTGGTCACGATGAACCCGACACGCGGATACAACTCGCGCGGATGCCACTCGACCTTGGCGACGACGCGGCGGGGCTTGTCCCAGCTTCGGGCTTGATAGCTGAAGCTGGCGAAATACCGGCGCACATCCTTGGGCGGCCGGCCGACGGGACCGCTTCAAGAGGTGGGCGATGCTCTCCTGCAGAACCTGGTTGGCCGGAAGGCGGATCGCGTAGAATACGCTCTCGGCTTCGAGGTAGTCGTAGATCTCCGGCGAGGCGAAGGCCGCGTCGCCCCGGAAGTAGAGCCGAACGCCGCGCGCCTTGTAGCGATCCACGACGGGAACCAGGACGACACGCCATTCGTGGGCGCTGTGCACGTTGCTGGGGCGAAGCGCGCACCGCTCCAGGTCGCCGAACTGGTTGAACAGGAACAGCGGGTGATAACAGGTGCAGCCGAAGTGACCGTTATAGGCCGTGCCCTCCTGGTCGCCGTAGGTCGGGCTGAGCTGGAACCCATGTCGAGAATGATCTTGAGCGGCGGCCGGCGATCGTGAACCCGGTCGATCCAGACGCCCGACGGGTCCGCAAGGGCGGCGAGGTTCTCATCCATAGACAACAACTCGGTCTCGAACCGCCCCATCTGGCTGGTCGATGCGCCGCCGCGCTCGACAGCCCTGCCGCCGACGATCCACAGCATCGTAGGATCGCGCCTCAGCCAGTCGGCGTCATTCACGTCGTCGTATCCGGCGAGACGTCCGTAGACAGACTGACGCAACAGTCCAACAACGTCATGCCAGCCGTTCTTGCCCGTCCGGCTGTCAGCCAGGAGATTGCTCGCCAGGGCGGTGAGGCCACCCCGATCTATTGACTCCCGATGCACTGCTCTCTAGCGCGGGCGTCGAGTTGCGTCGCCATATCTCGCGAAAAGGCTTTCGGGTTTTCCGCTACCGCCTCGTGGAGTTTTTTCTCGTAACCCGCCAAGTCGCCCACCGCTTGGAGATATGCCGCTTCGACGAATTTGGGGCCGAATGTTTGCGCCTCAAACTCGATGATGTACCGGCATGTTGTTTCGTTGTTACCTCGTTCCGTGCATTTCGTAACCAGAAAATCTACCTTTTTGTTGAGAACCTCGGCGTCTTGGCGGGCGCTTCCCGGAAGGGCGCCTATACGCTCGATTGCCCGGCGATGCCCTTGTTGGGCTGCCATCTGGTACCATTTCAGTGCTTCGTCTTTATTTTGCGTCACACCCTCACCAAGCTCATACATGGCTCCAAGCCTGAATTGGGCTTGAGCGTTACCTTGGGCGGCTGCCTTGCGATACCAACTCACTGCTTCGGTATAATCTCCCGCCACTCCGCGACCGGTGGCATACATCGCACCAAGATCCATCTGCCCGAGCGGATCGCCTTGCATTGCGGCCTTTCTGTACCAAATCACGGCTTCCTTAGGGTCCTCCGCAATGCATTTGGTTCCAATGTCGTACAAACTTCCCAGATTGACTTGCCCCTTAGGATCGTTGCGCTCCGCCGGCTTGCGGTACCAACGTACGGCCTCGTCGCAGTTCTGGGTAACGCCTAGACCGTTCTCATACATTCGGCCAAGGTTCCAATCCGCACTCGATTCACCTCGCTCGGACGCACGTTGAAACCATTTGATCGCTTCGGTGTAGTTCCGTTTTACGCCCCAGCCTTCCATATACAAGGCGCCAACAGCGTTCTGGGCTGCTGGATTTCCTCTGCGAGCCAGCGGCATCAAGAGACGGATGGCAGTGCGATAATCACCCGCTGATATAGCGGCCCGGCCGTCTTCGTAAGCCCCCGCGGTTAGCGGCGATGGGTGGAAAACGGAAATCGTAAGAAAACAGAAAACGAATATTCGTCTCGACTTCGCAACAATTCTCATCGGTCGCTCTCCAACTTGGGATTTCCCACGTGGAAGCCGCCCAGGCCAATGAGCTTGACTCGGAAGGGCTCCACGTACAACACGCTTGCTTCTGCCGGTCGCTCCCGTCGATGGAGGGCCGACTCGCGGCGCTGACGGGGTGGAACGGGCGCTTTTGGCCGCATTCCGGTCGCACTGATCTCGTCGGCGGCTCGGTGGACTGATGTCCCGGGCGTCATGATGGAGTTGGCGTCGGTCTGAGTCGGTCGATGCGGCGCAGGATGTTGACGAACAGCTCGCGCGGGATGGCGACCTCGGCCATCTGGAAGATGACGTAGCGGCCGTGGCGGACGATCTTGGCGCCGATCTTGACGAGCTTCTCCCTCAACGTGGTCAGCGACCACTGCTCGACGGCATTGGGCAACGCGAGCGTGCGCATGAAGTTGCCCAGGTTGTAGGCGAGCGCGTGAAGCTGAAGGCGGACGGCATTGTGGCGGAACTTGCGGCACGACAGGCGCGTCCAGTTTATCGAGTTCTTGCCCTCCTTGATGAGCTGTTCTGCCGTGCCACGCTGATTGTAAAACCCCGCGGCGCACTCGGCGGGGCGGCTCAGGTTGGTTACGACGAAGCCAACGCGCGGGTACAACTCGCCCGGATGCCACTCGACCTTGGCGACGACGCGTCGGGGCTTGTCCCAGGTTCCGGCCCGGTAGCTGAAGCTGGCGTAGTAGCGGCGAACATGGTTGGGCGGCCGACCAACGGGACGGAAGAGTAGATGGGCGATGTTCTCCTGGAGAACCTTGTTGGCCGGAAGGCGGATCGCGTAGAATACGCTCTCGGCTTCGAGGTATTCGTAAATGTCCGGTGAGGCGAAGGCGGCATCCCCTCGGAAGTAGCGCCGCAGCTTCCGATCCCGATACCGGGCGACAACCGGCTCCAGAACATCGCGCCAGCCATCGGCGCTATGCACGTTGCCGGGCCGTAAGGTGCACCGCTCCAGGTCGCCGAACTGGTTGAACAGGAACAGGGGGTGATAGCAGGTGCAGCCGAAGTGACCGTTATAGGCCGTGCCCTCCTGGTCGCCGTAGGTCGGGCTGAGCTGGAACCCATGTCGAGAATGATCTTGAGCGGCGGCCGGCGATCGTGAACCCGGTCGATCCACAGGCCCAACAGGTCCGCAAGAGAAGTGAGGTTGTCGTCGGTCGCCAGCAACTCGGTCTCGAACCGCCCCATCTGGCTGGTCGATGCCCCGCCACGCTCAACTGCCTTGCCGCCGACGATCCACCGCATCGCGGCATCGCGCCCGAACCGGTCGGCGTCGTTCAGGTCCTCGTAGCCCGCGAGGCAGGCGCCCATAGATCGACTGCCGGAGCAGACCGGTGATGCCGTGCCAGCCGTTGCGACCTGTCCGGCTGTCGATCAACAGGTCTCCTGTCATAGCTGTCAGTCCGAGGGCGTCATCGAGTTCGCGATAGGCGAGCAGACCGGCGTCTGATGTGACCCGCGAGCCGTGGAACTCCAGCTTCAGGCGGCGGTCGAAACCGGGGCGCAGAGGCTGTCGATCCGATTCAGCCACCGGGTTCCGCATCACAGCCGCCCTCCAGTCCCCTCAAGATATTGATTCTAATAGCAGAATCGGCCGATTCAGACATCAGGCGAAACGGTCATTTGGGAAATACGGGGTAAGGCGGGAGCGCGCTACTCGAGCGGCGGCTCGTCGGCGTGGCGCGGCAGGTCGTCGGCGATCTCGAACCAGAGGATGCGGCTGCCGGTCCAGATATGGCGGCGCGGCGGCACGGCCGCCGGATCGTCGAGCGTCGCCAGGTTGACGGCGACCGTGCGCGGCGCCTGGCGCGCGCGGAACGAGAGCGGCGTGCCGCAATCGCCGCAGAAGTGGCGCAGGCCGTTGGCCGACGACCGGTAGACCTTGGGCGCGCCGGCGGTGAAGGCGAAGCCTTCCACCGGAATCTCGGCGTAGGCCACGGCCAGCGCGCCGGTGTTGCGCTGACAGATGCGGCAGTGGCAGTAGCCGCTGTCGAGCGGCGCCGCCGTGACGGCATAGCGCACCGCACCGCAGAGGCAGCCGCCGTTCAGTTCCACCGTCGCGGTCGTCGCCATCCTCGTCTCCTCAATCCTCCGTGAGTTCCGCCACCGCCTCGGCGAAGGCTGCATTGTGCGCCGCGACCTGCTCCGCCGTCGTCGCCGGCGAAGTCAGCAGCATGTTGTGGAACGGCGTCACCATCACGCCGCGGTTCAGGCAGTAGAGGTGCATCAGGCGCTCGAACCCGCGGTGGCGCCCGGCGCGAACCTCGCGCGCGTTGCGCCAGGGCCGCGGCCCGAAGCCGTATTCGACCCGTGCGCCGATGCGCGTGACGTGCCAGGGCACGCCGTGCCGCTCGATCGCCTCGGCGATGCCGCGCTCGAGGCCTTCGGCCATGGCGAACATGTGGGCATAGGCCGCTTCGGTGATGACCGACTCGAACATCACCCGCATCGCCCGGATCGACAGCGCGTTTGCCGACAGCGTTCCGCCGATGCCGGTGCTGAAATCGCCGGTCTCCTCCATCGCGCGTTCGGCCCGTTCGGCCAGATCCTCGCTGAAGCCGTAGATCGCGGCCGGGATGCCGCCGGCGATCGGCTTGCCCAAGGTCAGCATGTCGGGCGCCAGGCCGTGCGCGCCGGTGTAGCCGGCCGGGCCGGACGAGAACGTGTGGGTCTCGTCGATGGTGAGGATCACGTCGTGCCGCCGGGTGATCTCGCGCAGGCCATCGTGGAAACCGGCCGCCGGCTGCACCATGCTGCAGTTGGTCAGCGCCGGCTCGGCCAGGACGCAGGCGACGTCGTCCTGCGCCAGGGCGCGATCGAGCTGGTCGAGGTCGTTGAAGTCCACGACGCGCGTCGTCGTGTCGGGATCCTCGACGATGCCGACGCTGCCGGCGCGCCGCACCATGCGGTTGCCCTCGAGATCGACCAGCGTCTCGCCGAGGGTGCCGTGATAGCAGCCGTCGAAAACCAGGATCTTCGGCCGCCCGGTGATCTGGCGGGCGAAGCGGCAGGCGAAGCGGTTGGCGTCGGTCGCGGTGAGCGCCAGGCTCCAGCGCGGCAAGCCGAACCGCCGGGCGAGCTCGGCGCCGAGCCAGACCGCGTCCTCGGTCGGCAGCATGTGCGTGACGCCTTGATCGAGGGTCGCCCGCATGCGCTCGACGAAGGGCGGCGGGCTGTGCCCGAACATGGCCCCGGTATCGCCCAGGCAGAAGTCGGCGTAGACGTGGCCGTCGACGTCGACGACCCGGGCGCCGGACGCCTCGGCGGCGAACACGGTGAAGGGGCTCTGCCACTCGCGCATCCAGGGCAGCGGCGTGCCCGTCAGCAGGTGCGGCTTGGCCTGCTCCGAGAGGGCGTGCGACCTGGGCCGCGCGGCGGCGAAGCCTTGCCGCTCGCGCTCCATCAGCGCGGCAATCCGTTCCGCCGAGATCTCCGCCATGCTCACCCCTCCCCGTAATGCCTGCGTTCCACCGGGCGGGAGTGTTTCGCAACCGCCCCGGCAACGCAAGGCGTCGGCCGCTCCGCAAACCGGCATTGGGGCCGGCGGCGCTTTGCGCTACAAATCGCCCGGTCCGAGTAGCGACGCAGGTGCCCGACGGTGACGCCGCCCTTCAACGTTCTCTTCGTGACGATCGACCAGTGGCGCGCCGAGGCCCTCTCGGCGCGCGGCCACGCCTGCCTGAAGACGCCGAATCTCGACCGCCTGGCGGCCGAAGGAACATTGTTCCTCAACCACTACGCGCAGGCCACGCCCTGTTCGCCGGGACGCGCGTCCCTCTACACGGGGCTCTACCTGCACAATCACCGGGTGGCCGTGAACGGCACGCCGCTCGACCGGCGCCACGGCAACGTGGCGCTGGAGGCGCGCAAGGCCGGCTACGACCCGGCGCTGTTCGGCTATACCGACGTCAGCGCCGACCCGCGCGCCCATCACCCGGACGACCCCTGCCTGCGCAGCTACGAGGGGATCCTGCCCGGCATGACCGCGGTGGTGCCGCTCGACGGCGAGCAGCTGCCGTGGCTGGCGCAGCTCAAAGCCAAGGGGTTCGACGGCCCGATCGATGCCGTCGAGGTGTTCCGGCCGCGCGCCGACTACCCCGGCGCGGCCGAGCGCGGCCCGACCTACGCGCCGACGCGCTACGCGGCCGAGGACAGCCACACCGTCTATCTGACCGACGAGGCGATCAAGTACATCGCCGTGCGCCAGGCGCGGCCCTGGTTCGTGCACCTGTCGTACCTTTCGCCGCACCCCTACTTCGTGGCGCCGGAGCCCTATAACGCGCTTTACGATGCGGATGCCGTGCCGCCGATCGAGCGCGCGCCGACCCTGGAAGCCGAGGCGGCGCAGCATCCCTGGCTGGCCGCCTTCCTGCCCGACCAGATCGGCACCCCGGCGAGCGTCGGGCTCGCCATGCGCGACCAGGTCCACCTGCCCGAGCACGC
>Ga0209956_1000277_pt1 | contig 11601 bp, 8 predicted proteins | sample SalPon2A_C_D1_MG_FD_185720 | JGI IMG/M metagenome (GOLD analysis project Ga0209956, IMG submission 185720) | Soil microbial communities from South San Francisco under conditions of wetland restoration - Salt Pond MetaG R2A_C_D1_MG (SPAdes)... | ecosystem: Environmental > Terrestrial > Soil >...
TCAATCAAGTAAAATGTGGAGCTTTGAATTCCCGTCCGGAACTGGGTTTTTATTAACTTTATGTTTTTGCAGGATTATATCGGAAATACCCCGCTGGTGACATTACAAAGACTCGGTGCGGGCGAGGGCAACCGGATCTCGGTCAAGCTCGAGGGTAATAATCCGGCGGGTTCGGTGAAGGACAGGCCGGCTTTCAGCATGATTTACCATGCCGAGGCGCGCGCTGAAATCAGTCCCGGAGACAGGCTGGTCGAAGCCACCAGCGGCAACACCGGGATCGCGCTGGCCATGGTCGCCGCGATGCGCGGCTACCGTATGACGCTGGTGATGCCCGACAGCATGAGCCACGAACGAATTGTGGCCATGCGCGCCTACGGTGCCGAAATCATTCTCGTCACCGAGGAAGAGGGCATGATCAGGGCGCGCGATATCGCCGAGGAAATGAATGCCGGCGGCAAGGCGAAGATGCTCGACCAGTTCGCCAACCCGGACAACCCGCGGGCGCACTACGAAACCACCGGCCCGGAAATCTGGCGGCAGAGCGATCAGGGAGTCACCCATTTCGTCAGCTCGATGGGCACTACCGGCACCATCATGGGCTGTTCGCGCTACTTTGCCGAGGTCGGTCCGGAAATCCAGATCGTCGGCGTGCAGCCCACGAGCGGTTCCTCGATACCCGGAATAAGACGCTGGCCCGAGGGATACGTGCCGAGAATCTACCGTCCCGAGGCGGTCGACCGCTTCGTCGACGTGTCGCGAGAGGAAGCCGAGGACGTGACCCGTCAACTGGCTGCCATGGAGGGCATATATTGCGGAATTTCCTCGGGCGGCGCGGTCTGCGCCAGCCTGAGGCTTGCCGCCGAGCTCGAGAATGCACATATCGTGACGATCATTTGCGACCGTGGCGATCGTTACCTGTCCACCAAAGTATTTCCGCAAGCCTGAGGCGATGCCGATCATGAATGTACTCGTATTCGATATCGAAACCATCCCGGACATCGACGGCTGCCGCAGGCTCTACGATCTGCACGGCCTCTCCGACGACGACGTCGCCCGCGCGGTGTTCCAGTTGCGCCGGCAACAGGCGGGCACCGAATTTTTGCGTCATCACCTGCACCGGGTGGTCGCGATTTCAGCCGTACTACGCAACGGCGACCAGTTCAAGGTCTGGTCGCTGGGCACTCCCGAATCGGACGAGCAGGATCTGCTGCAGCGGTTTTTCAGCGGTATCGAACGTTACACGCCGCGCCTGGTATCCTGGAACGGCGGCGGCTTCGACCTGCCGGTCATTCATTACCGCAGCCTGCTATACCCGATCAACGCGGCGCATTACTGGGAAACCGGTCAGAATGACACCGGTTTCCGCTATAACAATTACCTGAGCCGGTTTCACGAGCGGCATACCGATCTGATGGACGTGCTCGCGGGCTACCAGCCACGGGCGTCGGCGCCGCTGGACGAAATCGCCGGTCTGTGCGGCTTTCCGGGCAAAATGGGGATGAGCGGAGCGAAGGTCTGGGACGCCTACCAGCAGGGCCGGATCGGCGAAATCCGCGACTATTGCGAAACCGATGTGCTCAATACCTACCTGGTATTCCTGAATTTCGAGCGCAGCCGCGGCAACCTCGACGAAACCGGTTACCGCGCCGAATGCCAGCTGGTGCGCGAGTCTCTCAGGGACTCCGGTCGCAAGCACCTGACCGATTTCGAGGCCGCCTGGCACGATGGTTAGCTTGCGCACTTCACCATTCTTCTACTGCGGACGCCTCAAAGCGCACGGTGACGGACCGTACTCCCGACGGCCCGCTCAACGTAGTGACGACTACGCCCTCGCGGGCCTCCCCCCGGTGTGCTCTGCACACCGGGTTGTGCGATCCGCCACAGCGTCTTTGAGACGCCCTCGTGACGAACAATGGTGAGCTATGCAGGCTAGGCGTCGGAGCCGCCGGCGCCGGCAGCGCCCTGCGGAACCTCGGGCACTCGACATCGAATCCCTGTCGCACGAGGGACGTGGCATCGCGCACGTCAACGGTAAAGCGGTATTCGTGTCCGGCGCCTTGCCCGGCGAGCGTGTGCTGGCACGGGTACAAAGAAGCAGTCGCAAGTTCGACGAGGCCTCGACCCTGGAGGTGCTCGAGGCGTCGCCGGCGCGCATCGAGCCGCGATGCGCGGCCTACGGTTATTGCGGCGGCTGCAGCCTGCAGCACCTTGCCAACGAAGATCAGCTGGCTCACAAGCAACGGGCCCTGCTGGAAATGCTCGCGCATGCCGGGATCGAATTCGACGAATTACTGCCGCCGCTCTGCGGCGAACCCTGGGGCTATCGGCGCAAGGCTCGACTCGGTGTCAAATACGTGGCGGGGAAGGGGCGTGTACTGGTCGGTTTTCGCGAGCGCGATACCCCTTTTATCGCCGATATCCGGCGTTGCGAAGTCCTGTTGCCGGAAGTCGGTCAGCGTCTCGACCAGTTGTCCGAAACGCTTACCCGGCTCGACGCGAAGGCCCAGATTCCGCAGATCGAGGTCGCCGCCGATGCCCGTCATGTGCAATTGGTGCTGCGTCACCTGCAACCCTTGTCAGACGGTGATCTTGCCTTGCTGGCGGATTTCGCCGAAACCCACGGATTATACCTGCAGTTGCAGCCCGGTGGGCCCGAGACCGTGCATAACCTGCATCCGGCGGAGCAGTCCCTGGCCTTCGATCCGCTCGGTGACGGTCGAATCCGGATCGAGTTTCGAGCTGCCGATTTCGTGCAGGTCAATAGCGCAGTGAACCAGAAAATGGTCGCGCAGGCCCTGGAAATGCTCGATTTACGTCCATCCCATCGCGCCCTCGACCTGTTTTGCGGCCTGGGTAACTTCACTTTGCCGATGGCACTTGGTTGCCGACAGGTCACCGGGATCGAGGGCGATCAGGCCATGGTTCGGCGCGCACTCGACGCGGCCGAGGCCAACGGCATCGGCAATGCCGGGTTTCACGCCGCGGATCTGACCGATCCCGATCCGCAGCGGTCGTGGATGCGGGGCGGTTACGACCGCATACTGCTCGACCCGCCGCGTTCCGGGGCGGCCGAGGTGGCGCGCGTTATCGGCCGATTCGGAGCCGGCCGGATCGTCTACCTGTCCTGCCAGCCTTCCAGCCTGGTGCGAGATGCTGGTATCATCTGCGCACAGGGTTACCGCCTGTCGAGAATCGGTATCATGGACATGTTCCCGCAAACGGCCCATGTCGAGTCGATGGCGGTTTTCGAGCACCCACGAGGAGCATTATCATGAAACTGGTCAGCGCTATCATCAAACCATTCAAGCTCGACGACGTGCGCGCCGCATTGTCGGAAATCGGCGTCAACGGCCTGACCGTCTACGAGGTCAAGGGTTTCGGCAGGCAAAAAGGGCACACCGAGCTTTACCGCGGCGCCGAATACGTCGTTGATTACATACCCAAGGTCAAGATCGAGGCCGCGGTGACCGACGACCTCGTCGAGCGGACCATCGATGCGATCGTCGAGGCAGCGAAAACCGGCAAGATCGGCGACGGCAAGATATTCGTCACCCCACTGGACAACTCGGTACGCATACGGACCGGAGAATCGGGTGCTTCGGCTTTGTAATATCGGACGTTTTTTATTAATCTTGTAATGTTCGAAATGCTGGCAGTAGATAATTCACTTGGAGCGGTATTCAGCGATGGGTGCAAAGGTTAACTTCGAAGATGAAATCGATACCCCCAAAGACCGTGAAAACGGTGGTGAATCGACTACCCGGGTAAGCCGGGAGCCCGGCGAAGCCCGGGAAATGGCGTTCGGTGCGAGCCGTTCCGCGGTTACCATGCTCGACCGCTGGATGGCCAGGAAGATGCTGGAGGTGGTACATAATCCGCCGATCGTGCTCAAGCTATGGGACGGCAAGCCGGTCACCTCGCCGATCGAAAAGCCGCTGGCCACGCTGCAATACCATAACCGCGCTGCGATGCTGAAAACCATCGTCAACCCGGAACTCTACTTCGGCGACCTGTATTCGACCGGCCAGGTCAGTTTCAGCGGCGATCTGGTGCATTTCTCGGAAATAATCTACACCAGCCTGCAGGATTACGGCCGTGGCGGCTGGTTGCGTCACCTGATCCTGTGGCTCGGCCATCGACGTATCTCCAACTCCACCGACAAGGCCAGAGATAATATTTACCATCACTACGACATCGGTAACGATTTTTACCGCCTGTGGCTGGATACCGAGGAAATGCAGTATACCTGCGCCTATTTCCCGGATCCGGCGATGACGCTGGAACAGGCCCAGGTGGCGAAATTGCATCACGTTTGCCGCAAGCTGCAGCTCAAGCCCGGCGATAGCGTGGTCGAGGCCGGTTGCGGCTGGGGCGGGCTGGCGTTGTTCATGGCGCGCCATTACGGCGTCAAAGTGAAGGCCTATAACATTTCCAGGGAGCAGGTGGCCTATGCCCACCAGCGCGCCGAAAATGAAGGTCTCGCGGGCCAGGTTCAGTACGTACTCGACGACTATCGCAATATCAGCGGCGAATACGACGCTTTTGTCTCGGTGGGAATGCTCGAACACGTCGGCAAGAACGACTTCGAGACGCTTGGCGGGGTGATCGACCGCTGCCTCAAGCCCGAGGGACGTGGGCTGATCCATTCGATCGGGCGCAATCGTCCGTCGCCGATGAACGCCTGGATCGAGCGCCGTATCTTTCCGGGCGCCTACCCGCCGAGTCTGATGGAAATGATGGAGATTTTCGAACCGGCCGGACTCTCGGTGCTGGATGTCGAGAATCTGCGCCTGCACTATGCGCGCACACTCGAGCACTGGCTGGAGCGTTACGAAGCTCACAGCGACGAAGTTCGCGAAATGATGGACAAGGAATTCGTCAGGGCCTGGCGGCTATACCTCGCCGGATCCGTCGCCGCTTTCAAAGTCGGCGAACTGCAACTGTTCCAGGTGGTATTCGCTCGCGGGCGGAACAATGCGCTGCCCTGGTCCCGGGCTCGTCTCTACGAGCAACGCGTAAGCTCGGAATCGCCTGCGAAGCTGCTCGGCGAAGCCTGAGCCGGGCGGTTCCGGCCCGTGGCGAGATCACAATTTGGCGGCGGCCTTCTGATATAGCGTCAGGGCCCGATTCTCTGGGTCGTATTGCCTTTTCAATTGCCGGTAGCGGTCACCGTTGTAAAGCTCGTCGAAGCCTTCTTCGGGCAAAAAAATCGACGAATACAGCATCTTGATACCGCCGAGCCGGAAACAGAGCTCGTCGAGAATCCGCGTGTAGTAATAATCCTGTTCCGGATCCGGCTTTCGGGTAAAGCAATAACAGCCGATATTCATGTACCGCTGCCCGGGCTCGAGCGGATAAAGGGTCGCGCTCGACTTCGGAATGATCGGCAGCGCGACCCAGGGCTGCCCCTGGATATCGATATTGTCGACGATAAAGCGGATGAACTCGGCGGCATGTCGCCAGGGCACGACCCAGTCCTGGATCAATTCCTCCTCGTCGCGGTTGCGGATTCCGAACAGGCCGAATATTCTTCGCTTGATGCCCGTGTAGCGGGTGTAAAAGCTCGAATTGCGCCACCGCCGCGGGCCGAACTGGCGGAACAGTTCGATCAGGCCGTGTTCGGGTACGTTCCAGAACCAGTCGGGATCGAAGCGGAAAATATAATCCTCGCTGCGCATCTCGACCCGCCCGGCCTTGCGGACCTTGCGGTAATAGGGAGCGCCGCGGTAAATACTGATCGGATCCCGGCAATGCTCGATAAAGTTTCCCGAGGTCAGATAGAATTCGTCGCCGCTGTAAAACATGCCTTCGAGGAATTCGCCCCGCGGTTGCTCCAGTTGGTTTTCGAAAGCGTCGAGGTAGGCTTCGAGCTTATCGTAGCTGCTATTCTCGAGACGCACGAAGGCCTGCGCCGGCATCAGCTCGAGCCTCGCCCTGAGGACATAACCCAGGGTGCCGAAAGAATTGGGCAGCGCGGCGAATAGCGCGGCGTGCTCGTTGTGCCGGTTGCAGGTAACGATTTCGCCGCTGGGCAGCAGGACTTCGGCCTCGGCGACGTTGTCATGGAAAAAGCCGTGCAGGAAACAGCTCGACTCGATACCGATACCGACGATGGCACCGCCCACGGTGATATGCTTCAGTTCGGGGGAAACCCTCGGCAGCAGACCATGTTGCAGCGTGGCCGCGACTACCGTTTCGATGGTTGCCATGCCCTCTACCTCGATGCTAGCCCGGTCGGGATCCAGGTGTAAAACGTGATTGAAATCATCGACCGCGAGGCCGGAGCGGTCGCGGCTCGCATTTCCGCCGTAGCGAAACAGGTTGGTCATCCCCTTCTTGGCGAGTCGAAAGCGGGTATCGCCCGAGCGGTAGTCGGCTACCAGCCGGTCCCTGCGGTGGATATACTGATCCGTGGCTGTCATCTCGATGATCCGAAAGTTTGCAAGACTTAGATAAACGGCGGAAAAATGGCGTCCCCGGCAGGAATCGAACCTGCAACCTACGCCTTAGGAGGGCGTCGCGCTATCCAGTTGTGCCACGGGGACAAATCTATTTTAATCAAAGGCTTAGATTTTATACTAAGCCCTCTGCCGGTGTCCGTACGGAAAAATTCACGGAATATCCAACAGAAAATCTCTAAAACCCGAGTTTATATCGACCGTTTGAGAAACGCCACAATCGAGCGGGGCAGGTCAGTTGATTGCCTGTTTATGTCTGCCTCAGGGCGGGGAGGGCGTTTTCTGTTTCGATCGGAGGAGGCCGAAGGAATCGCAACTATTGGAAGCCGGAGCAAGCGCCGGCGCCGCGTATCGCGCAGAGCAACTCGCCAATATCAAAAATTGTAGGCCTTTTCCTACAAAAAAATAGGCCACTCACCGATACCCGATACCTGTTTTCTAAACTAAGTATTACACAGAGCCATTGGACTGGATTACCCCAACAACCAGTTTGTTAATTTTGAAATTTGCCCGGTCGTTTAAAAACACCCCTTTAGGGAATATTGCTGTGAATGAATGTGTAATTGGACATATCGAGGATTCGACAGAACTCAACCAGATTTACTATACGAAGCGTTTGTATCATTCGGACGAATTCGAAATGCTGCTCGAAAGAAGCGGTGCCGATATGACCGATATAGCGGAATTGGAGCGTATCCTCGAATTCATATCGATCCAGTGTGGTGACTGGTTTTCTCGGTGGGTCTGTTCACCGGCAGATGAACCCGATGATGACGCACAGGGAGAATTCGATAACTGGGAATTGCTCTGGCGGGCACTTGTTCAATGCCAATTTACGGAGCTCCCGAAATGGCTCGAAACCGTGACTTTCAAACACATCGCACAGCGCGACAGAAGACTACTGAGACATGTGAACAAGTTGAATAAATCGAAACCCTTGAGTAGATTTCTGACAAAATTTTGTTACTGGACCTCCAGGTATCTGAGTTCCGTAGGGCTGAACCGGGCTGCCAATTCTATCTTTTCTTGCTCTTTGTATCCGAAAGGTAGCGTTGGGCGCGGATAGATAGATATCTTTAGCTATTAGACGATCGGACCGCAGGCTCGGAACACTTCAAACCCGGGGCATCTCTCCCAACGGCTATGGCGCATTTGTCGTTGGGGTTTTCGTCTACGACCTTACCCCTTGCTCCGCAGATCCACCTTCGAAGACCTTTGCGGCCTCGTTTCATGGCTTGTATATCGGCTTCTCCGAGAAAAACCGCAATCAGGGCCAGTGAGCGTGGTCAGGATATTGTTGTCCGCTAAAATGAAGTTACTTTTTGTCGTTTCGTCGTAAGGCTGACAATCTGTTGTTGCAACAATCGTACCGGTTGCCACTTGATTCCCTTTCCGTCTATGAAGCCGAAAGTTGGGTCGGCTCGTTCAGAGCCGTTGCCTATTGCAATAAACCCCAGAAAAGCACTATTTGATGTGCCAGTCCGTGGGAATTTCTAATACGAAAAGGAAGCCCGTCAGCGCCAACCCCGGCGGGTCCGGTCAGGGCTCGAAATATTATTTCCTCTGATTAGCAGGGGCTTCGCGCTATCCAGTTGTGCCACGGGGACGCAGATGGCGGATTGTCGCAGCCTGGCATGGCTCGGCAAATCCACGGCTGCCGGACGCCCTGGCGATTACTTCTGGTAGTAGTAATCGTACTTGACCAGCAGGTTGCGCATGAAATTCCAGGCTTCGTTATAGGAGAGCCCGCTATCCTCGGGAATGATGATCTTGACGTATAGATCCTTGCCTTTTTCCTGCTTCAATGCCGAGAGTCGCGATTCGACCTCGCCCAGGCTGAGGCGGGTATAGCCGTCGTCGCCCGGTTCCCGGTAACGGATCACGTTGCCGGACTCGCCCTTGACATAGTAAACCTCGGCGATGTACTTGCCCCTTGCGGTACGCGCCGGCTTGATCAGTTCCTCGTACTTCGACTTGACGGTTTCGTAATCGCCTTTCAAGGTCAGCAATTGCTGGTTGTATTCCTCGATCTGCTGGTTCAGCGAGCGCTTTTCGCTGGTCAGCTCGCTGATGCTTTGCTGTTGACTCGCGCTTGCCGTCTGCAGTTCGGATATTTGCCGGGTAGCCGTCTCCAGCCGGCCGCGCACCTGTTCGCTTTCGCGCTGCTGCTCCGCCAGTTGCCGGTTCACCGCCGCGAGCTGATCGGCGAGTTGCCGGTTGCGGTCGTTCGAGGCCTGCAGTTTGCCGGTCTCGGTTTCGAGTTGAGTTTGCGCTTGCTTGAGGGAGGCCCGCAGGTCTGCGGTTTCTAGCTCCAGGTTGGCGACATTGACCTCCTGCTCGCGAATCGCGGCTTCGGCGCGTGCGAGCTCCTCGTCTTTTTTCATCAGCCGCAGTCGCAGGATCGAATTGCTCTGCTCGGCATTGGCGAGACGTTCCTCGAGGGTCGCGTTTTCCTGCGTGGTCGACTCGATCACCTGCGCCGCCATGCGTTCCGCGGCCATGCTTTCCTGCAATTCCGCCACCAGTTGCCAGTTACGCACCACCAGCAGGCTGGTCGCCATCAGGAAGATCATCGTCACCACGATCATGATGTCGGTAAACGACGGCCAGAAACTGTTTTCACCGCCGATGCCGGCGTGACTGCCGCCGATCGACGGAAAGCTGGTATCCAAGGCCTAGACCTCCCGCCCGGGGTTCGGCAACCGAAAGCCCTCGCGCAGGATTTGCCGGATGCTGTCCAGCTCGACGCCGAAGTTTTCGATTTGCTGCTGATTGACCGCGATCATTTGCTGCAGGCCGAGCGCCGTTTCGTGGTAGGTATCCTGGGTAGCGCGCAACTTGTCGGCCGCGTAGATGACCGATTTTATCAGCTCGCTCATCCGGTGGACGATATCCTCGCCGGTCTTGACGAATTTCGGCAGCAGGTAGACCGATGTCAGGTGTTCGATGCCGCTGAGGAAGTGGGTTTGCACGTCGTTGAGCCGGGTATAGAAATAGCCGAAGATCACATAGGAAACGATGGCCGTGATGGTCGTCGACAGCGCAGTCGACATACCGTGAATGACCAGCCCCATGCCGCCGAGGCTCGCATCCGCCGAGTCGATCAGGTCCGAGGCGCCGATCAACGAAATCGACAAAGAGACAATGGTGCCGAAAACACCGGTCAGGATCAGGATATTGTTGATGAACCGGATCAGGCCGAAGCGGGTCGCCTCGTCGGCGTTGAGCATCGCTGCCAGCGCGCCGTGGTTGATTTCGCCGTTGACTTTCTGGATCGTGTGCATCGTCATCTGCCGGCGGGCGACAACGGAGTCTGCCGGCAGGCCTTCCAGCAGATCGGATTTGAGCGCCTCGGCATTGTTGACGAACATCGCGATGGCGGCTTCCTCGCGGCGGTAACGCAGCAGATGGTAGAGAATGCTGCCGAGCCCCAGCAACAGCAGCGCCAGAATTGCGCCGTTGATGATAATGCCGATATTGGTCAACTGGTTTTCGAAGTAGAACGGAAAGACGATGTCGAAATTCAGCGCGATCAATGCAATTGCCGCCGCGGCCACGACGCCGAGCTGGACGATGATCTTGAAACTTGAACCGGTGAGCAGGCGTTGGATATCCATTGCGGGGATCTCTGGGTGGATTCGGTAAAGCAATTCAGCGAAGCTGTAGGCGGCATTACATAATGTTTTCCAGCGGAAGTCAAAATGACTCGTCAGGGCGGTGAGCTAACTCCTCAGGGTCGTGCCGACCGCCCTCTGGAAGCGTAAAAGTCTCTGAAAAATATCGATATTCCGGATTCACGCCGAACGGGTCGTCGAGGCTTCGGAACGCTGCCGATCGCCGCGATTCGGCGAGTCGAGCGGCTTGCCAGTCTCGAGTATGTCGATGCCGACCGCGATCGTCGCTAAAACCGCAGTTGCCGGTGTCCTGATTACTGCATCGTCTGCCGCAGGTGGTTGATCAGGTCGATCTGCGTGATCAGGCCGTAAAAGGTTTCGCCGTCGGCGATGATCGCCACCTTGTCCTGCTTGAACAGCGCAACGATGTCATCGATGCTCGCCGTGGGCGGCCGGGTTTCGAGGTTGCTGACCATGACCTCGCTGACCGGCATCTGGAAATTGTCCTCGTCCTCGTAGATGCCGAGCAGGATGTCCGATTCGTCGATCAGGCCGACGATATGGCCGTCGTCGACCACCGGCAGCTGCGAAACGTCGAACATGCGCATGCGCTTGTAGGTCGTGATCAGGTTGTCCTCGGGAGTCACCGTGACCATGTCGCCACCGCCCATCGGGCGCGCGATCAGGTCACGCAGGTCGCCGTGGCTCTCGCGTTCGAGCAAGCCCTGGTCGGCCAGCCAGGAATCGTTGAAGGACTTGTTCAGATACTTGTTGCCGGTGTCGCAGGCGAAGGTCAGTACGCGCTTCGGCTCGGTCTGTTCGCGGCAGTAGCGCAGCGCCGCCGACAGCAGAGTACCGGTCGACGAACCGGCGATCATACCTTCGAGACGCAACAGTTCGCGCTGGGTTTTGAAGGCCTCGCGGTCCGGAATCGCATAAGCCTTTTTGACCAGGCTGATGTCGCAGATCGGCGGCAGGAAATCTTCGCCGATACCCTCGACCAGCCACGAGCTCGCTTTCGGCGTCTTGCCGGTGTTGATCGTGTCGGCGAGGATCGAGCCGACCGGGTCGGCGACGATCATCTCGAGGTCGGGCAGCTCTCGGTGGAAAAATTTGCCGAGCCCGGTCACCGTGCCGCTGGAACCGACCCCGACCACCACCGCGTCGAGCTTGCCGTCCATCTGCCGCAGAATTTCGGGCCCGGTGTCGGTTTCGTGGGTCCTGGGATTGTTGGGATTCGAAAACTGATCGATAAAGAACGAATTCGGTATTTCCGCGGCAAGGCGCTTGGCGTAATCCTGGTAGTACTCGGGATGTCCCTTTTGCACGTCGGAGCGGGTCAGGCGCACGTTTACCCCCATCGCACGAATATGACGAATCTTGTCGGGGCTCATCTTGTCGGGAATGACGAGAATCAGCTGGTAGCCCTTTTGCGCGGCCACCAGGCCGAGACCGAGGCCGGTATTGCCGGCGGTGGCCTCGATGATGGTGCCGCCGGGTTTGATTTTACCTTCTTTCTCGGCGGCTTC
>Ga0209956_1000279_pt1 | contig 11578 bp, 10 predicted proteins | sample SalPon2A_C_D1_MG_FD_185720 | JGI IMG/M metagenome (GOLD analysis project Ga0209956, IMG submission 185720) | Soil microbial communities from South San Francisco under conditions of wetland restoration - Salt Pond MetaG R2A_C_D1_MG (SPAdes)... | ecosystem: Environmental > Terrestrial > Soil >...
GACCGCGCCGGTCCGGTCCTACCCGCCGCTGACGGAGGGCAGCACCAGGATCTCGGAGTCGGGCTCCAGGGGCGTGTCCAGCCCCCCTGTCCGGCGCACGCTCGTCGTCCCCACGAACAGGTTGACGTGCTGCCGGACCTCGCCCTGCTCGGTGACGATGCGGTCGTAGACCGCCGCGTGCTCCGTCCGCAGGGCCGCGAGCGCCTCGCCGACCGTCCCGGGATATCCCGCCAGCGGGACCGACGCTTCACCTCCCGCCAGCTCCCGGAGGGGCGCCGGGAGGACCACGACCACGCTCACGCCGGGCCCACGACCGACGCTTTGACGCACACGACCGGGGGGAGCTCCTCCTGCAGGGCCTCCCACGATTCGCCGTCGTCCCGCGAGGCGTACACGCGGCCGCTCCGGGTGCCGAAGTACACCCCCGCCGCGTCCAGGGAGTCCACGTCGAGGGCGTCGCGCAGGACCGTCTCGTAGGCGTTCTCCTGGGGCAGTCCCCGGGTCATCGGCTCCCACGACGTCCCGGCGTCACGCGTCCGGTACACCCGGAGTTGCGCCCCCGGCGTGCAGCGGAATCCGTCCGATTCGAGGGGCACGATGTAGACGGTATCGGGATCGTGCGGGTGGACGGCCATGCAGAAGCCGAAGTCCGAGGGGACGCCGTCGGCCACGTCCTCCCACGAGTCGCCCCAGTCGTCGCTCCGGTAGAGCCCCCAGTGGTTCTGCAGGAAGAGACGCTCGGGCCGGGCCGGGTGGTGCGCGACCTTGTGCACGCACTGTCCGAATTCCGGATACCTGTCCGGCAGGAACTCGGCCCGCACGCCCGCGTTGCGGGCCCGCCACGTCGCGCCCCCGTCGTCCGTCCGGTACACGCCCCCGGTGGATTGCGCGATCAGCATTCGCTCGGACGAGGATGGATCCGGGAGGATCGTGTGCAGGCACAGGCCCCCGTTGCCCGGCGTCCAGTGAGCCCGGTGCTCGTGCTCCAGGTGGCCGGCCACGGCGGTCCAGCTCTCGCCGCCGTCGGCGCTCTCGAACAGGCAGGTGGGCTCGACCCCCAGGAAGAGCCGGTCCGGCTCGTGGTCCCGGCCGGGCCGGATCTGCCAGATTCGCTCGAGCGAGAGGCCGGAGGTCTCCGGGAAGCGCACGGGTCGCTCGTCCTTCCCGGACCAGGTGGCGCCCCCGTCGACGGATTTCCGGAGAGTCGTCCCGAAGAAGGCGCTGGCGGGCGCGGCCCACAGGTCACGCCGCCCGCCGCGCCGGTCGAAGGCGAGGGCGTAGACTTCCTCGCCCGGGAAGTGCGGGCCGTCCATCTCCCAGCGCTTCCGATCGGCGTCCGACCGGAACAGGAAGGCGCCCTTGGTGGTTCCGACCATCAGGAGGACGTCGCCCTCCCGGAGCTGCAGTCCTCGTGGCGTCTCGGGCATGGGCTCGCTCCCGAAGCTGGGGCGGCGACGGCGGGGTCCGAGCCCGACCGGGGAGGATCGGATCGGCGATTCCCTCCAGCCTAACCAGGCGGCCGCGCGAGGTCCAGATCGGGCCGTGGCGCGGTTGCCGGAGCGCCCGTCCCCGCCTCTAATGTCGGCATGTTCTCCGCGCCGCGTCCGCCCGCCGACCCGGACACGTACGGGTCGATCCTTCGTCTGCTCGAGCGCCGCGCGGCCGAGCGGGCGGATGGGGACTTCTTCCGCTTCGAGGGACGGAGCGCGACCTTCGGCGCGGTCGCCGAGGACAGCGCCCTCCTGGCCGCCGGGATCGGAGCCCTCGGCCTCCAGCCCGGCGACCGCATCGCCCTCATGCTCCCCAACGGGATCGACTTCCCCGTGGCGTGGCTGGCGGCGGCGCGCGCCGGGACGCCCGTCGTGCCCGTGAATCCCGGGTATGGCGACGAGGACCTCGCCCACGTGCTGCTCGACTCGGGCGCGCGGGCCGTGGTGGCCGGGCCCGAGGCGGCCGCGAAGCTGGAGGCGCTCGGCGCGCGCTGTCCCGATGTGCGCTGGGTCGGTGGTCCCGGCGAGCTCCGGGCGAGCGGCGTGGAGTCGGGGCAGGCGCCTCCACCCGTCGGCGAGCCGGATCTGGACACGGTGGTGTGCGTCCAGTACACGTCCGGCACCACCGGCTTCCCGAAGGGCTGTGGGCTCACGCACGGCTACTGGCTCCGGCTGGCCGCCACCATGCAGGCGTACGGGCGGTTCGGACCGGAGGACGTGGCCCTCACCGCCCAGCCCTTCCACTACATGGACCCCACCTGGAACCTGGTCCTGTGCCTCGTGGCCGGGATGCCGCTGGTCGTGCTGCCGCGCTTCTCGGTCTCGACCTTCTGGCGACAGGTCCGCGACGCCGGGGCGACCTTCTTCTACTGCATCGGCACGATGCCCTCCTACCTGTTCCGGAGTCCGCCCGACCCGGAGCTCGACCGCGGGCATCGGGTGCGCCTCGTGTTGTGCTCCGGCATCCCAGCCGACCGCCATGCCGCCTTCGAGGCGCGCTGGGGCTGCCCGTGGCGGGAGACGTACGGGACGACGGAGCTCGGCGTCGTGCTCATGGCTCCGCTGGAGGACGCGGACTCGGTCGGGTCGGGAACCATGGGCGAGCCGGTGCCGGGGCGCGAGGTCCGGGTGGTGGACGGGACGGGCCGCCCCGTGGCCGACGGGGAGGAGGGGGAGATGCAGGTGCGCGGACCCGACACGATGCTGGGCTACTGGTCCGGGGAGGGGCCGGACACCGGGTGGCTCACGGCGGATGGCTGGGCCCCGACCGGGGACCGGGTGCGCCACGAGGCCCACGGCTACCGGCACCTCGGCCGCCTCAAGGACGTCATCCGGAGGGCGGGCGAGAACATCGCGGCCGCCGAGGTCGAGGCGGCGCTGCGGGCCCACCCCCGGGTGCGCGAGGCCGCGTGCGTGGCCGTGCCCGACGACCTGCGGGGCGAGGAGGTCCGGGCCTACGTCCAGCTGGTCGAGGGCGTCGACCCGACCGTCACGCCGCCCGAGGCCCTGGCGGCGTTCGCGGAGGGGCGGCTGGCGTCCTTCAAGGTGCCCCGCTACTGGAGCTACGTGGACCGCTTCCCCCTCACGCCATCGCAGAAGATCGCCAGGACGAGGCTGGCCGCACCGGACGGGGACCCGGTCACGGGTGCGTGGGACCGACGGCAGGGGAGGTGGCGGTGAAGGACTCCGGACGCGTCAGGTGGGAGATGCGAGGACGGGTCGGCGTGATCACGCTGGACCGGCCCGGGTCGCTCAACGCCCTGTCGGCAGCCATGCTGCGCGAGCTCCTCCACCTGCTCGGCGAGGCCGCGAGCCGCGATGGCGCGGCGGTCCTGGTGCTCACCGGAGCGGGGAGGGCGTTCTCGGCCGGCATCGACCTCTACGAGCTCGAGGCGGTCAGGGCCGCCGGGGAGAGCGAGGCCGAAGCCCGGCGGCGCCTCGAGCGGTTGCAGGACGTCACCCGCCGCATCGTGGACGGCCCGGTCCCGGTGGTGGCCGCCCTCAACGGTCCGGCCGTGGGACTGGGGGCGGAGATCGCCGCCGCCTGCGACCTCAGGATCATGGCCCGCGGCGCCACGATCAGCTTCCCGGAGGCGCGCCGCGGACTGTCGGCGACCAACGGGGCCTCGTACCTCCTGCCGCGGCTCGTGGGCTCCGGCCGGGCCCTCGACTGGCTCCTCACCGGGCGCGAGGTGGAGGCCGAGGAGGCGCGGGCGGCCGGCTTCGCCTCGGCGGTGGTGTCCGCGATGGACCCGGGGGCGAAGGCGCTCGAGGTGGCCGGGATCATGGCCAGCGCCGCGCCCGGAGGGGTGGGGGCCGCCCGGCGTCTGCTCCGGGAAACCGCCCGCGAGGCGCTGGAGGAGGCGCTCCGCCGGGAAGTGGAGGTCGTTCTGGAGGGAATGCGCTCGCCCGAGTACGAGGCGGGGCTGCGGGCTTTCGTGGAGCGGCGCGGCCCCGAGACCGCGCCGCGCGGCCAGGATCGAGCGGGAGGCCGGCCGGCTTCCGACTAGCGGGTGACGCTCATGGTCACCTTCTGGGAGATCCACACGGCGATGGGCTGGTCCCGGTTGATGGCCGGCTTGAAGGTCATATTCTGGACCACCTGGGCCGCCGCCGCGTCCATGCTCGGATAGCCGCTCGAGTCCTTGATGAAGGTCTTGAGCACCTTGCCCTGCACGTCCACGTACGCCCAGACGACCACGGCCCCCCCGATGCCCACGTCACGGAGCGAGGCAGGGTAGAGCTTCGCCAACAGCCGCTCGATCTCCCCCTTGTTCAGGAGCTTGGGCGGCACGTCGAAGGGGATGAACGTGGGCCGGTCGGCCGGGTTCCCTCCCACGGCGGGCGGAGGAGGCGGCAGGGCGGAGGCCGGATTCGCCTCCAGGGTCGTCGGCGCGATCGTCAGCTCGGGGCTGACGTCGGTGGCCGCCACCTTGGGCGTGGCCGGTCGTGCGATGGACTGGGGCGGAGGCGGGATCTTGACGTCCGGCGGCAGCTGGATCGACTGTAGCGCCCTCGAGGACGTGGCCATGCTGTCGCTGTGGAAGTCCGGCGACCAGCTGAAGATGGCCGCATGGATCCCGACCGAGGCCAGCAGCGCGACCCCGAGGACGAGGCGCTGCTGGTGGACCACCCGCTCGCGGCGCTCGTCCTCGAGTCCCGCGGTGCGGGCCATGTCCCGCGCCCGACCGGGGTGTTCCGTCTGAACCGTGGGGTGAGCCGGGATCTCGACCTCCGGCTCGAGGACCGCCGTCCCACTCCCGGCGCCCGCCCGCCAGGCCGGCGCGGGTGCGTCGCCCTTCGCGGTCGCCGTCCCCGGATGCGCTCCATGCACGTCGTCGTAATCCGACATGACGCTCCTCCCGTGTCCACCGGGGGCTGGATGCCCCCGCCTAATTGTGGACGGGACGGCTCCTTCCGGCCGTCGGGAGGATCCGGAGCCCCGCGTGGGGCTCCGGTCGAGGCGTCTTGTGGGGAAATGCCCTCGCGCAACTACTGCTGGCAGGGCGCGTTCCGGTCGGGCACGGGGTGGTCCACCACCGGCCGGTGGTCCAGGTCCGCCACGTGCACGGCCACATCGGCGACCAGGTCGGCCACCTTCGCCATGTGCGGGTAGTCGATGTTCTCGGCTTCGTCGGTCACCTGGTGGTAGTCCGAGTGGAGTCCCGTGGTGAAGAAGGTGATCGGGATGCCATAGCGCGCGTAGGAGTAGTGGTCGCTGCGGCAGTAGATGTTGGAGGGGTGCCCGTTGGCGTCCATCGCGTAGTCGAACGTCAGGTCGTGCCCGTCCTCGGTGTTCACCTTCTCGATCAGGTCTCCGAGCTCCGTGGACAGCCGGCGCGAGCCCACCAGCTGCACGTAGTTCGGCCCGCCGTGCAGCGGCTGGCCGTCCTTCGTGCGGCCCGTCTCGTCGGTGGCGTCGCCGCGGCCCACCATGTCCATGTTGAGCTGCGCCACGATCGAATCCCGCGGCACCGTGGGATGGTCGGTGAAGTAGCGCGAGCCGTACAGCCCCTCCTCCTCGCCCACGTGCCACACGAACAGGATCGAACGCTTCGGGTGCGGGTCCATGGCCTGGAGCTTCTCGGCGATCTCCAGGGCCGACACCGAGCCCGACCCGTCGTCGTCGGCGCCGTTGTAGGTGGAGTCCATCCGGTCGGGGTGGCTCTTGCGGTACACGGCCAGCAGGGAATCGACCTCCTCCTGCTGGGCCGGCGTGGCCCGCTTGCCGCCGTCATCGGCCCCCTCCGGACGCACGACGTGGTTGAAGATCATGATGGAGTCGTGGTCCATGGGCCGGCCCACGCCCAGGTGGTCGTTGTGCGCTCCGATGGCCACGTACTCGTGCTTCAGCTTCGGGTCGCTGCCGGGCACGATCCCGACCACGTTGCGGGCCGGATACGGGACGGGCTCGAGGGAGTAGCGCACGTGGATCGCGGCCGATCCGCCCGCGGTGCCGGGGGACAGGCCCGCCGGGGGTGCGGAGAACATCTTCCCGGCCGCCGCGTCGCTGACCAGGAACACGGGCGTCTGCTCGGAACCCTGCGGCTGGTCGTCCACGAACATGCGCGGCCGCGTGAAGAAGGCGCGGAACCTGGCGGGCACGCTGTCCAGGGCGACGACGGCGATCGCCGCGGCCCCCCGGACGGCCGGGGCGGCGCGGAACATCCGCCGCAACGACACGCCCGGAGCGACCCCGAACACGACCAGCTTGCCGCCGGCCTGCTCGGCCGTGATCGGATGCGAGGAATCCCCGACCACTCCGCCGTATACGATCGGGACGGAGGAGGCGTCGAAGGAGCGCGGCGTGATCGGGATGAAGTCGTCGAGGAGCTTCAGCGGCACGCCGCCCACCGCGAAGCTCGAGCTGTCGCTCAGGGCGCGCGTCTTGAGCGGGATCGTCTGGAAGTAGGTGCCGTCGTCCCCGGCGGGCACCAGGCCCATGCGCTCGATCTCACGCGCGATGTAGTTCGTGCCCTTGACGTTGCCGAGCTCGCCCGTCCGGCGGCCGAGCATCGAGTCGTCGGAGAACACGTACAGCCGGGTCATGAGGTCCGCCGGCGTGATGGCGGCGGTCGTGGGCTCGGGCGCGTGGTGACGCGGCAAGCCCCGGTCCACGGGCAGGGCCGACTGGGCCGCGGCGGCGGCCGGCAGGAGCAGGGCGAAGACCGCGAACGGGATCGGACGAGTGAAGCGTCGCATGGCCATCTCCGGGTGACGCGGAATCGAAACTGTCGCGTCGCCGAATCTGGCGCGAGCCCGAGCGCGGGAAAAGGGCCTCAGCCCGCGGGCGCGGTCCGCGCGGGCGATGCAGGGGCCGACGACGCCGGCGCGGGCGGCGCCGGTGCGGGGGACACCGATGCCCGGCCGGGCCGATCCCTGGAGGCCCGCGAGGCCGGGAGGGCCAGCTCCGCGATCGTCCCCGCCAGCCCGTCGACCTGCTCCCAGTCCGTGTATTCGTGGTCCCGGGAGGTGTCCACCGACAGGCCGCGTGAGGCGCTGATCCGCTTCATCACCCAGCGTACCAGGGGGTTGTAGGCCGTGTAGCGGACCGCGCCGGCCACCGCGACGGCGTGGGCCGGGTCCCAGCCCGTCCGGACGGAGAAGTCCGCCAGGTAGCCGTTGGCCTCCTCGACGTCCTCCGGCCGTGCGGTCATCGCCGCGCCGCTCACGGAGAAGAACACCCCCGGAACCCGGGCCAGCTCGGCGGCGTGCCGGCGCACGAAGGACACGAGCGCACGGCGGTGCCGCCCGAAGTGGACCGATGAGCCCACGACCACCGCCGCGTACCGCTCCGGCCGCAGGTCGTCCGGGATCCCGTCGTCGGGGACGAGCTCCACCCGGAAGCCCCGCTCGCGGAGAGCCATCTCCAGGCGGCGCGCGACCTTCTCCGTCTGGCCGTGCTTCGATCCGAAGAGGATGAGGATAGGTCGGGGATCCACGGGGTTCTCCTCGCGTCCGGGAGAGCGCTTCAGGTGCGCCGGAGCCTCCACCCTGTACGATGGGGCGGCGCGGCCCGTCCGGCTGTGGGGAGGACCCGGCGTCGGGGCGTCGGGAAGGCCCCGTGGTGGCCGCGGGGAGGTGGCCAGGTCTCCAGGCCGCCGCGGGGAGGTGGGTCCGGACCGGCGCTCGCCGGCTGCCGGAAGTGTGGCCGGACCGTTACACGGCCGCCGTTCGGCCGTGACACGGCTCCTCCATCTTCAGCCTCGAACCAGTTCGGGCCGCCCGAACGGGCCGAGCGAGCGGGAATAGACATGTCGACGCTGAGCGCGCGCATCCAGAGCTGGGAGGTCCACCTCCTCACCCGCGTAGCCCTGTGGGAAGCGGACGGGACGCCGGTGCGCGTCGCCCGCTGGGTCACGTGGACGGGGGACGGGCCGCTCTACGTGCTGGTGCCCCTGGGGCTGGCGATCCTGGACCTGAGCCGGGCCCTGGTCCTCCTGGCGGCGTGCGCCGCGGCGTTCACGGTGGAGCGGGCCCTGTACGCGTCGCTCAAGCACACGCTCCGCCGGCCCCGACCCTTCGAGCGCATCGACGGCGTGCGCGCGCTCGTCACACCTCCGGACCGCTTCAGCTTCCCCTCGGGGCACACCTCGGCCGCCTTCCTGGTGGCGGTGCTGGTCGGCTCGATGTACCCGTCCGCCGCCCCGGCACTGCTGGCGTGGGCGGCGGCGGTCGGCGCCAGCCGCGTGTGCCTGGCCGTCCACTACCCCTCCGACGTGCTGGCCGGGGCCCTCCTGGGCGGCGGGATCGGGCGTCTGACCTACCTCCTCGTGCGGTGATCCCGCCGTCGGGCCCGCGACCGATCCGTCACACCTCGCTCGGAGGCCCCGGCCGCGGCAGGACGATCCTCGCCACGCAGCCCCGGCCTCCGTTGCGGTTCCGCAGCGTGAGGCTGCCGCCGTGCGCCTCGGCGATCTGGCGGCTCAGCGCCAGCCCGATCCCCGAGCCGTCCGGCTTGGTGGTGAAGAAGGGCACGAACAGGTTGGCCGTGTCCGAGATGCCGGGCCCCTCGTCCTCGACCAGCACCTCGGCGGACAGGGCGGTCCTCCGCCAGCGGACGCGCACGCCGCCCCCCGTCTCCGAGACGGCGTCGACCGCGTTGTCCAGGAGGTTGATGAGCATCTGGTCCAGCTGGTCCGCGTCGGCCCGGATCGTGACCTCGGGGCCGGGCACGACCTGGACCGGGAGCCGCGTCTCGAGCCTGGCGACCCGGTCCACCCACGCCCCGATCTCCACCGGCCCCAGCTCGGGGGGCGGGAGACGCGCCAGCCGGGCGTAGGAGGCCATGAACCGGCCCAGGGCGGCGGCGCGCCCCGAGATGATCCCGAGGCCCTGCTCCACGTCCGCCGGCTCGAGCGCCGCCCGGCCGTTCCCGAGGCCGTCCCGCAGGCTCTCGGCGATGGAGCGGATGGGGGCGAGGGAGTTGTTGATCTCGTGCCCCAGCACCCGGACCAGCCGGCGCCACGCCTTGCGTTCCTCCTCCCGGAGCACGCGGCTCAGGTCCGAGAGCACCAGCAGCGTCTGGGGACGGCCCTCGTGCCGCAGGCCGGTGCGCCGGACCTCCCAGCGGCCCGAGCCGCCCGGGAAGGTCATCTCCACCACGCGCGGGGTGTCGCCGGACAGGAAGCGCGCCAGCCCGAGGGTGTCGGCGGGACGGCCCGTGAGCGCCCGGGCGGGCCGGTCCAGGAGCTGGGCCCCGGCCCGGTTCACCAGCCACAGCCGGTCGTCCGCGTCGAACGCGAATACGGCCACGTCGATCTCCTCGAGGACGCCCCGCAGCAGGGCCGTGGCCTCCATGGTCCCCAGCCGCTCCGTGCGCAGGGTCTCGCCCAGCGCGTTGACCTCGTGCGAGACCAGGCCGAGCGCCCGGTCCGAGTTCTCGGCGCGGACGCGCAGCGAGTAGTCGCCTCCCCGGAAGGCGGCCAGCACGTTGGCCAGGGTCTGGAGCGGGCGCACGAGCTCGTGGTGGAGCACGGCGACGAGGGCGATCCAGGCGCCGAGGATCACGACCGAGGCCGCGACCCGCGCCCACGAGGGCCACGCAGCCCTCCACAGGAACGCGAGCGCCAGCAGCACGGCGGGAAGGCCGGCGACGAGTGCGAGGGCGGGCAGGCGGCGCTGGTAGCTCACGCGCTCTTCCCGGGGGCGGCCGGCCCCGGAGTGTCGACTACACTTGTCGTCATTCGGCCCCCATCCACCACGCCTGTAGACGACTCCGGGCCCGGGATCGCGGGTCCCGAGCCGGCCCGATTCCGTTCGTCAGGGCTCCAGGCCGTAGCGGTCCAGCCGGCGGTACAGGGCGCTGCGGCTCAGCCCCAGCTCGCCGGCCGCCCGGCTCACGTTTCCCTCGTGGCGCCGGAGCGCCTTCTGGATGAGGATGCGCTCGGCCTCCTCCAGGGTGAGCCCCTCGAGTCCCGGCGCACCCTCTCCCGGGGCGCGGAGCCCCAGGTGCTCGACCCCGATGCGGCGGCCCTCGGACATGAGGACGGCGCGCTCGATCACGTGCTCGAGCTCCCGGACGTTGCCCTTCCACGGGTGCGCGCGCAGCGCCTCCATGGCGTCCGGCGCGAGCTCGGGGGCGGGCTCGTCCCGCCGCCTCGCCTCGCGGCGCAGGAAGTGGGCGGCCAGCGCCGGGATGTCCTCGGGCCTCCGCCGCAGGGGCGGCACGTGGATCTCCACCGTGTTCAACCGATAGAACAGGTCCTCGCGGAAGTCACCGGAGGCCGCGGCGGCCGCGAGATCGGCGTTGGTCGCGGCCAGCACCCGGACGTCGGTCGTGCGGGTGCGCGAGGACCCGAGCCGCCGGAACTCCCCCGTCTCCAGCGCCCGCAGGAGCTTGGCCTGCTGCGCGGCGGGCATGGTGCCGATCTCGTCCAGGAACAGGGTGCCGCGGTCGGCCATCTCCAGGTAGCCGACCCGGTCGGCCTTCGCGTCGGTGAACGCGCCCCGCACGTGCCCGAACAGCTCGCTCTCGAACAGCCCCTCCGGCACCGCCCCCGCGTTGAGCGTCACGAGCGGGCGGCCGGAGCGTGGGGAACGGGCGTGCAGCCAGCGCGCCACGACCTCCTTGCCCGTTCCCGGCTCTCCGGTGATGAGCACGTTGGCGTCCGAGGGACCGGCGCGCTCGATCATCTGCAGGACGGGCTGCATGGCGCGCGACTCGGCGATCAGCTCGGGCAGGCCGCCCTCCCGCGCCTCGCGTTCCACCTCGAGTCGCTCGACGCGGCGCAGGGCGCGGGTGAGCTCGACCTGGTTCTGGAGGGTGACCAGGAGGCGCTCGTTGTCCCACGGCTTCTCGACGTAGTCGCGGGCGCCGCGGCGCATCGCCTCCACGGCCCCCTCGACGCTCCCCCACGCCGTCATGACCACGACGGAGAGCGTCGGGTCGAGGCCGCGAACCACCGCCAGGAGGTCCAGGCCCTCCTTCCCGGAGGTCGTGTCACGCGTGTAGTTGAGGTCGAGCAGCGCCAGGTCGAGCTCCCGCGCCTCGACCGCGCGCAGGACGGCCGGGGGCGAGGTGGCGGTCTCGATCTCGTAGCCGTGCCCCTTGAGCAGGAGACGCAGGGCCTCCAGCACGTCCCTCTGGTCGTCGGCGACCAGGATCCGGGGCGGCGGCTCGCTCACGCCGGCGGGTTCACGATCCATCCGTCTTCCAGCTGGATGACGCGCTGTCCGCGCGCGGCCACGGCGGGGTCGTGGGTCACCTGGATGATGGTCGTCCCCTCCCGGTTGAGGCCCGACAGGAGGTCCATGATCCGCTCCCCCTGGCTGGAGTGCAGGCTCCCGGTGGGCTCGTCGGCCAGGATGAGGCTCGGCTCGGCGATCACGGCCCGGGCCACGGCCACGATCTGTTGCTGGCCGCCGGAGAGCTGCGAGGGAAACAGGTCCTTCTTCCCGACGATGTGGAACCGGTCCAGCATGTCGGCCACCCGCGCCTCGCGCTCGGTGCGCGGCACGTTCCGGTAGGAGAGGGGGACCTCGAGGTTCTCGGCCACCGTGAGATCGTCCAGGAGGTGATACTGCTGGAACACGAACCCGATGTGCTCGCGGTGCAGGCGGCTCCGTTCCTTGTTCGAGAGCTCGTG
>Ga0209956_1000280_pt1 | contig 11567 bp, 9 predicted proteins | sample SalPon2A_C_D1_MG_FD_185720 | JGI IMG/M metagenome (GOLD analysis project Ga0209956, IMG submission 185720) | Soil microbial communities from South San Francisco under conditions of wetland restoration - Salt Pond MetaG R2A_C_D1_MG (SPAdes)... | ecosystem: Environmental > Terrestrial > Soil >...
CTTAATCCGGGTTGAAGATCCGGGACTCGGCTTTATTCGCGCGCTGGAAATGTTTTCGCCGGATAGATCGTTTATCGGGGTTCACGAGTCGGCGGTGGTTGCCTCATCCGCACGACTGGGAGAAAAAGTAGGTATAGGTCCGAATGTGATCATCGAAGAAGGAGCCCGCATAGGTTCCGGGGTGCGGATACTTGGGGGTGCATTTATCGGTGCCGAGGTAAGCATTGGCGACGATTCCGAGATAGGCCCTAATGTTTCGATCCTGCATGGATGTAAAATCGGTCGAAACTGTCTGTTGCACCCGGGCGTCTGCATCGGTGCCGATGGCTATGGCTTCCGCTGGCTGGGCGATCACCATCACAAAATCCCGCAATTGGGTATCGTGGTAATCGGCGACAATGTCGAAATCGGAGCCAATGCCTGCATCGACCGCGCTACCATGGGCGAGACGCGTATCGGCGATGGCACAAAGATCGATAATCTCGTGCATATCGCGCATAACAACGTTGTCGGCAAGCATGTAATCATGACTGCTCTCGTGGGTATTGCCGGCAGCTGCAAAATCGGCGATGGTGCCGTGCTTGCCGGACAGGCCGGGATTATCGATCACGTTGAAATCGGGCAGGGCGTCATGGTCGGTGCAAAGGCGCTGGTTACCAAAAACTGCACTGCAAACACCAGGGTCTGGGGCATACCGGCGCGATCGCTGGATAAAACCAGGAAACAGCTCGCAACCATGGCCAGGTTGCCGGGCCTGGTTCGCCGGTTAAACGAGCAGGGGCAAGAGCTTCAGGAATTGAAGCGGCGCCTCGCCAAACTGGAAAACGAATAGCAGTCCAGCCAGCCGACGAATATCTGAAATGTCGGTTTCGGGTCTGCCTGGCTGGAGATATATATCCGCAGTCCCGGGCGGTTTCTTCCAAAAATCTTTACTCAAAACGGAATTTCCGAGATGGATCGAACTTCGCCATGATCCAGCTCTTTTATACGTCTGCACTCTCGATAACCGATGCTCATAGCGGGAGGCCAGAAAGCCATCATCGGCCGACTGCCAACTTTCGCGTATGGTTGAGGATGTATGCATAGACAATTTTTGCAAGGTGATTTTCCATGCGAATTCCCACAGATAACTGACTGACTTTCATTCGAAATCGGTACTTGGCACAGGTCAGTAATACTTCGGTATGCATATTTTAAGACCATGCAGGTGGTAGTTGTGAAACCTAGATCCCCGGAGCTATCTTGCCTCGAATAGTTAATCGATATGAGTACTTTGGAAACATTGGTTTCGTGCCAGGCAAGAGTAATGAACTTGAATCGATTGGGATTGTTTTTAGTTTTTTTTAAGTCAGCACCTGACTTCGTGCGAAATTGTTTAGCATTAAAAATAACGCTGCTGGTATTGCTGATATTCGGCGCATCCTCCGCCGCTTTGACCGCCGACCGACCAACCCCGGACAGAATCCTGCAACCGGACCAGGTTCTTCGCGGGGATCAAATCACGGTTTATGACAAGTCGGGGCGGGTATTTGAGCTTATCGTCGAAGTAATAACCACCCCCGATCAACTTGAGCCAGATACTGATCTGACAGGAACCTATATATCGGAGATCACGGATAATGAAAATAGGTACTTTCGCAAGGCAGATCACAAGAAGCTCGTTGTTAAATTAAAACAGGATAATAAAAAATAACAGGAAAAATCGATTCGCTACCCGATGGGCGCATCGAGGGGACCCGGGAAGGAGATACCGTAAAATTTTCATTTTACGGCGTTCCTGCCATTGCCAATTACGTAATAAGCGGTGAGTGGAAAGTTAGTGCCAATGGCGACGTGCTCGATGGATCATGGAAACACCCCGTCGATTTCGACTCCGGCAAATGGAATCTAACGAGGCGCGATCCCGCGGTGGCGACGCGCGATGCCGGGTCGCCAATGATAAAAGGTTGGCTGGTAGCCGATGAATCCAGGGTCGTAATAAGGCTTGCAGATGTCGCGAAGATCGAGTCAAAGAAGTCTGACCTGGCGCCAGAATCAATTCTTGAAACACCTTCAATATCACAGTCAGTTGGGGCACCCGACCCGGAATGTAGCGCCAGTGAAGAAGCCGTCCAGGCAATCGAAAATGCCCGTTCAGCCTGGAATCAGGCCGAATATACCCCCGGTATGTATGATTTGATCATCAAGGCTGAAGCGACCGCGAAATCCTCGAAATGTGACAATGACGAAGCGATTGAACTGGCTGGACAGGCAGTGCGACTGGCTGCGGAACATGAGGAATTTCGCGAGCCCTCTGAATTCACCAGGCCAACATATGAGCCGGAACAGGTGAAAGCAAAGACCCTGCCGTCCCAGCCTGGCGGCAATGGATTCGTCGAGATTGGACTCTCTCGCCTGGCCTTCGACGATGGCAATTTGAGCGGTAGAACTTTTCTTTGGGGAGTGGCAGTAGGAGGTACCGTTTATTCGCACTACGAAATAGCCTATAGCTTTAATGATGTATTACCCCTGGTTTCGCCAGATTTAGACGAACCGGCAGAACTGGGTACGGGCGAGTTCCTGCATATCAAAATGCAAAAGTTATCCCTGCGTCGCAATTGGCGAGTTAGTGACACTACTACGGCTTTCGCTCTAGTCGGCTACTCGAAGATAAAGGTCGAAATTGATCATTTGAGCTTGTGTACATATTGCGGATTTACCGTAAACAGCGAGGGCACTTACCGCAGTAAACTGTCTGGACCGGCATGGGGGTGGGATTGCAATGGAAAACCAGTAGAAACGGATACAGATCTCTAAAGTACATGGACCACTCGGAGAGCGGTCTCGGGTTCAGGGGCGTACACCTGAATTTCGGCACGTATTTTTGATTACGGAATAATTCCAGGTCGGAGATATACCTTCTCCCGTAACAGCGAAGTAATTTCAGGCATCGAAACAGCGGCGCAATATCGTCAGGGAAAATTCGGTTTCGCCGATTTTATTTTCGAATAGAGGCGTAAACCGCGTCGCGGAAATCCTTTCTGCCGGCCTGCACCAGCGAGGGCAGGTATTGCTGCATCAGAATGGCGACCAGGTTTTCCGCCGGATCGACCCAGCAATAGGTATCGGCCATCCCGCCCCAGCCGAAATCGCCGCGCGAACCGGCCGCCGCGGTCTGTTGCGGGTCCATGGTGATGCAGTAACCGAGACCGAATCCGTAGCCGCGGTATTCGCCCGCGGCGATGCCGTTGAAAGAAAGCGGCAGCAGCGATGCATCGACCTGGTTGCGGGTCATCAGGTCGACCGTTGCGGGTTCGACGATGCGCCGCCCGTTGAGCTCACCGCGGTTCAGCATCATCTGCGCGAAGCGCCAGTAGTCCGGGGCGGTCGAAACCAGCCCGCCGCCGCCGGAATGCAGCCTGACCGGGATACCGGAAAGCGACGGCACGAACGGCGATCGGTCGCTGGTTTCGAGCACGGCGAGCGAATCCCCTTCGGTGGGACCGTAGAGTGTCGAGAAGCGCGCCACCCGATCAGGGGATACTTCGAAAGCCGTATCGACCATTTCCAGCGGATCGAGGAATTGCGCCTGCAGGTAGTCGCCGAACGGCATGTCGGCGAGCAATTCCACCAGGTAGCCGCAGATATCGGTGGCGATACTGTAATGCCACAGCGTGCCGGGTTGCGCGAGCAGCGGGAATTGCAGCAGGGCATCCATCAGTTCTTCCAGGCTGCGCTGCTGGATGCCGGCCTGCCAGACCTCGGCGTAAAGCGCGTCGACCGGGTGCTTTTCGGGTTCGAAGCCGTAACTGAAGCCGGCCGTATGCGTCAGCAGCTGCCGCACCGTGATATCCGTTTCGAGCGCGCCCTCATTGTATACCTCGAGTTTGCCGAGCGCCGGGATCCAGCGCCGCGCGGGGTCGTCGAGATCCAGCAGCCCGCGTTCGACGAATTGCAGCAGCGCGACGCTGGTCAGCGGCTTGGTCATCGAGTAGATGCGGAAGATCGTATCCTCGCGAATCGGCGCGCGGGAAGCGATGTCCGCAAAGCCGGCGCGATATCGGTGCAGGAGCTCGCCGTCGCGGCTGACCAGGGTCAGCATGCCGGCGGTTTTCCCGGCTTCGACATAGCCGTTCACCATCGCTTCGACGGCGGCGAAATCGGCCTCCTGCAGGCGGCGCGTCGAGGTCACGGCCGAAACTCGCGAAGTACGGTGTCGATCGCCCCCAGCGCGCGATCGGCGTCGGCCTTCGAAAAAGCCAGCGGCGGGCGCAGCTTCAGTACCTGGCCGTAGCGGCCCGAGGTGCCGGTAATCACGCCCTGGTCGGCAATCAGGCTGCCCAGGTGTCGTATCGACTCCCTCGACAGGGGTTGCCGGGAATCGGCATCGACGACCAGATCCAGACCCCAGAACAGCCCGCAACCCTGTACGTCGCCGATCAGCGCGTGGCGTTCGGCCAGGCCGCGCAGACCCGCCTCGAGGTAGGCCCCGGTATCGCGCGCGTTTTGCTGCAGTCCTTCTTCCTCGATGACTTCGATCACGGCCTTGCCGACCGCGGCAGACACCGGGTTCCCGCCGAAGGTGTTGAAGTAATGGTAATCGCGCGCGTAAGCCTCGGCGAGGTCGCGTCGCGTGGCCATCAGCGCCAGCGGATGACCGGCGCCCATGGGCTTGCCGCAGGTCAGGATATCGGGCTCGATGCGGTAATTGTCGCTGGCCCACCAGTTTTGACCGGTACGGCAATAACCCGACTGCACCTCGTCGGCGATCACCAGGCCGCCGCGCTTGCGCAGCTCGGCGCACAGGCCGTCGAGGTAACCGGGCGGCGCCACCAGTGGGCCGTTAGAATCCCAGATCAGATCGATCATGATCGCCGCCGGCCGGTAACCGCGCTGCTCGAGGCGGTCGAGTTCGTGGCGCGCGAGCTCGAGATATTTTGCAGCGGCGTCGGGATCGTCGCGGCCGTGGGGGCCGCGGTAAAGATTCGGCGGTTCGATCACCGCCAGCCAGTCGGGGCGGTCGGTTTCGGGGTAGCTGTCGGTGGACAGCCGACGGGTCAGCTCCGAGACGCCGTGGTAGGAAGACTCGGTCACCACCAGCCCCTGGTGACCGGTGACCTGGCGGGCGATCTGCGCCGCCAGATCGTTGGCCTCGCTGCCGGTGCAGGTGAACACACAGGTATCCAGGGCGCCGGGCAATTTCGCCACCAGCATTTCGCCGAGCTCGACGATCGTCTCGTGCAGGTAGCGGGTATGGGTGTTGAGCGTGGCCGCTTGCCGGCAGAGCGCCTCGACGACCCGTGGATGACAATGTCCGACCGAGACCACGTTGTTGTAGCAGTCGAGGTACCGACGCCCGTCGGCGTCCCAAAGAGTCGTGCCTTCGCCGCGTACCAGGTGCAGTGGCCGGTCGAAAAAATTCTGGTAGGTCGGGCCGAGCGTTTTGCGGCGACGCTCGATCAACTGCTGGTCATTCATCGGGATCTTCGTCCGGGTTGCGGCTAGGGGCCGATGCTGATCCGGGTTTCGCCGCCCAGCACCGGTTTGGTGAGTTCGATCCGCATGCCTTCCGCCGCACACAGGCTGCGGGTCGGCGCGCGATGGGATTTCAGGTATTTCTCGTTTTCGATCTGGATTTCGTCGAGTTCGGAATCGCTGCGGTCGGGGTCGTGGTGAAACATCACCAGCGTGCCGACCTCTGCATCGGTGGCCAGCCTGCGTACCTGTGAGATCAGGGTGTGTCCCCAGCCGTGTTTGTGCGGCATGTCGGCTTCGGTGTACTGGGCGTCGTGGATCAGCACGTCGACGCCGTGCAGGTAATCGACCCATTGGTCGTAAGTGGTGGCCGGTGTATAGGGAGGATCGAGCTCGTTATCGGTGACGTAGGCGCAGGTAACGCCGTTTTCGTTGATCTTGTAGGCAACTCCGCCGCCGGGATGATTGAGACCGCGCTTGATCACCTTGATTCCCTCGCGCTCGTATAATTCGCTCTCCACACCCTTGAATTTCGGGATGTTGTTCGACGGCAAATCCTCGGCCCTGACCGGGAAGTGCGTGCCGTCCATCTGCTCGAACAGCGAACTCAAGAGTTTGCGGCCCGAGTCGACACTGATATAGACATTGATGTCCCGATCGACCTGATAGATCGGCGCGAAAAACGGGTAACCCTGGATGTGATCCCAGTGACCGTGAGAAAGCAGGATATTGACGGGTGTCGATTTGTGCGCCAGTTTCCGCCCCAGCAGGCGGATGCCGGTGCCGGCGTCGAGGATAAGGTCGTGACCGGATTCGAGCTCGATGTGCACGCAGGAGGTATTGCCGCCGTAACGGGCGGTCTGCGGCCCGGGAACCGCGGTCGATCCTCGTACGCCGTAAAATGTGATAATCACCGCTGACGATCGCTAGGTGGACGATTGCGCGGCCGCGGCCTTGTCGATTTCATCGCTTGCGCTCCCTCGGTCGGGGGTGACCAGTACCAGCCCGAGCAGCATGACGAATACCGACGTCCATACCCAGACGGTATGCTGCTCCGAAAACACGATGATACCCCAAATTACCCCGGATATCGTCACCACGTAGGCGCACTGGCTTGCGAACACCGGGCCCGCGCTCTTGATCGAGTAGAAAAACATCGAGTAGGCGAAGCCGCTGCCGATCGCGATTCCGACCACCGCGAGCCCGGCATCGGTCGCCAGCCAGGTCCAGGATTCGTCGATGCCGAGGTAGATAGAAAGCGGAAACTGGATCAGTATCGCAACCAGGTTGGAGCCGAACAGGAACTCGCGGATGTCGACATGACCCGGGATGCCGCGGCTGATGTATACGTTCTCGATCGCGTAAAACAGGGCGCAAAGCACTACCAGCAGAACCCAGAAACTGGCATCGTCGCTATCGAGGCCGAGATCGGGAATCACCAGCAGCAGGATAGAGATCATGCCGAGCACGATGCCCGCCAGGCGGCGCGCGACCAGCGACTCGAAGCAGAGCAACAGCATGATCGCATAGGTGAACAGCGGCACCGCCGACACGGTAATCGCGAGGATACCCGCGGACAGGTGGGGGGCGGCGTAGTAATAGAACAGGTTCGGCAGGGTAATGCCGACCAGCGCCAGCACCAGGTAATGGCGCAGGTTGCGGCGATCGAAAAGCGTAATACCGGAGGCCAGGCAGACGACCAGGAAAAAGACCGCCGTCAGCACGACTTGCCAGGCCGACAGGGCCAGCGGGTGAGCGCCGGCGGCGGTGGCGATTAAGGCCAGCGAAAAGGTCGCGCCCCAGATGGTGCCCGCGCCGAGAATCAGCAGGTACGGAAACAGCCAGTGCTTTCTCATCTTTTATTGTTCTGTCGATAGCCCCGATCGCAGCGATTATATTGATCTGATGTCCCGGCGGGTACGTATTTTTTTTACCTGTCGGCCGGGAAAGGGAGTTTCAGGTCGGCTCGCACGTCCGCGCGCCGCGCGCGCGATGTTTTATTGTGCCGAATTTAGCGGAATCGGGAATATTTACTTGCACATCGAGCCGCTTCGCGGCACATTCTCGGCACGAGTACAGTTCGCCCGCATAGTGGAATTTTCCGACATGGATTACCTCAAATTTTTTATCGATGGCGACTGGGTCGACCCGGTCGGTTCCGAAATCATAGACGTCGTAAACCCGGCTACCGAAGAACCCTTTGCGCGGGTCAGCGCCGGCGGTCCGGAGGATGTCGACCGCGCGGTTGCCGCGGCGCGCCGCGCATTCACCGACTACTCCCAGTGGACCGTCAGGCAGCGGCTGGACCTGCTGGAGACGATCCGCGCGAATTACAAGAGACATTTCGACGATATCGCGCAGGCGATATGCGAGGAGATGGGTGCACCCGTGGACCTGGCCCGCGGGTACCAGACCAAGCTCGGGCACGGCCATATCAAGAGCGCGATCAAGGCATTGCTGAACTTCAGCTTCGAAACCACCGAAGACGAGATGATCCTGCGCTACGAGCCGATCGGCGTCTGCGGTCTGATCACGCCGTGGAACTGGCCGATGAACCAGGTCGCCGCGAAAGTCATGCCGGCGTTGGCCGCGGGCTGCACGATGATTCTGAAGCCCAGCGAGGAGTCGCCGCTCGATGCGATGATCTTCACCGAGGTATTGCGTGAGGCCGGTGTGCCGGCCGGGGTCTTCAATCTCGTCAACGGCTACGGTCCCGTGGTCGGCGAAGCCATGTCGAGACATCCGGGGATCGATATGATGTCTTTTACCGGTTCCACGCGGGGCGGTATCGCGGTCGCCAGAGCCGCGGCCGATACGGTCAAGCGGGTCGGCCAGGAACTCGGCGGCAAGTCGCCCAACATCATTCTCAAGGACATGGATATCGCCGCCGCGGTCACCGAGGGCGTGCACTACATGATGATGAACAGCGGCCAGTCCTGCAACGCGCCGACCCGCATGCTGGTGCCGCGCGACAAGATGGACGAGGCAATCGCCGCCGCGAAGGCGGCAGCGGAGAGCATCGGCGTCGACGATCCGGCGAAACCGGGCGAACATCTCGGCCCGGTGGTCAACAAGACCCAGTTCGACAAGATCCAGGGACTGATACAACGCGGTATCGACGAGGGTGCGACGCTGGTTACCGGCGGCACCGGCCGCCCGCGGCATCTCGACAAGGGGTATTACGTCAGGCCGACCGTGTTCGCCGACGTCGACAACAGTATGGCCATCGCGCGCGAGGAAATTTTCGGTCCCGTGCTCGCGATACTCGGCTACGACGATGAGGACGAAGCGGTGGAAATCGCCAACGATACCGAATACGGTCTCGCCGCCTACGTTTGCTCCAACGAAATGGAGCGCGCCAAGGCGGTCGCGCGCCGGTTGCGCGCCGGACAGGTCGCGATCAACTACGTGGGCGGCACCACCGATACGCCGTTCGGCGGATACAAACAATCGGGTAACGGGCGCGAAAAAGGCAAGTGGGGCCTCGAGGAATTCCTCGAACTGAAGGCGATTACCGGTACAGTGGCGAGCTGAGGCCCTTGAACTCGTCGGTCAAATTCAGTTTTACCGGCAAGCGGGTGCTGATAACGGGCGGCACCTCGGGCATCGGCGAGGCGTCGGCGGTGGCCTTCACCAGGGCGGGTGCCCGCGTGGTGATCAGCGGACGCAGCCAGCAACGCGCCCGGCAGGTCATTGCCCGCTGCGCGCATGAATCGGGCAGTATCGCCTTCGTCGCGGGAGACATTGCCCGGCGGCAAAAATGTGAACTGGTGGTTACCGAGGCAATCGGCGTTCTCGGCGGGCTCGATTTTCTGCTTAACAGCGCCGGGGTGATTTATCACGCCACGGCCGAGGAAACCACCGACGAACAATGGCTGGAAACCATGAACGTCAATGTCAACGGGATGTTCTATATGTGCCGTGCCGCGCTGCCGTCGCTAAAATCGAGCCAGGGGACGATCGTCAACATCGCTTCCGACGCGGCGCTGTCCGGCAGTCGCCACCTGACCGCCTACTGCGCCAGCAAGGGCGCGGTGTTGCAGATGTCACGCGCGATGGCGCTGGACTACGCCCCCGATGGCGTGCGCATCGTGCCGATATGCCCCGGCGACGTGGATACGCCGATGCTGCGCGGCGAGTTTCGCGACCGCGGGCTCGAAGCCGAGGCCGGCATTGCCGAATCGGCCGCCGGCGTGCCGCTCAACCGGGTGTGTACCGCCGAAGAAGTTGCCGACATGGTGCTCTATGCCTGCAGCGATTCGTCGCGCTTCGTGACCGGATACCCGCTGGTGCTCGACGGCGGCAACCGCGCCTGAGGATTCTTACCAATCGATCTGCTCGCCGAGCAGCTCCATGACCCGATGCCATTGCTTTTCCGCGGTCGGCCCCAGGCGTTTGAAAATATCGGCGAAGCGGCGCCGTTGAACCTCGGACAGTTCGTATTCCAGTTTCTTCCCCCGCGCGCTGAGTACGAGGCGCCTGATGCGTCGGTCCCGCGGGTCGATGGACTGGTCGACATAACCCAGGGAAATCATCTTTTGCAGCGGCTTGTGCAGGTACTGCTTGGAGACCCGCATGACCTCGAGTAGCTCGTTGACGCTGCAGCCCGGATGCCGGCCGATGAAATAGAGCACGCGGTGATGAATGCGCGACAGCCCGAGTTCGGACAGCCGCCGGTCGGGCTGGAAGGTCATTGCCCGAAAGCCGAAATGCATCGCTTCGAGTGCCTGGTTCAGTTCCTGCCGGCGTTTTGTCATCGCTAATATTTTAAGTCAACCTTATTGACATTATAGGCCTTCTGATCTAGCTTTTACAGGTCATCAATAATGACCTGAAAGCTCATGCAAACAATACCTCTCTGCTGGATCGACGGCGCCATAATCCCGGCTCGCGAGGCGCGGGTTTCAGTTTACGACCACGGCCTGCTCTACGGCGACGGCGTATTCGAGGGTCTACGTTTCTACCACCGTAAACCCTTCATGCTCGACGCCCATTTACAACGCCTGGCGCAATCGGCCGAAGCAATCGGACTCCGGCTGCCCTTCGATACGGCGCGGATCGCGGATGCGATCGAAACATTGATCGAAGCTTACGGTACCGATAGCGGCTATCTGCGTCTGGTGGTCACGCGCGGCCCCGGATCGCTGGGCATCGATCCGCGCAAATGCAGCCGGGCGGCGATGTTCATCATCGCCGACGAACTCCAACTGCTGGCCGCGAAAGAGGTCGGCGCGGGCATCAGCCTGCACGTCGCGCAAACCCGGCGCACGCCCGCGCAGTGCCTCGATCCGAAAATCAAGAGTCTCAATTACCTCAATAACATCCTCGCCAAGATCGAGGCCAACCGCGCCGGCATGGACGAGGCGCTGATGCTGAACCTCGACGGCCGGGTCAGCGAGGGCAGCGTGGACAATATTTTCATCGTCACCGACGGTGTGCTCAGGACTCCGCCGCTCGGCGAAGGTCTGCTCGCCGGCGTGACCCGCGCGGTGATCATCGAACTGGCCACCGGACTCGGTATCCGCTGCGAGGAATCCGCTCTCGTTGTTGACGATCTGCACCATGCCGAGGAATGCTTCCTGACCGGTACCGGCGCCGAGTTGATCCCGGTGCAGCGTATCGACGACTACCGCCTGCCGTCGCCCGAATCGCCGCTGCTGCCGCTGATCGCGAAGGCGTTCAGGGATAGAATCGAGGCCGACTGCGCGGCCTGATCGAGGGCTTGGGTTTGGTCGGGCTTGGCGCTACCATGCTGCATCGGATGCAGTGGAGCGAAAGTCATGAAAATTATCCTGGTGGGCGCTACCGGCGCCGTAGGCAAGGCGGCGCTCGATGCACTCGCGCCGCGGCACGAGATCATCGCCGTCGGCCGTAGCAGCGGCGACCTGCAGGTGGATATCGAGGATCTCGACAGTCTGCGCACGATGTACCGTAACGTCGGCAAGGTCGATGCCGTGGTCAGTGCGATCGGTCACGGATATTTCGGTGCGGTCGAGGGGATGACCGTCGAGCAATTCATGCAGGGGATCAACTACAAACTGCTGCCGCAGATCAACCTGGTACTCGAGGGCTTCGAATATTTGAACGATGGCGGTTCCTTCACGCTGACCAGC
>Ga0209956_1000281_pt1 | contig 11516 bp, 8 predicted proteins | sample SalPon2A_C_D1_MG_FD_185720 | JGI IMG/M metagenome (GOLD analysis project Ga0209956, IMG submission 185720) | Soil microbial communities from South San Francisco under conditions of wetland restoration - Salt Pond MetaG R2A_C_D1_MG (SPAdes)... | ecosystem: Environmental > Terrestrial > Soil >...
TCCGACAAGCCACGCTGGATAGTCGGCGGCGACGTCAGTGAAAGCGGGCGTTACCTGTTCGTGTGGCTGGTGAACGGCACCTCGCCCGACAACGAGTTGTACTACGCAGACCTCGGCGACCCGCAGAAACCGGACGTGGGCGCGAAACTCCAGCCGCTGTATACGAAAAACGACGCGCGGTATTCGCCGGTCGGCATCGAGGACGGCACGCTCTACCTGCAGACCACGCTGGATGCGCCGCGCGGGCGCATCGTGGCAACCCCGCTCGACCATCCTTCGCCGAAGCACTGGCATGTCGTCGTGCCCCAGGCGAAGGGCGTGCTCCAAAACGCCACCCTGGCGGACGGGCGCATCCTGGCCAATTACCAGGTGGTCGCGAAAAGCCGGCTCGAGCTGTACTCCACCGCGGGCAAGCTGCTGCACACCCTGCACCTGCCGACGCTGGGCTCGGTCCACAGCCTCTCGGCGCGCAACGACTCGAAAACCGTGTACTACAACTTCGCCTCGTTCCTGTACCCGACTACGGTCTATCGCTACGACGTCGCAACCGGCAAGACGACGACCCGGTTCAGGCCGGACGTGAAATTCGATCCCTCCAAATACGAGACCCGGCAGGTCTTCTATCGCTCGAAGGACGGCACGCGCGTGCCGATGTTCATCGTCGCGCGCAAGGGCATGAAGCTCGACGGCAAAAACCCGACGATCCTCTATGGCTACGGTGGCTTCGACATTACCATCACACCGCGCTTCAACCCGATGCTCCCCGTCTGGCTGGAGATGGGCGGCGTGTATGCCGTGCCCAACCTGCGCGGTGGCGGCACCTACGGCGAGAGGTGGCACGAGGCGGGCATGCTCGCCAACAAGCAGAACGTGTTCGACGACTTCGCCTGGGCCGCGAAATACCTGATCAGGAAAGGCTATACATCTTCGGCGCACCTGGGTATCCAGGGCTACTCCAACGGCGGATTGCTGACCGGCGCCTCGATCACGCAACGGCCTGAACTGTTCGGCGCCGCCTACATCGGCCACGGCGTGCTCGACATGCTGCGCTACCAGAAGTTCTCCGGCGGTGCCTTGTGGGCGCCGGAGTACGGCACCTCGGACGACAAGAAGGCCTTCAAGTGGCTCCATGCCTATTCGCCACTGCACAACATAAAGGACGGCACCTGCTATCCGCCCACGCTGATCACCACCTCCTGGGACGACGACCGCGTGGTGCCGAGCCACGAGTTCAAGTTCGCGGCGATGATCCAGCAGGCCCAGGGCTGCGACAACCCGATCCTGCTCCACGTTACCGGCGGCACCAGCCACGTGTACATGCCGACCGACAAGGAGATCTCGCAGACCGCCGACGTATGGGCCTTCGAGGCCTGGAACCTCGGCATTAAAAAAGCACCCGAAACGAAAGCAAAATAGCAGGGCCGGGTGTTTCAGCATCAGCCATAACGAGAAAGGCCGGCTAAAGCCGGCCTTTCTTTTATGCGAGTGATTCCGGCATCACGCTGTGGCTTGAGCCTGCCCCATGCGCCGCAGCCAGCGGAAGTGCGAACGCAGGCCGGCAAACAGCGAATCATGCACGGTATAACGCACGCCGAACTCGTGGCAGGTCTCCTCGACCAGCTTCGATATGGCAGGATAATTGACGTGGCAGATACGGCTGAACAGGTGATGTTCGATCTGGTAATTCAGCCCCCCGAGCAACCAGGCGGCGAGCCGGCTGCGGCGGGCGAAATCCACCGTGGTCTCGACCTGGTGGATGCCCCACGAGGTCTGCATCCGACCCGGCTCGTCGGGCACCGGGAAGTCGGCCTCTTCCACGCAATGCGCGAGCTGGAACACGATGCTCAGCACCACGCCCAGCACCACCACCGCCACGCCGTAGAACAGCGCCACCGCCCACAGCGGGTGGAACAGCAACGGGATACCGAAGGCGAGCAACAGGAAAATCGCCTTGCCGCCCAGGAAAACGGCCAGCTCGCGCCCCTTGGGCCGCGGGAACTTGTGCCCATCCATGCGCCCGCGGATAACGTCGCGGAAATCGTCGTACAGATGCCACTTGACCGCCATCAGGCCGTACAGGAACCAGACGTACCAGTGCTGCCAGCGGTGGAACCTCAGCCGTTTCTGGTGCGGCGTGAAACGGGCGAGCCCGCCCATGTCGATGTCGGTGTCGTAGCCGGTGATATTCACGTAGGTATGGTGGAACACGCCGTGTTTCCAGTGCCACACGTGACTGCTGCCGCCGATCACCTCCACGGTGATGTTCATCAGGTGGTTGATCCAGGCATGCTTCGAATAGGCCTTGTGCCCGGCATCGTGCATGACGTTGAACCCGATTGCCGCCGCACTCAGGCCGAGCAGGACGGCCAGCGGAACCGCCAGCCACCAGGCGGAAACGACGAACACCAGCAGCACGTAAGTCGCGGCGAATACGCCGATGATGATGCCGGTCTTGGCATACATGCGCGGGCAATCGCGCTGGCTCTGACCGGTGCTTTTCAGATACGCTTCGACGCGACGCCGCAGTTCCGCCTGGAACGCGTTCTCGCCGCTGAATTTGAGCCGCTCGCTGCGCGGCGACGCAGGCGCGGGCCGGCGTTTCGCCTGCTCGCGCTTCTCGCTTGACTGCATTTAGACCTCTGCCCTGTTGCGGGACGTGAATGGAGACCGGCCGATGTCGATCGGTGGTTCCACGGCAGGGGTGGAAGGGCCGGGACAGCGGAAGAGGCGGTTCTCGTGCCTGGCACCGGACCGCGTCCCCATTGTAGCCGAATGGCCCGCCACTCTGCAGGCGCCTTTCAGTCGGCCGGTTCGTCGGCCATGGACTCTTCCCCCACCATTCCCAGCCCGACCTGGGAGGTACGCACCATGGGCACGAACTCGCCCTGCTCGGCGGGCGCCGGCACGTCACGCTGGAAGCTGCGCAGGATGCCGAACAGGGCGAGCAGCCCTGAAGCCGCCGCCAGGCAATACGGCAGGCCGCGGGCGCCGACCGCATCGAATGCCGCACCCGCGAGGAGCGGGCCGCAGGCTGCGCCTACCCCGCTGGTCAGCAGCAGGCCCTGTGTCGCAGCCAGTACCTCGTGGGGTTCGAGCAGGTCGTTCATGTGCGCGACCGCCAGTGCATACAGTCCGAGCGTCATGGCGCCGAAACCGAAACCAGACACTTGCAACATCCATACCGGCCCCGGCGTTGCCGTGGCCAGCATCATGGCGAAGAACGCACCCGCCATGGCCGCACCGATCAACACCCGCCGCCGGCCCACACGGTCGGAGAGATAGCCCAGCGGCCACTGCGCCAGGATACCGCCGGCAATAACGCTGGTGACGAAGGCGCCGACACCATGGGGATCGAGCCCGACGCGCGTGGCGAAAGCGGCGCCCATGCCCCAGAAGGCGCCCGTGGAAACGCCCGCGAGAAAGGTCGCGATCACCGCGAACGGCGCGCGGCACACCAGCCTCCAGGGCGGCAGTTGCGGCGCATTCACCAGCGACGGCTGTTCGAGGCGTGTTGCGGTGACCGGCACCAGGCCGAAGACGATCAGCATGCCGGCGATCAGGAACAGGGTGGGCCCGGTGGCCGGCGCGGCCATGAACAGGAGCTGCCCGGCCGCCATGGCTACCAGCGTAAGCATGACGTAGAAGCCGAATATGCGCACGCGGTAGGCGCGCGGCACGCTGGAATTGAGCCAGCTCTCGGTCACCATGTACAGCCCGACCAGGGCGATTCCGGTCATCAGCCTCAGCGCCAGCCACGACCACGGATTGACCGCCAGGGCATGCGCCAGGGCGGCACTGGCGGCAATGGCTGCCAGGGCCGCGAAGGTGCGGATAGGCCCGACCCGGCGGATCAACACCGGACACAGGAAACAGCCGATGACGAAACCGGCGAAATATGCCGACATCACCAGGCCCAGCTCCCATCCCGGGAAATGCGCGAGCGTCGCACGCACCCCGAGCAGCGAACCGAGCAGACCCATGCCGGTGACCAGGATCGTGATCCCGAGCAGCAGGCCGAACAGTCGGCGGATCAGTATCAGCACATCCAGAAAATCCGTTTTCCCATCCACTCCAGTGTACTGCCCGGCCCGGGACGAGCGGCGATATCCTGCGCTACAATTGATTCAAACAATCGACAAGACCTGGCAGGGGAAATCCACTCAATGGAACCGGCAACCATCCTGGCCATCGTGCTCCTGGTCCTCGGCGCCATCGCCGCCGTTTCCGAGATACACACGCTCACCATCTATCTGCTCGCGGTCGCCGTGGCCTGCTTCGCCGCCGCCGCGGTGGCCTTCGCCGGTGCCGGGCTGGTGTGGTCGCTGGTCGTGCTGGCCGTCGTGCTCCTGCTCGGCATGCCGCTCGCGCACTGGTTGCGCAAGAGGCTCCGGAACACGGCCTCGGAGGAAGTCTCACACGACGACGTCGGCCGCGACGTCACCGTCCTGGAGCACCGGGACGGCAAGCTCCGCGTGTCCTACCGCGGCGCCGCCTGGGACGCCCGGCTCGAGGACCCTCAAACCGCCCCGCCCGCGGCGGGCGAGACCTGTCGCATCGTCGCGCGGGAAGGCAACCGCCTCGTCATCGCAACCGCCGCGCACCGGCCGTCCTGAGCGCGGCCGCCAACCACATGCAAGGAGACCCCATGTCCATCAGCATCGTCATCGCCGCGATCCTCGTCATCCTGGCGCTCACGCTCATCAGCCGCGGTTTGCGCATCGTGCCTCAGCAGCACGCCTGGGTGGTGGAGCGTTTCGGGCGTTTCAACAAGTCGCTCGAACCGGGCCTGAACCTGATCATTCCCGTGTTCGACCGCGTGGCCTACAAGTTCGACCTGCGCGAGACGCCGATCGATGTCAAGAAGCAGGTCTGCATCACCAAAGACAACACGCAGATATCGATCGACGGCGTGCTGTACCTGCAGATCACCGACCCCAAGGCGGCCGCCTACGGCACGTCCGACCCGCTGTCCTCGATGGAGCAGCTCGCGCAGACCATCATGCGCTCGGACGTCGGCAAGAAGCAGCTCGACGAGGTGCTCTCATCGCGCACCGAACTCAACGCTTCGATCGTGAGCGAACTCGACACGGCCGCGGTCAACTGGGGCGTCAAGGTGCTGCGCTACGAAATTCGCGACATCAGTCCGCCCGAGGAAGTCATCCGCGCCATGGAGCTGCAGATCACCGCCGAACGCCAGAAGCGCGCTCTGATAGCCAAGTCGGAAGGCGAGAAGCAGCAGGCGATCAACGTCTCGGAAGGCGAGCGCCAGCAGCAGATCAACCGAGCCGAGGGCGAGAAACAGGCCCAGGTGCTGCGCGCCGAGGGTCAGGCGCAGGCCGTGAAGACCGTCGCCGAGGCGACCGCCAGGGCGTTGGAGGCCGTGGGCGCCTCGCTGCAGCAGGCGGGCGCGCACGACGCCATGAAGATGCAGGTGGCCGAGGACTTCATCAAGCAGTGGGGCGGCATCGCCAAGGAGTCCAACGTGATGATCGTCCCCGCCGACATGGGCGACCTGTCCAAGGTCGTCGGCACGGCCTTCAAGATCATCGGCGAAACCGGCCCCGCCAAGCCTGCTTCCTCCGGCTGATTGGGCCGGCACAGCGCGCGGCGAAGAAGAAACCCCGGATCAGACGGAAGACCTGCGCAGAGTGGCTCGCAGCCAGAGGTAGCCGGCAACGGCGGACAGCAGCGACCCCGCCAGGATGCCGAGACGATCCACGCCCAGGTATTGGCCGACACCGCTCTCGAAGGCCAGCCCCGCAATGAAGAGGCTCATCGTGAAGCCCACACCGCACAACAGTGCCGTGCCGTAGAGCGCCCGCCAGCCCACCCCCTCGGGGAGTTTCGCGATCCCGAGCCTGATCGCGAGCCAGCAGGCCCCGAACACGCCGGCCTGCTTGCCGACGAACAAGCCCGCTGCAATGCCGAGCGGAACCGGATGCAGGACGGAAGAACCGACGGCGCGGAGATCAACCCCCGCGTTGACGAACGCGAACAGCGGCAGGATCACGTAGGCCACCGAGGGGTGCAGGTCGTGCTCGAGCTCGCGCAGCGGCGAACGCTCCGGCTCGGCACGGTCGCGCAACGGAATGAACAGGGCAAGGAGCACGCCCGCAAGCGTCGCGTGCACCCCCGACTTGAGTACCGCCACCCACATCACGAGTCCGACGAGGACGTAGGGCACGACGGAGACGACGCCGCGCCGGTTGAGCACGAACAACAGGAGCAGGCAGGCGCCACCGACGGCGAGCGCGAGCATCGACAAGTCGTTCGTATAGAAGATGGCAATGACGAGGATCGCCGCGACGTCGTCGAAGATCGCGAGCGACACCAGGAATATTTTCAGGCCCGTCGGAACGCGTTTGCCCAGCAGCCCCAGGATACCGAGTGCGAAGGCAATGTCAGTCGCCGTGGGGATCGCCCAGCCCCGCAGCGCATCGGCGTTGCCCGCGTTGATCCCGACGTAGAACAGTGCCGGGACGGCCATGCCGCCGAGTCCCCCGACCGCCGGGAGAACCACCTTGCGCCACTCCGAGAGCTCGCCCTCGACCAGCTCGCGTTTCAGTTCCAGCCCGACCAGGAAGAAGAACAGGGCCATGAGCCCGTCGTTGATCCACAGCAGCAGCGGCTTGGCGATTTCGAGCGGCCCCACGCGAACGGACACCGGCACCTGGATCAGCGCCCTGTAGAGCCAATGCAGCGGCGTGTTCGCGAAGATGAGCGCAAGGATTGCCGCGCCGAGCAGCAGGATGCCACCGGAAGATTCGAGTTTGAGGAACTCCCTGATCGGCGCCAGCACGTCCGGCTTCTCCATCCCGCCTCCCCTTTGTCCCGGCCCTACTGTGCAGCACTATACGGGCCCGTAATCGCGGATGCCAGCCGGGTGCGCCCGCCGCGCACCAACTGTCCCGGCCGGGCATGGACGATTTATTGTGCCGACGGCTCCGCGGGTACCGGTGTTGCGTCCCGGGCGACCTGTCGCTTTTCGTGGCGGAGCAGATAGGCGCGCAGCGCCCGGTCGGCGGGCACCGAAAAGTAGCGCGCGACGAGCACGCCGAGGCTCCAGCACAGCAGCACGATCGGGATGTACCAGAGCCAGCCCCAACGCATGCTGGCGTCCAGCGATCGAAACAGGCCTACGCCGCCGAACACGACAAACACGTGGGTGAGATAAATCTCGTAGCTGTGGCGTCCCATGGAGTGCAACCAGCCCAGCCCCGGCCGGGCGTGGCGCGGGCCTGCCGCCCGGCCCCACTGCAGGCCGATCAGCAGACACATCGTGGAGAACGTGAGGATCAGCATCTCCCAACTGCCGAGGACGGGCCACAGGTAATTTTCCGTGAGCAACAGCCCGGCCACACCCGCGCCCCCGAATATTGAAAGCGCCCGGCTGAACGCACGCCGAGGCGCAGCGAAACGCGCGGCGATCAGGGCACCGATCATGCCGGTTGCGATGGCCGCCATGCCGGGCAGGTACGCCTTCTCCTGCCAGATCGGGTGCGCGGCCAGTGTATCGCGCGTGTACGGCAGCGACAGGGCCAGCCCGACGAGCAGCGGCAACAGCACCCAGATGCGACGGGTGAGCAGCGCGACGATCGGGAACGCCAGGTAGAACACCTCCTCGATGGAGAGCGACCACAGCACGTCCCAACCGCCGGGCAACCAATTCGTGTGTCCCTCGTACCAGTTCAGGTGCAGCCCGAGCGCCGCCCAGATCGCCCCGCCCAATGACTGGTTCGAGTGACGGATCACGAAATACGGCACGCCGGCGAGATGCAGCACGCTGAGGATACCCACCAGCGCCACAAGGCACGGCACAATGCGGGCGAAGCGGCGTGCGTAAAAGCCGCCGGCCCCGATACCATTCAGACTGCCCCAGCGCCGCAACGACAGTCCGGTGATCAGGAACCCCGAGATCACGAAGAAGATGAACACCGCCTCGTAGCCGCGCCAGTTCAGGACACTCAGCAACCAATGCGGGAACACCGCACCCACTGCGGTTTTCGAAAGCGGGATGCGAATCCCGATGTGATTGAGGATCACCAGGAAGATGGAAATGCCACGCAACGCGTCGATGCCGTGATTACGCTCGGCGGTCTGGAACTCGGGACTCGACAGGCTGGGATCCATCGGGCGTAAGGTTTGCCGTCTGCTGCGAACCGCTAACTTACCACCTCTGGCACACACGACCGCCCGGGCCCCTCACGAAAAAGCGGCGCTCCGGTTTCCCGCAACGCCGCCGTTATCGAGCCGCCCGTGATCAGGCGAGATCGAAGCGATCGAGGTCCATCACCTTGGCCCACGCGGCCACGAAATCATTGACGAAGGTTGCCTTTGCATCGACAGTGGCGTAGTACTCGGCCAGGGCGCGAAGCTCGGAGTTCGAGCCGAACACCAGGTCGACGCGCGTGGCCGTCCACTTTTTCTTGCCGCTCTTGCGGTCCGTGCCTTCGTACAGCTCACTGTCTTTCGACGTGGCTTTCCAGACGGTTCCCATGTCCAGCAGGTTGACGAAGAAGTCGTTGGTCAACGCGCCGGGACGGTTGGTGAATACACCATTCCGGCTCTGCCCGAAGTTCGCGCCCAGGGCTCGCAGGCCGCCGACAAGTACCGTCATCTCCGGCGGGGTCAGCGTCAACAATTGCGCCCGGTCCACCAGGAGCTTCTCGGCCGGCACCGAATACCTGGCCTTCTGGTAGTTTCGGAACCCGTCGGCCCGCGGCTCCAGCGGCTCGAAGGCGCCGACGTCGGTCTGCTCCGCCGAGGCGTCCATGCGCCCGGGGTGGAACGGTACCGTCACGTCGTGGCCGGCGTCCTTCGCCGCCTGCTCGACGCCCGCGCAGCCCGCCAGCACGATCAGATCGGCGAGCGAAATCTTCTTGCCGGATGTCTGCGCCTTGTTGAACGCGCTCTGGATGCCCTCCAGGGTCTTCAGCACCTTCGCGAGCCGCTTCGGCTCGTTGACCTCCCAATCCTTCTGCGGTGCCAGGCGGATGCGGGCGCCGTTCGCGCCGCCGCGCATGTCCGAGCCACGGAAGGTGGACGCCGAGGCCCATGCGGTCGCGACCAGCTCCGGTACCGCCAGGCCGGACTCGAGGATCTTCGCCTTGAGTGCGGCCACGTCCTTGTCGTCCACCAGCTCGTGATCGACTTCGGGAATCGGGTCCTGCCAGATCAGCTCCTCGTCCGGGACTTCCGGGCCGAGGTAACGGGCACGCGGGCCCATGTCGCGGTGGGTCAGCTTGAACCAGGCGCGGGCGAAGGCATCCGCGAACTCGTCCGGGTTCTCATGGAAGCGCCGCGAGATCTTCTCGTAGGCTGGATCAAAGCGCAGCGACAGGTCCGTGGTGAGCATGGTCGGCGCGTGATACTTCGAGGCATCGTGCGCATCGGGCACCGGATCCGAGTCGCCCTTCGCCACCCACTGGTACGCACCGGCGGGACTCTTGGTCAGCTCCCATTCATACTTGAACAGGTTGTCGAAGAAGCGGTTGCTCCACTGCGTCGGCTCCTGGCTCCAGGTGACCTCCGGGCCGCCGGTGATGGTGTCATCGCCCATACCGGTGCCGTAGCGGCTCTTCCAGCCCAGGCCCTGCTCCTCGATGGGCGCGGCTTCCGGCTCGGGGCCCACCAGGGCCGGGTCGCCGGCGCCGTGGGTCTTGCCGAAGGTATGGCCACCGGCAATCAGCGCCACCGTTTCTTCGTCGTTCATCGCCATGCGTCCGAAGGTGTCGCGAATGTCACTGGCGGCCGCGACGGGGTCGGGCTTGCCGTTCGGGCCTTCCGGGTTCACGTAGATCAGGCCCATCTGCACGGCCGCAAGCGGGTTCTCCAGTTCCTCATGATGGCCGGCGTAGCGCTTGTCGCCGAGCCAGGTATCCTCGACGCCCCAGTAAATGTCCTTCTCCGATTCCCAGATGTCCTCGCGGCCGCCACCAAAACCGAAGGTCTTGAAGCCCATCGATTCCAGCGCCACGTTGCCGGCCAGGATCATCAGGTCGGCCCATGAGATCTTGCGACCGTATTTCTGCTTGACCGGCCACAGCAGGCGGCGTGCCTTGTCCAGGTTGGCGTTGTCGGGCCAACTGTTGATCGGCGCGAAACGCTGGTTGCCGGTGCCCGCCCCGCCACGACCATCGCCTATGCGGTAGGTGCCGGCGTCGTGCCAGGCCATGCGGATGAACAGCGGGCCGTAATGGCCGAAGTCGGCCGGCCACCAGTCCCTGGAATCGGTCATGAGCGCGTGAAGGTCCTGCTTCACCGCCTCGAGGTCCAGGCTCTTGAAGGCCTCGGCGTAGTCAAAGCCCTCGTCCGTGGGCCGGGACTTGGACGAATGCTGGCGCAGGATGTCCAGCCGCAACTGGTTCGGCCACCAGTCCTCGTTGCTCATGCCGCCGCCGGCAACGTGGTGGAAGGGGCATTTTTCCTCGGACATGACATCAACTCCTCTCGCGCTGGGGGCAAGGTTTTTTCAGGTACGTTTTAGTTATACGCCTCCACTGATCATTTGTGAAATTGATTATTTCTAATTAAATAATAGTTTTATTCAATTGCCGTGATTTGCATCCTTACAAGCCGCGAAGATCGCCTCGCTGGCTTGGTCAGTGCTCTCAGAAACCGTGGTCCATCCCCTGTTGTTCGTCCCCTGTTGTCCCGGCAACTGCCGGTGTCACTACCGTTACGATTCTTGATCCAGATCAATATCGGTCGGTCCGGAGTGTCACAATCTAATTGTGAGGCTGACCCGATAACTACCTGCTCGTCTCACCCCACTCGTGAGTGAGGACGCATGAAGTTTCGGACGCCTCAAGAGCAGCCAAACCAGGGGGGCGCCCATCGCGGACGCCGCTTCCAGAGCCGCAGCCCGGATGCGGAACCTGGCTGGTTGCACCCCGGAATATCCAGACATGGACGGGCATTTCGCGATCCCGTCCAGTGCTCTGCCAGCATGGAGATCGAAATGAACATCGCACGCAAGGTCAGCATGGTTGGCGTTACCGCATTGGCGGCAGCTCTGGGCTCCGCCGCATACGCCGGATCCGCTGCCCAGCCGGTCGCTGCTGCAGGGACGGCCATGAGCCCGGCCCCCAAGGCCGCCCAAGCCCAGCCGGCGCCAAAGCCGGCTATGCCCAGCAAGGCCATGCCCGGTAATAAGGCTGCCATGGCCCCGCTCTCGCACGAGCAGGTCATGAACATCCAGAAAGCCCTTATCGCCAAAGGCCAGCCCCTCAAGGCGGATGGGAAGTGGGGCTGGAAGACACATGAAGCCCTCAAGAACTTCCAGAAGAAGAGCGGACTGCCGGCCACCGGCCATCCGGATACCAAAACACTCGAGGCCCTCGGAATCACTTCCTGAGCATCTGCTCTAAACGGCCGGCGGGGAATCGACTCCGCCGGCCGTATTTTTATTGCCTCCAGGTGACTTGCCGGCAGTCGACCCGATAATCGATCGACCGCTTCCTTTCCGTAACGCCCCCCCCCTGGAGCGACAAGTTACTAAGCCGAACGTTAGTAGG
>Ga0209956_1000283_pt1 | contig 11509 bp, 14 predicted proteins | sample SalPon2A_C_D1_MG_FD_185720 | JGI IMG/M metagenome (GOLD analysis project Ga0209956, IMG submission 185720) | Soil microbial communities from South San Francisco under conditions of wetland restoration - Salt Pond MetaG R2A_C_D1_MG (SPAdes)... | ecosystem: Environmental > Terrestrial > Soil >...
AAGTTATCTAGAGGACCCTTATTATTTTAAAATATACCGAATTTACTAGATTCCATCTCTTCTTTGATCGCAAGTTTGAATCGAGGAGATTTACTTTCTACATTTTTTGTCAACCATGTGAGGAATTTCTTTTCAATTCCTTTACCCTTTAATTTTTCAAAGTCTGGTCCTACAACATCTGTTAATTTCTCCACTAGTGATTTATTTACACTCAATACAAAAAAATGCCATCCAAAAGCAAATTCTGAATCTGTCATTACAAAATCTTCATGGCTGTGAACCATTTCTTCTAAAAGCAGTAACTGATGAGCTAATGCCTTACTTGTTTTGTCATAATCCACAGCAGAAACATTGATGTTAATCCTATTTTCCATGATATAGTAACGTGAAAACAAAATAAAAAGATTACACAGATTATTCCTTTAACAGATATTCAAAATCTATGTCAAAATGCATTTTCATAATATTGATATAAGTTTGAATGGATTCAGGAATATCTTCACCGCACGCAACACCTAATTTTTTAGCATTAATCCAAATTATCAATGTCTGTATAATTGTTAGAAAACGATCATTTCTAACTTCGGGAGATCCTATGGACTTGGTATATCTTTCTGCAAACTCCCACGCTGTTACAAAATCTACACATTTTACACCAAAAATTGCTAATAATTGATCTTGTAGGCTAGATGCTTTTTTGAATGGCGTTTTGTTGATAATGTATGGAAAATTTACCTTGTCTGGAAGACAGCCAGGTAGTGGTCCCCAAATTGTAATTATTTTTGTTTGTGGTTCCAATTTATTAAATTTCTCTAACATTTGATTTATCACATTCTCATCTGTAAACCAGAACAAAATTACTGATGCATCTGAAATATCTGAATTCTCTATGTTTTGACATATCATTTCCCCCTGAATCTTTTTTTCTTCTAGATTTTTTTTTGCACTGATTGTTTTTTCAAAATTATTATCTATGCCTACAGCTTTTTTTGCCTTAAATTCCTTAATTGCAATTTCAATTCCTCTTTCATCGCCACATCCTAAATGATAAAATATATCATTTTTGCCTAAATTCACAAATTTGAAAATATCTCTAAACGATTTTTCAGATAATTGGGTATCTTCACCACTAAGTAAATTATTTGGAAGTGTTTCTAAATACTCTTCAATTTTCATTAATATTTTTAAAATAAGCGTGAATTTATTCCCTTATACTTTCTAATTTTGAAACTGCTTGCCATAATTGAGTTCTAACATATGAGGGCATGTTAGGATCTTGTGTAACATCATCTAGCAAACTGATTGTATTTGCTGCTCTTACTGACAATGAATACTCTTGATTATTTAGATCCGCAATCAAATCTGTAATGGATTTTTTAATTGTTTTTGGAGTAGAGTTACTTGAAACAATTTGGTTTAATGTTTCAATAGCTTCCTTCATTGATTCTTTATTTTGAATATTATCTGCCATTTTTTACATCTTTTATTAAAAATTAGAGGTATATAGTTACATCTCTACAAATACGTTGTTTGAATCTACAACAATATTGTATGATGTTAAATCCCTAATTTTTGTGGGAAATTTTACTAGTTTTCCGGTTTTACAATCAAATTCAGCTGCATGCCATCCACACGTAATTATGCACCCATCTAATTTCCCTTCAGATAGACTAGAGCCTGAATGTGTACAAGAATCGTCTGTAGCACAATACTCGCCATTGATATTTGCAACTAAAATGTCTCTTCCATCAATAGAGACCTTTATCATCTTTCCAGGTGGAATGTCTGATGTTTTGCCAGCGATTATTTTCCCCATTACTGTTTTTACCTTATTATTCTTAATATTTTTTCGTATATGGTAGAGTTGATAATAAGAGAAGCAAATATTGAAGATAAAATTCATGTTTTGAAATTTTGTAAAGACACTTTCTCTTGGGGTGATTATATAGATCAAGTATGGGATTCTTGGTTATTAGAAGGAAATTTATTCATATGTGAAAAACAATTTCCAATTGGAATATGTCATGCATTTTATTTAGAAGATCAAATCTGGATTGAAGGCATTAGGATTGATCCAAATTTTCGTCGACAAAAAATTGCATCTAAACTAGTAAAACATGCTGAATCTATTGGAATAGAAAAAAATATCTCCTTTTCTTATATGCTTATTGACACTCAAAATACTAAGTCGCTTTCTATGGCATATTCATTAAATTATGATGTTTTTCAAACTTGGAATTTTTATTCACTTGATCCTAAAATGAACTCAAATTATCTTGTTGATTTTGAAAAATCACTTGATTGTAAATTATACACACATTATGTAAAGTCTTGGAGATGGCTTCCATTGAATGATGATGTGTTATCATCGCTTTCTCAACAAAATAAAATTATAAAATCTAATGTGAATGGAAATAACTCATTTGCAATTATTACCAACTCTGAACATTTTGATAGAACTTTGATAGTTACATTATTTTCAAATTTTGGTGATTCTGCTATTCAAATAATTTCATTTTTACAAAATTATGCTTTTGACAAAAATTATAAACGAATTCAGATTTTAACAATGAATAAATTGCCCAAATTTGATTCCTTAGAACATAAAATTTCTTTTCATCTGATGAAAAAATCTTTACACTAATCCGATTTTATAAATCGTATAATATTATTTAAAATTCCAAGACCTTCGATTTCCATTTCTATTTTATCACCATCTTTTAAAAATACTGCATTTGGTTTGTTTAGCATTACTCCAGCAGGTGTTCCGGTAGAAATAATGTCTCCTTTTTCTAATGTCATTACTCGTGAAATTTTTGAAATAATTTCTGGGATTTTTATGAACATGTTACTTGTAGAAGAATTTTGTCTCAAATTCCCATTAACTTTGGTTGTCATCTTTAGGTTTTGGACGTCTTTGATCTCATCAGCAGTTGTAATCCATGGTCCACATGGGGCAAATGAGTCGAAACTTTTTCCTCTGGTAAACTGCTTGTCTTTGAATTGAATATCCCTTGCAGAAACATCATTGAATATCATGTAGCCAAATACTGCTTTTGATGCCTCACCAATACTGACATTTTTACAGCTTTTTCCAATAATTAGGGCTAATTCTATTTCATAATCTAACTGTGTCACAAAATCCGGACATACAATATCTGACTCTGTATTGTTTAGTGCAGTTCGTGGTTTAATTACTAGTGCGGGATCCTCAGGTGGTTCCAATCCTTGCTCTTTAGCATGATCTACATAATTGAATGCTAAACAGATTATTTTGTTTGGATTTGGAATTGGTGCCAATAATTTGTATTTTGAAATATTTTCTTCATACGGTAAATCCATTATTTTATTTTTAATTTCATCATACCATCCATCAAAAAGAAAATCTTTTACATTCTGCGGAATTGGAACTCCTGTCAAATAAGTAATTTCATCCTTTGTGGATACTTTATCTCCTTTTATGAAACCATATGTCTCATTATTGTTGTGTAACAATCGTGCAATCTTCATTATTGCTCACTTATGTGTAAAAATAGCCTGACTCTGTGAATCTTTTCTACAATATCCAAACCTAACAAATTGTATTTCTTCTCCTTCTTTTAATTGTAGGTAATGTGGTTCTGTATAAACGTCTAATTCTTCTAAACTCGCCTCGTTAAACTTATCATCAATGAATAATATTTTTGGAACAATCATCTTAATTTGATGTGCTGTTGTTTGAGGAACCCATTGAATCTTTAAAATATTTGCTGTATCACCATTATTGATAAACTCACCTTCTAACTCATTACCTTCTTTTGTTATGGATATATTTCCTAAATTTAAAAGACGAATTTGTGTTCCTACTTTGATTGCTTGAGTATCGTCTCCTGAAATGTAAAAATTCCCATCAATTTCGATTTTTCTTTTCCCCATGTCATTAACCGGATGATTAGGGATCTCAATAGATGAAATTGATAAATTTTTTACTGTTAGTTTTTTTGCATTGCTAACCATGAATAATCTAACACTACTAGCATCTACAAATTTGCGGTTAAATGCTTCTAATGAATCAAATGGTGCTAGAGTATTTGCTTTGGTCAACCCCAATGACATGATGAATTTTCTAATAGCTTCGGGTTTGATTCCTCTTCTACGCAATGCCTCAAGTGTTGGTAGCCTTGGATCATCATACCATGAAACTTTACCCTCTTCAATCAATGGTTTAATAATTCTCTTTGAAATAGGCATTCCTTTGAATTCTAATCTGGAGAAGAATCCCTGTGCTGGTTTTCGCATGTTTAATGCATCTAAAATTGCATCGATTAGCTCCTCTCTCAATTCAAATTCTTTTGAACGAAATGCATGAGTTATGCCATCTATGCTATCTTCTATTGCAACTGCCATGTCGTAACTAGGCCAAACTCTGTATTTTTCCCCTAATGTGTAATGTTTACCTTCAATGATTCTGAATAATACAGGATCTCGCATGACCGCATTATCTGCTTTCATATCTCCGCGAAATCTGACAATAGCATCACCTGATTTGAATTTATCATTCATTTTTTCCCAATTTTTATAATTTTTCTCGATATTATTCATACTACATTTACATGCTTTTCGTTCTCTTCTGTTTTTGCTAATGTCTTCTCTTTTACAAGTACAAACGTACGCTTTTCCTGAATTAATTAACTCTATTCCCTTCTGGTAAAATATCCCCATGTCATCTGATGTGTTTTTTACCGTGTCAAATTTTATTCCTAACCATTCTAATCCAACTTTTATAGCAGCATGATATTCCATTCGCTCTGCTTCTGGATTCGTATCGTCCATTCTTAAAATAAATTTTCCACCATACATCTTTGCATATTCGGAATTAATGATAGCTGCTTTTGCATGACCTATGTGGGGATACCCATTAGGTTCTGGAGGAAATCTGGTGATTACTTTACCGTACACTGCATCTTTTAATTCTGGAAGACCTTCTCTTTCTTCAATTTTTTCTTTGGGTTCTAAAATCTCTGGAAATTTTTCATCAATTTCTTTTTTCTGTTCTTCTAATGACATTTGATTAACTTGTACAACAATTTTAGCAATATCATCTGTAATTTCTTTTACTTTGTTTCTAAATTCTGGTTTTGCTCCAAGAATTTTTCCCAAAATTATTTTATCTCTAGTTTCCCCACTGTGTTCATATGCGTTTTGAAGAGCCATTTTTTTAATCTCTATCTTTAATTCTTCATCCATGCTAGACCATCTATTGTAACTATACGCTTCTTTTAACTACGAAATCTAATAATGAAATTAATTCAACTTTAGCAGAACCTGAGTATGTTGCTAGTGATTTTTCAGCTTTTTCTGCATATTTTAGAGCCTGCTCTCTCACACTTTTCTCTATTCCTAAAGATCGAATAACATCAACTGCCTTGTTAAGATCCTTTTTAGACACTTTTGAATTTCCAAATGCATTGAGAATTACTTTTTTCTCACTACCATTTGCTAATTTTATTGCCATTAGAATTGGGAGTGATTTTTTCCCCTCTCTAAGATCATTTCCTACAGGCTTCTTAGTGATTTTTGGGTCTCCCATCACCCCAATGAGATCATCTGTTATTTGAAACGCTATTCCTAAATTCCTTCCAAATGATGAAAGATTTGAAATGTCACTCATTTTGGTTGTTGCACAAATTGCTCCCATTGCACATGATACGTCAAATAATGCCGCAGTTTTTTTTCCAATCATTGTTATATATTCTGCCTGTGATGGAATTTTTCTCTCTTCAGCCATTTTTACATCCAATAATTGCCCCTCACATACATCTACACAAGCTTTGGCAAGTCTAGAAACCAATTGAGTGGTAGCACTTGTTGATAATTTTGTATCTGTAATCACTTGAAATGCTTTTGAAAATAAAACATCCCCTGCAAGAATTGCTATAGGTATTCCAAATTTCTTGTGCACAGTTGAAACACCATGACGCATCTCATCATTATCCATTATGTCGTCATGAACCAGCGTAAAGTTATGAACCATTTCTATTGCACTTGCAGCTGGCATCGCATTGGAAATTTTTCCTTTTAAAATTTGGCAGCTTTTGATTACCATGTATGGTCTAAGTCTTTTTCCACCGTTTATGATTAGATGCCCTGCAGCATCATACAATTTCTTAGGGTTTCCTTTTAGTTTTGAATTCAGATATTTGTTTACAATTTTTGCATTTTCTTCTATTTGTTTAGTTTTTTCCATTTACTATTCTCCATTGATTATCTGGTAGATGATTTCTAACTGCTTTTTGTAACTCATCTTTGATTTCACTATCCATCCATGTAGATAAAATATTTACATATTTTTTAAGTATGGATTTTTCAGATTTATCTAATAATTTTAATGCAATAAGCATCCAAGGACAATATATTTTTGGATTTGCCTTTAATTCTAAAAGTAATTCTTTTGCTGAAATCCATTTAATTTCATCAATTTCCCCTTCAATCTCTTTTAATTCTGTGGATTTGTCAATCACCCCAATTAAGGTTCCACAAATTTCATTTTCAGAACCAATGTCTTTGTATGGAACATGATACTCAAATTTATATAAATAATCTAACGTGCCTTCAATTCCCAATTCTTCTGGCATCCTTCTTTCTCCTGATGACACATAAGTTTCTGATTCTCTTGGATGACTTGCAAATGTTCCATCCCAATCATTTGGCCACAACATTTTCTCCTTTGCTCTTCTTGTGAGCACTAATCTCCCATCATTATCAAATAATAATGCAGTAAATGCTCTGTGTAGTTTTCCGTTTGGCAAATGACACTTTACTTTTTCGTCACTGCCTATTGGATTATCGTCCTCATCAACTAAAATCACAAATTCTTCAGACATTCTTTTTACCTCTAAACAACGTCCCTTCAAATGTCTTATTTTTAACCGCTTTCACAATTCTCTCAGGCTTATTTCCATTTGCAAAGAATACATTAATTCCCATCTTTGAAATTTTTGATGCCTCTTCTACTTTTCTAGTCATTCCTCCAGTTACATCCATTTTATTTTTCGAAATTGATGGATGCTCACTTTTTAATTCATAAATTAATTTTTTTGATTTTAGATCTGAGTATAACCCATCTTCATTTAATACAAAAATACAGAGTCTTGGTTTTAGTATCTTTGCAAGATGCGTCATTATTTTGTCTCCTGATAAAATATATGTTTTTTTTTGACCATACCATAATGCATCCCCATATGTGACTGGAATAAAGCCTGATTCGGCAATTTTTTCAATTTCTCTGATTTTTTTCAAAATTGGTTTATTTCCTGACATAAAATCAGTTGGTGGAAGACAATATGGGTTTATTTTATTTTTTAACAATGAATCTAAAATGAACTTGTTTAACGCAATCATTGAATTTTTAATAATTGCAACACCTCTAAGATCATATTTTCTTTCTTTTGTGTGCATGTCATATTTAACAGACCAATAATGTCCATATGACCCGCCCCCATGAACGATAATTATTGGTTCATCGATTTTTCTTAAATTTTTAGAAATACTGTCTATTATTTTTCTTCGCACTGATAGTGGTTTTTCTTTATTTGTAATTATTGATCCGCCTAATTTTATTAGAATCATGCTTGTTCCAAATTATATAGTCAATTAAAAAGTATCCAGTCCTTTAAAATCAATTTTCACTGAAAAACAATCATAATTATGAGACTGAAATTCATTAATCGTTTGATCTAAATTTGATGTGTCTGTTAAAGCAAAAATACAACCACCACCCCCTGCACCTGTAATTTTTGCACCAAAGGATGTTTTTTGACCTACCTGGATCATGTCTCTTAGTTTATCGTTTGAAACTCCTATTGTTTCAAGATATTTTTGATTTTCTGTGATCTTCTTTCCCAATTTTCCAACACTGTTAATTCTTAATAGTTTTAAAACATCCTCTACTAGTCTTGATTCATTGTTACATAATCTGGAAAATTCATCTTCATTTTTTTCTTTAAATTGTCTTACTCTTGCAACTATTGATTTTGTAGAGTGCTCTATGTTTGAATTTGCTATTACAAGATGGAAATTAGGCTTGGATTCTATTTTGGTAAACCCATTTTTTTTATCATACTGCATTATTCCTCCAAATGTACAAACAGTACAATCAGCTCCAGATGTGTTCTCAAAAATTGTCTTTTCAGCTTCAATTGCCATTTCTAAAATTTCCTTTTTCGTTGTCTCTTTAAATAATCTAGAAATTGCCGCAGCCCCTGCTACACAACATGCAGATGAAGAACCTAATCCAACTCCTAATGGAATATCTGATTCAACTTTGATATCAATTCCTGTGTTTTGATTTCTTATCATTTTGTCTGCTAAATAATAAAATGGTTTCAGTGGTGAATTGATTTCTGAAATTAATTCATTTGAACCTAATTTTAAATTCCCTATATTTGATTTTATTGATATTTTGTTTCCGTCAACCTTTTCAGCTGTAACTGTGATTCTTTTATTTATTGCACAAAGAACTGCTTTGACACCATGTACTACAAAATGTTCTCCAAAAAGAATTACCTTTCCTGGAGCTGAAGCTTTAGATTTCAATTAAACACTTTAAAATTATATTTGATTTATTCGATTTCCTCTTCTGTGATCTTTGTCTCAAAATCATCGATTTCATATTTCATTGCTTCATCTTCTTTTAATTCACCACGTTCGATTAGAATTTGACGAACCAATAACCAGTAAACAGTTGCAAGAGCTTTCCTTCCTCTGTTGTTTGCTGGGATGATCACATCTAGGTTTGATGTGATATTATCTGTATTTGCAATCCCTATAATTGGAATTCCTGCATTAGTTGCTTCAATAATTGCTTGCTCATCAACTTGTGGATCTGAAATCAAAACCACTTTTGGTTCAATATAGTATGGTAGTGATGGATTTGTTAATGTACCTGGCATAAATCTTCTCATAAGTTTCTTTGAATCTAACATCTCACAAAACTTTTCAACAGGTGTTTCTGCATATTGTCTTGCAGAACACACAATAAGATTTTCTGTTCCTAGTCTGTTGATGAATTTGGCTGCTGTTTTAATGCGCTCTAATGTGATGTCTAAATCAAGCATGTAGAGTCCTTCAGGACTGGCTTTGGTGATAAATGGTTTCATAAATTTTGTCTTTACTTGTGTTCCTACTCTGATTCCAGTAGCAAGAATCTTCTTTTTTATGTCGGTTGCTTCAGTCAGTTCACTCATAGCGATTTTAAATCTCTGCCATGCCACATATTAAATCATGCCCTGATAAGCGTAATAATTCGTTTAGTTTTGCTATTCTTTCTCCTCCCACTACTCCAACTTTGAGCATTTTTGACTTTGTTGCAAGACCTATGTGGGATATTTGTGAATCTATGGATTCGCCCGATCTATGCGATGTTATTAATCTAATGTTGTTTTGATTTGCCAGCTTGGCAAATTCCAATGCATCAAAAAGACTGCCAGCTTGGTTTACTTTTAAAATTGCTGCATTACATGATTTTGAATTAATTGCTTTTGCTAGAATATCCTTATTTGTAACTGTTAGATCGTCTCCTGTAACTAGTATGTTTGGGAATTTTGATGTAAGCTCAGCCATGTCTTCAAATGCTTCTTCGTGAACCGCGTCCTCTGCATAAATCAATTTATATTTTTCAATTATATCTGCTGCAAAATCTATTTGTTCTGATGTAGAATTTTCAAACCCAGCTCTGTCATAAACATATTTTCCTTTTACTTCATTCCATTGTGTTGATGATGCAAAGTCTACTCCTAATGATACTTCTTTTCCTAAAGTAAATCCTAAATTTTCACATGCTCTTGCAGATACTTCTAATGCTTTCTGGTTTTCTAATTTTGGAGCCCACCCTCCTTCATCACCTCTTCCATTTGTAAAGCTAGAATCCTCTTTTTCTAAAACACGGCGTAATTCACTATGTACCATCAAATTAGTTTCAATAGCTTCCTCTATTGTTTTTGAACCTGTAGCACAAATCAAAATCTCTTGAATGTCAGGTGTTCCTGGCCCTGCATGTGCACCTCCACCTAAAATATTTCCCAATGGAAATGGAAATTTGAACGACGATTCATGTGAGAGTGTCTTAAACAATGGCTCTTCCAACGCTTTTGATGCAGACTCCATTGATGCGATTGTTATTGCAAAAGCAAGTGCTCCTCCGATTACTGAATAATTTGTAGAGTTATCCAAACTTTTCAATATGTCGTGAATTGCTTTGAGATCTGAAGATTCGATTCCTATGAATTTCTGAGCATTTTCTTTTAAAATTTTAAGACTTTCTTCAGGTTTTCCATTTGGAAAGCTAACTGCTTCATATTTTCCCACACTTGCTCCGGATGGAGCACAAACTCTTCCTAAAAATTTCCCATCAGATTTAACATCTACTTCAATTGTTTTGCTTCCTCTACTATTGTATAAAATGCGTCCTTCAATTGAAGAAATCTTGGCCAATTTATTCTAATTCCGATTCAACTTCTTGTTTTCTTCTCTGAATTGCTTCGTAGAATGGAATTACTTGTTGAATTGTTTCAACAGTAGTCAAAAGCATTCGTCTGCAACAATATCTCTCAATTCCTAAGGAATCAAGAACCTTCACTGGATCTTCTCCAGCTTTTAATTTATTTTGATAATCATCAAATTTATCGGCAACTAAATTTCCGCATGTGAAACATCTAACAGGAATTAACACGAACAAAAAAGTAATCAAGGATTATAAAAACCATGCAAGAAGTTTCCATTGCGGGCGTCGCCCAGCCTGGCCAAAGGCGCTAGCTTGAGGGGCTAGTCTCTTAGGAGTTCGTGGGTTCAAATCCCATCGCCCGCATATTATAATATGATTATTTTTCTAATTTTTGTAAAATTTTGATTAACTCTGCTCTTCTTTTCTCTTCTGTAATTGCAGATCTCACATCATCCACAAGAATTCTGTTTACATCAATCTTTCTTCGAGCTTCTTTGACGACTTTATCATACATTGAAAATGTGTATAATTGAAGATACAAATTTTCCATTATGTCAAAAATACTTACAGCTTCATCTATTTCACCAATTCGAATTTTATCAAATACTTGTCTTTTTAATTCACCTACACAATCTAATAATCCTAATACATATGATTCCGGCATCACTGATAACATTTTGTCTGAAGGTATTTCTTTTTGTTCCACAATTGCAATAAGACATGCTGCCTCTACAAATTCTTGTTCTGGGGTAATTAGATATCTTCGCAGATCTCCTGTTGCTTTTTTCTTATATATTTTCAATAATTTTTCTGCTCGAGTTAAATTCTTTTTCCCATTTGCCAAATCCCCTTTATGCACCGCAACAATTGACTTACTACATAGGATGATTATCTCCCTTGTGTTCTTTAATAAAAATTCCCTTGAATCTTGAACGTCTTCTAAATTTTTTGCAATTTTATTAAGAGCTGGTCTAACGTTCTTTAATGTCATATTTGATAATGCTTCAAAACTAGGATAAAGTCGTTTGC
>Ga0209956_1000290_pt1 | contig 11359 bp, 7 predicted proteins | sample SalPon2A_C_D1_MG_FD_185720 | JGI IMG/M metagenome (GOLD analysis project Ga0209956, IMG submission 185720) | Soil microbial communities from South San Francisco under conditions of wetland restoration - Salt Pond MetaG R2A_C_D1_MG (SPAdes)... | ecosystem: Environmental > Terrestrial > Soil >...
GTGATGGGCGGCGAGGGCTCGCGCGTGGCCGGCGACACCGACCGGCTGCTGCTCGAGGTCGCGAGCTTCGACGCCGCCACGGTGCGCCGCACCTCGGCGCGGCTCGGGCTGCGCACCGACGCCTCCAGCCGCTTCGAGAAGAGCCTGTCCCCGACCCTGCCGCTGGAAGCGGCGGGCCACCTGGTGCGGCTGCTGCAGCAACTGCAGCCCGAAGTGCACGTCCCCGCGCCGGTGAGCGAGGCGGGGAACTGGGAGGACCCCTCCCGCACGCTGGACCTGCGCGGCGACCGCGTCCGCGCGGTGCTCGGCTGCGACGTGCCGGACGCGGAGATCCGCTCGATCCTGGAACGCCTGGGCTTCGGTGTCTCCGGTGGGGGTGGAGAGGGCGGCGCGTTCCGCGTGCGCGTCCCGGCCGTGCGCGCGACCAAGGACGTCACGCTCGAAGCGGATCTGATCGAGGAGGTCGGACGGCTGTGGCGCTACGGCAACGTGCCCGAGCGCGCGCTGGTCGCCGAGCTGACCCCGCCGCCCGAAGACCCGCGGCGCACGATGGTGCGCGTGATCGAGGACCGGCTCGCCGGGGGCGCGCGTTTCCACCAGACGATCTCCTACTCCTTCCACACCGACGAGTTGCTGCGCAAGGTCGGGCTCGCCGGGGCACCCCACGTCGCGGTGCGCAACCCCATCGCCGAGGGCTGCTCCCGCGTCCGCCGGTCGGTGGTGCCGAGCCTGCTCGAACTGCTGGAGGCCGGGCGGCGCCTGCACGAGGAGGTACGCCTGTTCGAGGTCGGCAAGGGCTACGTGCCGGCGGACGGCGGCGAGCCGCCGCGCGAGTTGCACGAAGTCGGGCTGGTGCTCGCCGCCGCGCGACCCGCGGACCCGCTGACCGGCAGTCTCCCGCGACTGCAGGGCATCGTCGACGACCTGCTCGCCGCGCTCGAACTCGAACCCGGGGCCTGGCGCGGCGCCGATCCCGACGGACTGCCGCCCTGGGCGCACCCCGGTCGCGCGGTGGTGCTGGGCCACGGGGGCGAGAACGCCGATGACGCTGGGGCCGCTGGGGCCGCTGCGGATGGGGGGCCCGTCGCCCTGGCGGCGGCGCTCGAGCCGGGGCTGGCCCGCGCGCTGGGACTGGAGGGCGAGCTCAAGAGCGACACCGCGGTGGCGCTGTTGTCGGTCGACGCCCTGCTGCGCGCTCCCCGGGCGCAGCGCGCCTACCGCCCGATCCCGCGCTTTCCCGGGGTCAAGGTCGACGTCGCGGTGCAGGTTCCCGAGAGCTGCCCGGCGGCGGAGGTGCGCCGCGCGATCGAGCAGGCGGGCAAGGGCCTGGTCGCCGCGGTCGAGCTGTTCGACCTGTACACCGGCGCGAACCTGCCGGCGGGGACCAAGTCCCTCGCCTGGCACGTGGTGCTGCAGGGCCGCGACCGCACGCTGGGCGAGGCCGAGCAGCAGAAGTTCCTCGACCGCTTCGCCCGCGGGGCCCAGGCCCTGGGAGGCGAGCTGCGCCGGGAGTGACCGCCGGGTTTTCGGCCCGCCCCTGGCGCATCGGGCCGCGGTGTGAGAGTCCTTGGGGTAGCGTGTCAGCGTGAAGGTCGTCCTCGTCAATCCCCCGAGCCCCCCGGAGTTCCGCGTCAGTCGCGGCCTGATGGGCGGTTTCGGCATGGCCGTCAACCCCGGCCTGCTCTACCCGCCGATCGAGCTGGCGCACGTCGCCTCGGTGCTGGAGGCCGACGGCTGCGAGGTGGCGATCCACGACAGCGACGCGCTGGACCAGGACGCCGCGGCCACGGTCGCCGCGATCACCGCCGCCGCGCCCGACCTGATCGCGCTCGACTCGTCGAGCACCTCGCTGGACCGCGACCTCGAGCTCTCCGGGGCGCTGCGCCGCGCGTTGCACGTCCCGGTGGCGATCCTCGGCTCCCAGGTGACCTTCACGCCCGGCGAGATCTTCACCGCCGACCACGTCGACTGCGTGGTGCGCGGCGAGCCCGAGTACACCGTGCGCGAGCTGGCCCGCCGGGTGCGCGCGGGCGAGGACTTCTCCGGCGTGGAGGGCATCACCTGGAAGCGACCCGACGGCGAGATCGTGCACGAGGCGGAGCGCGAGAAGATCCGCGACCTCGACGCGCTGCCGCTGCCGGCCCGCCACCTGCTGCGGAACGAGCTGTACCGCTTCCCCGGCCTCGACGGCCCGGTGACCACGGTCAAGTCCTCGCGCGGCTGCCCGCTCGACTGCAGCTTCTGCGGCTACACCCTGGCGCAGGGACTGCGCTTCCGCTTCCGGTCTCCGGAGAACGTGCTCGCCGAGCTGGTCGACCTGGCCCGCACCCACGGCCTGCGCCACGTCGTCTTCCGCGATCCGATCTTCACCACGCGCAAGGACCGCGTGCAGGCGATCTGCGACGGCATCCTGCGCGAGGGCCTGGACCTGGAGTGGCAGTGCGAGACCGCGGTCAAGGTGCTCGACCGGGCGGTGCTGGAGAAGATGGCCGCGGCCGGGTGCAAGCACATATCCCTGGGCGTCGAGTCCGGCAACGAGGAGATCCAGCGCAAGCACTGCGGCGCCAAGCTGCTGGACCACGACCGCGCCGTGGCCGTCTTCCGCGACGCGCGCAGCCTGGGGATCGAGACCCGCGCCTTCTGCATGGTCGGCTTCCCCGAGGAGACCCCGGAGATGGTCGAGGAGACCTTCCGGCTGGTCGAGGCCTGCGATCCCGACCAGGTGCAGTTCTGCGCGGTGACCGCCTATCCGGGCACGCCGCTGTTCGAGATGCTGCGCGGCGAGCGGGACTTCGACTACGCGACGATGACCGGCTTCCAGGCGCTGGAGGGCAACGAGTTCATGACCGCCGCGGAGATCGAGGAGAAGATCCGCGAGGGCTACCGCCGCTTCTACCGCCGCCCGCGGCGGATCGTGCGCGAGCTGCGCCACCCGGTCCGTTTCGCCGGCAAGGTGGCCCGCTACTTCACGCTCTTCCGTCGTCGGGCGTAGCCGGCGTCCCCGGCCCGCCCCGGCGGCGGCTCGCGTCGAGCGCCCGAGCGCATCTGGCCCGCGCTCCCGACGCCCCGGCCGGGGAGACTCGTGGCCCGACCCGCGCGGCTCCAGTAGTCTCTCGGGTCCCGCTCGAGTCCCAGGAGGCCCCATGACCGAGATCGAGAACGTCTTGCACGAGAACCGCAGCTTCCCGCCGCCGGAAGCGTTCCGCGCCGAGGCGCGCATCAACAGCGACCTCACCTACCACCGCATGTACCGGGAGTCGATCGACGACCCCGAGACGTTCTGGGGACGGGTGGCCAAGGAGCTGCCGTGGATGGGGCCCTGGGAGCGCGTGCTCGACTGGAGCGGGGCGCCGGTGGTCAAGTGGTTCGTCGGCGGCAAGATCAACGCGTCGGCGGTCTGCGTCGACCAGCACGCGACCGGCGAGCTGGCGGACAAGGTGGCGCTGCTCTGGGAGGGCGAACCCGGCGACGTGCGGCGGCTGACCTACGCCGAGCTGTACCGCGAGGTGCAGCGCTTCGCCAACGTGCTCAAGTCGCGGGGCATCTCCCGCGGCGACCGCGTGGCGATCTACATGCCGATGCTGCCCGAGGCGGCGATCGCCATGCTGGCCTGCGCGCGCATCGGGGCGGCGCACTCGGTGGTGTTCGGCGGGTTCAGCTCGCAGGCCCTGCGCGAGCGCATCGAGGACGGGGGCTGCACGGCCGTGATCTGCGCCGACGGCGGCTGGCGGCGGGGCAAGGTGCTGGAGCTCAAGCCCCAGGTGGACGAGGCCGTCGCGGGCCTGGACGCGGTCCACACGGTGCTGGTCGTGCGCCGCACCGCGCAGCAGGTCGCCTGGCACGAGGGCCGCGACGTCTGGTACCACGACCTCGCCGCCGAGGCCTCGGACGTGTGCGCCCCGGAGGCGATGGACGCCGAGGACCTGCTGTTCCTGCTCTACACCTCGGGCTCGACGGGCAAGCCCAAGGGCATCGTGCACACGACCGGCGGCTACCTGGTCGGTACCTACCTGACCTCGCGGTTCGTGTTCGACCTGCGCGGCGACGACGTCTACTGGTGCACCGCCGACGTCGGCTGGATCACCGGCCACAGCTACATCGTCTACGGTCCGCTGGCCAACGGCGCGACGGTGATGATGTACGAGGGCGCGCCCAACGCTCCGCACCAGGGGCGGTTCTGGGAGCTGGTGCAGAAGCACCGCGTCACGGTCTTCTACACCGCGCCCACCGCCATCCGCACGTTCATGCGCTGGGGGGACGAGTACCCCGAGAAGTTCGACCTCTCCTCGCTGCGGCTGTTGGGCACGGTCGGCGAGCCGATCAACCCCGAGGCGTGGATGTGGTACCAGCGCGTGATCGGCAAGGAACGCTGCCCGATCGTCGACACCTGGTGGCAGACGGAGACCGGCGGAATCATGATCACCCCGCTGCCGGGCGTGACGCCGACGACCCCGGGCTCGGCGACCCGGCCGTTCTTCGGCGTGGACCCGGCGATCGTCGACGAGAGCGGGCGCGAGCTCGGCGTGAACCAGGGCGGTTACCTGGTGATTCGCAAGCCCTGGCCCTCGATGCTGCGCGGGATCTGGGGCGATCCGGAGCGCTTCCAGGAGGCGTACTGGAGCAAGTTCCCCGGCAACTACCTCGCCGGCGACGGCGCGCGCGTCGACGAGCGCGGCAACTTCTGGATCCTCGGTCGTCTCGACGACGTGCTCAACGTCAGCGGTCACCGGCTCTCCACGATGGAGATCGAGAGCGCGCTGGTCAGCCACCCGAAGGTGGTGGAGGCGGCCGTGGTCGGGCGGCCGGACGAGGTCACCGGTCAGGCGATCTGCGCCTTCGTCACCGCCCCGGCGGGGATCGAGGTCGGCCCCGAATTGACCCGCGAGCTGGGCGACCACGTGGCGGTGGAGATCGGCAAGCTCGCGCGTCCCGCCGAAGTGCGCTTCGCCGATGCGCTGCCCAAGACGCGCAGCGGCAAGATCATGCGCCGGCTGCTGCGCGACATCGCCGCCGGAGTCGAGACGGTGGGCGACACCAGCACCATCGAGGACCTCAGCGTGCTGGCGAAGCTGCGCGACTACGACGAGTGACGGGCTAGGGACGGCCCTGGGGACGGCCCTGGGGACGGAGCGGGAGATTCGCCGCCGCGACCCGGTGGGTGATCGCCTGCAGCAGGTCGTCGCCCCGGGTGCGGCCGGCGGCGAGTTCCGCGTTCGGGGAGTCGAGCTCGCCGTCGGCCCCACGGCTGACCAGCAGGATCGAGCCCGGGCCGTCGGCCAGGTGCAGGGCCAGCACCGGCCGGCCCCAGGGGTCGCGCTCGGCGAGCTCGAACGACTCCTCGCGGAAGACTCCGCCGCGCGCCTCGACGGTCTCCCAGCGACCGGTGGCCTCGAAGTGCGCGTGCATGCGCCGCGACAGCGCCGTCAGCGCGTCGGCCGCCACCGCCGAGCGGCTCTCGGCGACCTTGTCCTCGATCACCGGCGCGACGATCGCCGCCAGCACGCAGCTGGCGGCCAGGGCCGCGAGGACCACGGCGAACCCGGAGGAGAGCGGGCCTCCGCCGGGACCGCTCCCGCGCTGGGCCGGAGGGTGCATGGTGCACCTGTCGGCCGTCGCGCGAGCGGACTTGAACGGGTTCGAGGGGGCTCGCCGGCGGCCGTCCCGCGGCGGGTCGCCGAGGGAATCGGACGCGGTCCGCCGAGGGACGCGGGCTAGACTGCGCCGATGTCCGCCGCGAGCCGTCCGCGTCGCGTCTGCGTCTACTGCGCCAGCAGCACGCGCTGCGATCCGGCCTTCCACGCCGCCGCGGGTCGGCTCGGCGAGCTGCTCGCCGGAGCGGGGATCGAGATCGTCTACGGGGGCGGCAGCGTGGGCTCCATGGGCGCCCTCGCGGACGGCGCGCTCGAGGCGGGCGGGCGGGTCGTCGGCGTGATCCCGGAGTTCATGTACGACCTGGAGTGGGCGCACGAGGGACTGAGCGAGCTGCACGTCGTGGAGGACATGCACGAGCGCAAGCGACTGATGATCGCCGACGTCGACACGATCCTGGCGTTGCCCGGCGGCTCGGGCACCTTCGAGGAGCTGCTCGAGGCGATCACCTGGAAGCGACTCGAACTGCACGCGCACCCGATCGTGGTGGTCAACGTCCGCGGCTACTACAACGCGCTGCTGCGCGCGCTCGAGCAGGCCGTCGACCTGCAGTTCATGGGCGAGCGCCGGGACGAGGGGCTGTGGACGGTGATCGACTCGCCCGAGGAAGCGCTCGACGCGATCGCCGCGGACCGCACCGGCGAGCGCTGATCGGCTCAAGCGGTTCGGTCGGCGGCCGGGTTCACTCGCGCCACCAGTCGCCCGCGGCGACCTGGCGGATGCCTTCGGCGTAGCTGCGCGGGTGCCAGTCGAGCTCGTACAAAGCGTTCGAGATGTCGTGCTCGTGGTGCAGGTTGAAGTACGCCGAGGCGCGCCGGTCCTCGGTCGCGTCGGTGAACAGGCCCTTGACGAAGATGAAGCGGTCGGCCCACTTCTTGGGGATGTTGCGGCGCTTGACCCCGCCGCCGGCGGCCGCGATGGTCAGGTCGACGAACTCGTTGTAGGGGACGCCCTCGGGACCGGCGAGCTCGTAGCAGCAGTCGACCCCGCGGTCGAAGTCGAAGTAACGGATCACCGCCTGCACCACGTCCTCGACGTGCACCGGGTTGATCTTGGAGTTGCCCAGGTGGGGCACCCAGAACGTGCCCTTCGACCGACCGCAGCGCCGCAGCAGCGGAGCCGTGTGCCGGAAGTCGCCCACCCCGTAGACCAGCGTCGGCCGGAAGGAGGTCCACTCGATCCCCGAGCCGCGGATCAGCTTCTCCTGCACGCGCTTGGAATCGCGGTAGTAGCTGTAGACCGGGGCGCCGATCACCGCCGAGGACATGATCCACAGCTGGAAGTCCTCCGAGGCGTTGAGCCGCGCGTCGGCGAGCAGCGCCTCGGTGCCCTGGATGTTCACCGCCTTCATCACCTCGTCGCTGAGGTGGTCGTGCGCGCCGGCCAGGTGCAGCAGCAGGTCGACCCCGGACAGGAAGCCCTCCAGGCTCGCCGGCTGGGTGAGGTCGCCGACGTGGATCTCGCAGGGGCCCTCGGGCGGCACCACCAGGGCCTCCTCCCGGCCGGGGCGGACCAGGGCGCGCAGCTGGTGGCCCTCGCGGGCCAGGCCCTCGACCATGTAGCGCCCGATGAAGCCCGTGGCGCCGGTGATCGCGATCTTCATGGAGTGGTGCGTGGGAGTCTGCGGCTGGCGCGGGAGATGGACCCGACATCATAGCCCGCGAGAGGGTCCGGCCGCGGCCCCTCTCCGGTGTCCTCGCAGGCGGCGGCTCAGCCCTCGATCGGCGGCAGGGCCAGCAGCTCCCGCCCGTAGCGCCCGGCCGCCGCGCTGAGACCCTGGGGCAAGCGCGCGAGGAACTCGCGCAGCAGGCCCCGCACCTCCAGCGCCCGGGGCCGGGAGACCGCCGGCAGCTGCTCGACGTAGTCCTCGCGCGCGCACCAGGCGAGGACCTCCGTGGAGTAGCCCTCGAGGAAGCTGAAGGGAGCGCGAAACTCGAGGATCGGCAGGTCGTCGCGCATCGGCGGCACGCCCGCGCAGTAGGCGCGCAGCTCGGCGTCTCCGGCCACCTGGAGGGCGGCGATCTCGGCTCCGGAGTAGACGGCCGCCGGCGCGAGGTTGCGGGCCACGCGCTCGGGCAGCGTCACCCGGGAGAGGTCGGTGTCGACGGGGTCCGTCGAGCCCACCAGCGCCAGGTCGTACGCCGTCAGGTACGCGCGGGTGTGCGGGAACACCGAGCACCAGGTCGCGATCACCGTCTGGACGTCGAGGGTCGACAGCTCGTAGAGCCCGATCCACTGCGACGCGATGCCGCCCGGGGCCAGGTGCTCGGCCATCGCCGTGTAGTACTCGACGGTGTAGAGGTCGCTCGAGCCGCGCGACCAGACGTGCAGCGGGTCGGCGGTGATCAGGTCGAAGCGCCGATCGCACGTGCGCAGCGAGTGGCGCCCGTCGCCGAAGACGACCGTCAGCCGCGGGTCCTCGAGCAGCGGCCCGTTCCAGGCGGCGAACTTCGCCGTCGCGCGGGGGACGGTGGGCTCGATCTCGAACAGGGTCAGCGACTCCAGGGTCGGCAGGTCGAGCAGCGAACCGGCGGTCATCCCGGTGCCCATGCCGATCACCAGCGCCGAGTGCACGTTGCCGTGCAGCAGCCCGGGGATGTGGCCGAGCAGTCGTTGCAGTCGCAGGTCCACCGCCGCGGTCGAGGCTTCGACCTTGCCGTTCAGGCGGATCGAGCGCACGGCCACGCCGTCGGGCTCGATGCTCTCCTCGACGGCGACCATCTCATACAGCCCGGCCTCGTGGAGCAGCACCTCGGCCCCGCCGGCGCGGGTCGCCGGTCGCAGGGCGAGCGCGCCGAGCACGAGCACGCCCGCGGTCACCGGCGCCAGCCGCCCGAACGACCGGCCGGGCACCGCCGCCGCCGCCAGCAGGCAGGGCACGAGCGCGACGGCGAATCCGACGCGGGCGCCGAGCATCGGCAGCAGCACGAAGCCGGCGATCAGGCTGCCCGCCAGGGCGCCCAGGGTGTTCGCGGCGTAGACGCGACCCAGGGTGGTCTCCACTCCGGCGGCGGGGCGGCGCTCGATCGCCACGGCCACCGCTGCAGGCAGGGCCATCCCGAAGGCGAAGGCCGAGGGCAACAGCGCCAGCACCGCGAACAGCGCGTGGGAGGCCCACAGCTTGGCGGTGCCGGTGGCGGCGGGCATGCGGTTGCCGAGGCTGGCGAAGAGGTCCGGCTCGGCGAGCTGCCAGCGCAGCGCCAGCACGCCGAGGAAGGAGGCCAGCGGCACGGCCAGGGCGCAGCGGCGGAGCAGGCGCGCGCCCGTGCCCTCGGCGAGCGACTCCTGCGCCTGGCGGCTGCCGAGCCCGATGCCCAGCAGGAACACCGAGAGCACGATGGCGAAGGCGTAGATCGAGGCGCCGGTGACCGTCACCAGGATGCGCGTCAGCAACACCTCGAGCATCAGGCTGGAGAGCCCGAACAACAGCGGCACCGCCAGGAACGGGTCGAGCCCTCCCGGGCCGCTCGCCGTCCCCGCACCCGCGGCCGGAGCGGGCGCGGCCGGAACGCGCAGCGTCGTCGCCAAGACCGCGGCCAGCGCGTTGAGTCCGGCGGCCGCGGCGAGGCCGAGGTGCAGACCGAGCAGCGGCATCATCACCCCGACGGCGAGCAGCACGCCGACGCAGGCGCCCAGGGTGTTGGCGCCGTAGAAGCGCGAGGTCTCGGTTCCGGTGTCGGCCCGGCGGGCCACGGTCAAGCGCCCCATCAAGGGGAACGTCGCGCCCATGGCGATCGTCGGCGGCAGCAGCATCAGCCCGGAGACGAGCGCGCGCATGCCGAGCCCCACCACCGGATCCAGGCAGTCCAGGATCCACGGCGAGGCCACCGCCCAGGCGCCGACGAACAGCTCGCACCCGGCGAACAGCAGCTCGGGTCGAGCGGTGCGCCGGGCCCGACCGGCGACCAGCAGCGCACCGGCACCGAGCCCGGCCATGAAGACCGCGAGCACCACCGCGGTCGCGCCGGCCTGGCTGCCGAGCACCCGGGTGAGCAGTCGGGCCCAGATGCTCTCGTGGACGAGCGCCGCCGCGCCGGTCAAAAAGAAAACCAGGTCGCTCCTACGCATGCAGGCCGATCAGAATAGGAAGGCACCGTGGGCGCGACATCGAAAAACCCCGGAGCGGATCCGTGGGGCGTGGTCTGCGCCCTGCCCGAGGAACTGGGCTCCCTAGCGCGGTCGGCGGTGCGCACCTACAGCCGGCAGGGCTTCGAGCTGCGCGCGCTGGAACTCGACGGCGAGGCGGTGCTGGCCTGCATCTGCGGCGTCGGCAAGGTGCCCGCGGCCCACGGCACGGCGCTGCTGCTGTCGGAGGGCGTGCGCCGCGGCCTGTTCGTGGTCGGGGTGTGCGGCGGGCTGCGCCAGGCGCTGAGCCCGGGGACGCTGGTGCACTGCGAGCGGGCGATCCAGGCGGACTCGGCGGTGCGCGCGAGCCGGGAAGCGGCGCCCGACCCCGAGCTCGCCCGGGCCTGGCGGGAGGTGGCCGGAGGCGAGCTCGGCTGGTTTGTGACCGCGGACCGGCCGGTGCTCTCGCTGTGGCGCCGCCTGCGCCTGGCGCGGGCCTTCCGGGGCGCCTGTGTGGCGGACATGGAGACCGCCGCGGCGGGCGCGGTGTGCGCGCGGGCGGGCGTGCCCTGGGCGGCCCTGCGGGCGGTCACCGACCGCGCCACGGGCGCCGGACTGGCGGCGTTCAAGGCGCATTTTCCCAGTCAGGCGGGGCGCGCTGCCGATACGATCCCCCGGCTCCTCGAGCATCTGCGGGGGGCCCGCGGGGACGGCCCCGGATCCCCGAGGCAGGTGTAGAGTGGAAATCGGATCCCCAGAACGATCGCCGGACCGACCCGCCGCGAGGCGGCCGATCGGCGACAGGTTCACCGTCACACGCCCCATGGGTGGCCAGCTCCCCGAATCGCTCCGGGCCCGCTCCGGGCCTCCGTCTCCGCGGGAGCTCCCGGCATGACGCTCGGCGGCTCCTTCGTGCGGCGGAACTTCGAGCCGCTGGTGCTGTCGGTCCAGGTGCTGGTCGACCTGGCGGTGATCCTGCTGGCCTGCTACGCGGGCTACGAGTTGCGCGAGTACCTGTTCTGGGGCCGGCCGACCGACCTGTCGGTCTACCGCGAGATCTTCCTGCTGACGGCGGCGGTGACGCTGGTCTGCTTCCACGCCTTCGGCATGTACAGCCCGCTGAAGAGCCTGCTGAACATCGAGGAGTTCAAGGCGATCGCCAAGAGCTCGATCGTCTCCTTCCTCGTGGTGCACATGCTGCTGGTGCTGCTGCGCGGTACGACGAATCTGCCGGACAAGGGCATCTACAAGTACCTGCTGCGGCTGCACCACGTGATCGATCTCGAGACGGGGACCGACGACATCCCGCTGTGGCCCTTCTCGCGGATCACGCTGGTCACGGCGTTCCTGATGATCTTCGTGTTCACCACGGTGAGCCGCTTCATCTCCTTCCGCGCGATCCAGTACCTGCACCGCCGGGGGGTCGGCAACCGCAACGTGCTGATCTACGGGACCGGGACCACGGCGCGGCGGCTGCAGAAGAAGTTCGTGCAGGTGCCCACCCTGGGGCTCAACCTCGCGGGCTTCGTCAGCGAGCAGTCCGGACAGGCGGGCGATCGGCTGGAGCGCTCGGTGATCCTGGGCGCCGCGGACGAGCTGGAGTGGCTGGTGCGCAAGCACAAGGTGAGCGAGGTCTTCGTGGCCA
>Ga0209956_1000293_pt1 | contig 11276 bp, 18 predicted proteins | sample SalPon2A_C_D1_MG_FD_185720 | JGI IMG/M metagenome (GOLD analysis project Ga0209956, IMG submission 185720) | Soil microbial communities from South San Francisco under conditions of wetland restoration - Salt Pond MetaG R2A_C_D1_MG (SPAdes)... | ecosystem: Environmental > Terrestrial > Soil >...
TACCAGGCGGCGCTCGAGCGCAAAGCTCATTACATGGAATTTCTGGACCAGCTGTTGTTCGACTTCGATGCCATCCTGACACCCTCGGCGACAGGCCCCGCGCCGGCCGGCATCGAGGCCACCGGCAGCCCGATCATGAGTACCATCTGGACATTCTGCGGCATGCCAGCGCTCAACCTGCCGCTACTACAGACCCCCGAGAGTTTGCCCATGGGCGTCCAGGCAGTGGGGCCGGTCGACGACGATGCACGCCTGTTTCGCCATTCGCGCTGGCTGCTCGATGTACTGAACGACCAGAATTAATTATACTGAACCGACTAGCGAGCCGAGACTATCATGGACAACATTATCACCGGCGCCATTGCCGTCATTATCTTCCTGCTGTTTACCGGCGGACTCGCGCAGTCGATCGGCGCACCGCCGTTCATCATCATCGTGTCGGTCGTGGGCATCATGCTGCTGGTCGATTTCTACCAATCAGCAAAGCAAGGCCTGCAAAAGGACAACGACTCCACGCCCCCCGGTTAGCCATCGGGCGCCTGACCGCGCGCATCCGAATCCAGCTTCGCCGATAAGCGCCGCGCGTAGCAGGCAGGCGGGATCCCCGGCGAGCGATCCTCCTCGGGGCAATACGGCTCGCAACCGGGACTCCAGCGCATCAAGCGACATCAATTCGGGCTCGATCGCCACCGGCTTCCCCCGTAACAGTACCCGCCGAGTAACCCGTTAAATTCTCGCCGACGCAATCGGCAGATTGCAAACCGGTCGCCGGTCTCGGTATGCTGGGCCGAAAACCAGACAGGAGACCGGCATGTTGTCGGAAGTCAGGAAAGCGAATACCGCCGAAGAATATCTGACCCCCGAGCGCTGCCATATCACCGAGGTCGCCAACGACGGCGGCGACGAGCAGGTATCCATCGCCCGCGCCAGGGTCGAGCCCGGCGTAACCACGGCCTGGCATCGGCTCGCCGGCATCGGCGAACGTTACCTGATCGTATCGGGACTCGGCCGCGTGCAGCTCGGCGAACTGGAAGCAATCGAGGTCGGGCCCGGAGACGTGGTGCGGATACCCGCCGGCGTGGCGCAGCGAATCGCGAATATCGGCAAGCTCGACCTGGTGTTCTATGCGATCTGCTCGCCGCCTTTCAGCAACGAATGCTACGAGGCGCTGGAATAGCGTCGGCAGAGCTTTATAATTGGCTGCGGCTTGCCGGCAGCCGGGAGTGCGGTCGCCGCTGCGACTCGGCATGCAAAATACCATGATGTTACCCTCGAACGGGGATCACCGATGATTTACAAGGCGCTCAATTTTGCCGAAAAACTGCGATTGTTCGACGACTGTTGGGCGCCCCGCGTAATTGCCGAAATGAACGATTACCAGTTCAAGCTGGTCAAGCTCGAGGGCGATTTCGTCTGGCACGATCATGCCGACACCGATGAGACTTTCATCGTGCTCGACGGCGAATTGCGGATCGAGTTCGACGACGGCCACGTCGATCTGCGGGCAGGTGAAATGTACGTGATACCCAGGGGAAAACGGCACCGCCCACGCGCCGCGCACGAGGTCAGGGCACTGCTGATCGAGCCGCGCGGCGTGGTTAACACCGGCGCGGCCGGCGGTCGGCTCACCGCGCCCAACGACGCCTGGATCTGAATGCCTCCGCTGCCTTCCAGCCTGTTGTGGGAACTGTTCAGGCACCTCAAACAATGGCTTGTCAACCTCGACCGCGCCGGGGAAAAACGCAAGCACGAGTCGATCGAGGCGCTGCGCGCGGTAACCCTCGCCGCGCGCGCCACGCGGGTCTACCTGCGGCGTATCGCCGGCACCGCGCAGACCGACCACGCCGAGGAAGCGAGGCTTTCACAAATGTGGACCAGGCTCGGCTTCCAGCTCAAGGATCTCGGACTGGGCACGCTCGCCAAACGCTGCGATGTCAGCGGGCGTTACTGGGCCGATCCGTCGCAATTCGACCGCGAGTTTCTCGACAAGGCCGACGTCGGACTCGAGCGCATGGAGCAGCTGGCGCGCCGACTGCTCGCGGAACTCGGTAAACGCCGTTGAACATCCCGGCGGCAGGCGGTGTCCGTGATTGATTCGCGCGAGCGATTCAGCGACCGCGTCGCGGACTATGTCCGTTTCCGGCCCGGCTATCCGCCCGAGCTGGTTTCGGCCCTGTTCGAGGGCGGAGTCGATCCGGCCGGCCTGCGCGCCGCGGATATCGGCTCGGGTACGGGCATCTTCACGCGCCTGCTGCTCGAACGCGGCGTCGCGGTAACCGGCGTCGAACCGAACGCCAACATGCGCGCGGCCGCGGAGTCCTGGCTGCAGCCCATCGAAAAATTTACCAGCCTCGAGGGAACCGCCGAGAACACCGGCCTCGAGAAAGCCGGCTTCGACCTGGTAACCGCCGCCCAGGCCTTTCACTGGTTTCACAATACGCGCACGCGCGCCGAGTTCGCCCGGATCCTCAAACCGGGGGGCCGCCTGGCGCTGATCTGGAACCGTCGCCGCCTCAGCGATCCGCTTCAACGGTCCTACGACGCCCTGTTGCGCGAGCTCGCGCCCGAGTACGGCAAGGTCAATCACCTGACCCTCGACGACGACGAGATCGGCCAATTCTTCGCAACCGGCAAGATGACGCTATCCTGTTTCGATAATCGTCAGCAGCTCGACTTCGAGGGCCTGCTGGGCAGGCTCAGGTCGGCCTCTTACTGCCCGTCCGAAGATTCGCGCGAATACAGCGCGCTGGTCGCGAAACTCCAACAGTTGTTTTCGCGTCACGCCATCGACGGCGTGGTGCGCTTTGCCTACGACAGCCACCTCTACCTCGGCCCGGTCGCCCGGTGAAGGTCGGCCCGCGTCGGCTGGAAGCCATCGGCCGGGGCGAACCGTCCTCGCTAGGTCGCCGAATAAACGGTTAAAATAGCGCTTTAGGTAACCAACCGGGGGCAAGATTCCATGGCCAAGCACTATCGCGGCAGCTGCCTGTGCGGCAAGATCCGCTTCGAAGTCGACCAATTCGCGCCACGAACCGGCAACTGCCATTGTTCGATGTGCCGCAAATTCCACGGCGCGGCTTATGCCACCATCGCCGAGGCCGAGCAGCGGCATTTCCGCTGGACCGCGGGCGAAGACCTGCTCAAGGGATATATCGCCGACAACGGCACCACGCGGCGTTTCTGTTCCAATTGCGGCTCGAGCCTGACTTTTTCCAGCCCGCGCGCCGACCCCAACCTGGTCGAGATCGCGCTCGGCGGGTTCGACGACGAAGTTCCGGTAAGGCCCGATGCGCATATTTACGTCGCCTCGGGCGCGAGCTGGGCGAGGCCCGACGACGGCTTGCCGCAGTTCGAGGCCGGCCGCGACAGCGCCCGGATCGACCGGCCCGCGCCGGGATGAAAATCTATGTCGACGCCGACGCCTGCCCCAATCCGATCAAGGAAATCCTGTTTCGTGCCGCGGAACGCACCGCGACCCGCGTGGTGCTGGTCGCCAATCACGAAATTCGCGTTCGCCAGTCGCGCCACATCAGCTTCCTCCGGGTCGCCGGCGGTTACGACGTCGCCGATAACGAAATCGTCGCGCGGCTGGAGCCGGGCGACCTGGTGATTACCGCCGATATCCCGCTGGCCGCGGAAATCATCGAGCTCGACGGCCGGGCGCTGTCGCCGCGCGGCGAACTGTTCACCCGCGACAATATCAAGGCTCGCCTGACGATGCGCGACCTGATGGAATCGCTGCGCGCCAGCGGCGTCGACTCCGGCGGACAGGCGCCGCTCGGGCAGGCCGACCGCAAGGCCTTCGCCGATCAGCTCGACCGCATGCTGAGCCGGCATGGCTGAGCGGCAACCCGCGACCGTCGCCCGGCTGCCGGTAAAGGTGATTGCCGGGGCGTCGCGCAGCGCGATCGCCGGCTGGTCCGGCGACCGTCTGCGGGTGCGAATCGGCGCCGCGGCCGAGCGCGGCAAGGCCAACGCGGCCTTGATCGCGCTGATCGCGAAAACGCTGGGCCTGCGCCGGTCGGCGGTGCGCGTGGCGGCGGGCGCGACTTCGGCGAGGAAAACGCTGGAAATTTCCGGCCTCTCGCAAGCGCTCGTCAATGCGCGCCTCGGAGAGCAAGATGAGGACTGAAACCGCCAAACCTGCCCGCGGCTGTCTTCGCAGCGAATTACCGCGGTCGTCCGTGTCGACGATCCGACGGTTGCCCGTAAAAAACGCGCTGTCTCATGGCTGAGTTCGCACCGTTATACAGTACCCGAGAGCGGATAATGTTGGCGTGCAAGTTGCTGGCGGTCGCGGTGCCGGTTTACCTGGCAGGCTATTACTGGCTGTTCCCCTGGCTCAGGCGATACGCGCGAACCGCCAACTGCATCTATTTCGGCGAAATTTCCGCGCTGCAACTGCTGGCCTACGGGGTTTTCGTCGGCATACCCCTGTCGATGGCCTTGCTGGTCTGGCTGATCGAGGGCGCGCGCAGCGTCCGCGTCTGGAAACTAGGCCAGCATCCCCTGCCCGGAGAAAAAGTACTGCGCAAAACCCGCTACCGATACGGCGCCGCGGCGCGGCTGCGTCCGCTGGCGGTGTTCGCGATTTTGATAATACTAGCAGGCGCCGCGATCTGGGGCGGCTTTCAGGCGCCCGGGCTGATCGCCGAAATCGGACCCTGCGAAAGTTTGCGTTAACCGCGTTCACGGCGCCGAGAGACACAGCCAAAACTTCAGGCACGTGCAAAGCTAAACTGGTAAAATCTCCTGCCGAGTAACCCGGAGGACCTACCATGGCAGTTTACAAATGTGAAGTCTGCGGCATGAGCATCGGCAGCATGACCTGCGGCACCTGCAACAAGGAGCTCGAACACGACAGCGTGACCGGCGACGCCGGCAACCAGATACAGGTTTCCCAGTGTCCCGACGGTCACGGCATGATCAAGTCGCCGATGTGTTGCGGACAGGACATGACCCGTATCGACTAGCAGCCTGTTGAAATTCTACTCAGCCGGCGCGGTACGGCTCAATAGATAGCAACAATCCAGGCGGGCGAAATATGCTCATTTACTGCGTGTAATCTGCACCTTGATGAACAGGACGTTCGAATGCCGCGGAGCACAGGGATGCGCCGGTCCGGCGCACCGGAGAGCGACTTCACCCAATGTTGCCTTGTCTGGCAATCGCCTGAGCTAATTTCAACAGACCACCAGGCTGTCCACTGGCTAACGGAGACGAAAATTGGAAACCACCCTGACCCTGGCCGCGGTCGCCGGCTTGCTGGGAACCATGATCGTGCTGGCGATGATTCCCAGTATCAGCGTCCTCGCCGTGTCGGCGCGCGCGGCTGCATTCGGCTTCACCCACGGCATGTTTACCGCGTTCGGCATCGTCGTTGCCGACATCCTGTTCATCCTGGTCGCGGTTTACGGACTGGTATTCATCGCCGAGCTGATGGGCGACGAATTCACGCTGGTGAAATACATCGGCGGTGTCTACCTGATCTGGCTCGGCATATCGCTGTGGCGGGCCGACGCCAAAACCCGCAACTCCGGCGAGATCGGGGAATCCTCGCTGGGTTCGAGTTTTCTGACCGGCTTCCTGATTACCCTCGGCGACCAGAAAGCGATCCTTTTTTATCTCGGCTTCTTCCCGGCATTCATCGACCTGCGGCGTGTAACCCCGGTCGATACGCTGTTGATCATCCTGATCGCGGTCATAAGCGTCGGTGGCGCCAAGTTGATCTATGCCTGGCTGGCCGACCGCGCCAGCCTGATTTTCAGGAATACCCGTGCGATTCGCGCCCTGAACGGGTTCGCCGCGCTGGTCATGATCGCGGTCGGTGTCGCGCTGCTACTGAAAACCCGGCAATGGATCTGAGCGTTCGCCTGTCGGATCTGGAGTTACTCGAGGCGGTACGGGATTTCGCCCTCGGGCACCCGCATCCCGACGTGGCACGATTCGGGGACGCGATGACGCACTGGGGGGACGACTGGCGCGCGGTGGGAGCGCAATACCTGCCGGCCGCCGAACTGCTCAGCGCAGCGCTGGCGGATGCGGCGGAGGAAACTTACGATCTGCTGGCGCTGTTCGAACGCCATCGCCGGGAATTGCGCTGGGAACAGAGTTACCGCAGGGAAGATGCGCTGGTGCCCGAGGAAATGCTCGACGGTTACGGTTTCGCCGAAATTATCGGCCAGCGCGGACCCTTCGTCAGCGAACGTATTCGCGCCGGCATCGGCGTCTGGGGTCCCGGAATAGTCTATCCGCTGCATCGGCATCGCGCCGAGGAAGTTTATATCCCGCTCGCCGGCACGGCCGAGTTCGTCGTCGGCGAGACCGCCGAAACCACGCGTACCGTCGGCGACGTCGTGCATGTCGATTCCGGTCGAGCGCACGGCTTTCGGACCACCGACCGCAGCCTCGTGGTCTACTACCTGTGGCAGGCCGGGGATCTGCGCCAGACCTCGACCTTCGGCTGAGTCGGCCGGATGCGTTCGGGAATAAAATTGCTCGAGGACCGGCCCGGCAGCGGCGCCCCGGTCGAGCGCCTCCGGGTCTACCGGGTGCGCCTGAAAATGTGGTTGAATAGGGGCGAGCCGGTTCGCTGGGAGCAGCCCTGGGGCCTGGTCGACCGCGCCCGTCTCGAGGACGGCGGCAGCACGCTGCTCGCCGATTTGCGCATCGACCGCGAAAATCTGATCGCCGGGCTCTTTCAGGGTATCGAAGGCATGTGCATCGGCGGCCTGCGCAAGCTCAGGATATCGCCGCACCTGGCCTACGGCGACAATGGCATCCCCGGCAGGATTCCGCCCGGCGCGGCAATCCTTGCCGAAATCGAGTTTATCGAGGAACGCGAATGGAAAACCACCGATGAATGACACTGTCGACAATATCAGGATTATCGCCTTCGACGTCTTCGGCACCGTCGTCGACTGGCATGGCACGGTTGCCCGCGAGGCGGCCGAACTGGGCCTCGAGGTCGATCCCGGCAAGTTCGCGCTGGCCTGGCGCGCCGGCTACCAGCCGGCGATGCGCGAAGTCATGGAGCGGGGCGAGTGGATCATCCTCGACGAGTTGCACCGGCGCATCCTCGACCGCGTGCTCGACGATTTCGGCATCGATTTGCCCGAGGAAGGCCGCCGCCGGCTGAATCTGGTCTGGCATCGTCTCGACCCCTGGCCCGACTCGGTCGAGGGACTCTCGAGGTTGAAGTCGAAGTACATCGTCTGCTCGCTGTCGAACGGCAATATCGGCCTGCTCACCGAGATGGCGAAGCATGCCGGACTGCCCTGGGACTGCATTCTTTCCGCCGAGAATTTCAACAAGTACAAGCCTCACCCCGACACCTATCTCGGCGTAGCGCGTACCTTCGACGCACCGCCCGACGAGGTCATGCTCGCCGCGGCCCACCACAGCGACCTCGAGGCCGCACGCAACTGCGGGCTGCAGACGGCTTATATCGAGCGCCCCTGGGAATACGGACACGAGCGGCCCAAGAAGGTCGATCCCTGGGAGGCCAATACGCTGCATGCGTCCAGCATCGTCGACCTCGCCGAACAGCTGGGTTGCTGAAGGTCATGGACAGGATCGCAGACACGCCGAAAGCGCCCTACTACGCGGTGATATTCACTTCCCTGAAATCCGGCGACGGCGAGGGCTATGCCGACACCGCGGAGCGCATGCTCGAGCTGGCCCGCGAACAGCCCGGCTTCCTCGGTGTCGAATCGGCGCGCGAGGAGCTCGGCATCACCGTGTCCTACTGGGCGGACCTCGTATCCATCAAGCGCTGGAAAGCCCACGCCGAACACCTCGAGGCGCAGAGAATGGGCAAGCAAAAATGGTATTCCCGCTACCAGACCCGGATCGCCCTGGTCGAACGCGACTACGGCGGCGGGAGCCAGGAGTAACGATTCGGGCGAAAGATACTTGTTGACATTGGACGAATTACCTATAAAGTTCGACTCAGCTTGAACCTAGTCTAAAGTTTATTTCCTCATCTCGATGCGTTCCCGAACTTCCTCGTTCTGTTGTCAATAACTGATAGCCTCGATTCTGGCACCACTACCGTTACAGGTTTTATTTTTTTAGAAAAAGGTACACATTATGTCTGACAAGACAACCGGCAAAGTAAAATGGTTTAACGAAGCCAAAGGCTTCGGTTTTATCGAACAGGAATCAGGTCCCGACGTGTTCGCGCATTTCAGTGCGATCCAGGGAACCGGCTTCAAAACTCTGAGCGAAGGCCAGCAGGTCGAATTCAGAATCACCCAGGGTCAGAAAGGACCCCAGGCGGAAGAAATCGTTCCGATTTAAATCGGTCCGCCGGCAGATCCGGCGATCCAGATTATTGAAAGCCAGGCGCAAGCCTGGCTTTTTTTATGCCTCGGTCCCGGAGTCGCCCGTCAGCCCGGCCAGGCAGTCGAGGTTCCGGATCGGGTGAAAGAAATTTACTACACGGTGCTGCCCCACTACCGCCGGTTGCACCGCCACCGTCTCGCCGCGGTTCCCCCGACGAGGGACTAAAACAGGCGTCTCCGGCCGTCCCGGCCGATGTCATGCACAAGCGCGGTGCTCCCGCGACCGCGGCGGGTTCGCGGCCGGCAAGCGACCGTATCGGAATCATGCACCGATTGGCCTTCGCGATGCCGCCGCGCAATACCATTTGGCATTTAAAATGGCGCCCCGGCCGGGATTCATCGAGCCGATAGCCAATTAATCAGTTCTTTTCATTGCCATTAAACTGCGGTTTAATATTCCGGCAACGGTGTGATCACAAACATCGAATATCACCAGAGAACCGAGGAAAGCGTGCCCTACACTAATTTCACCGGCGCCGCCTGGCCGCTAATCCGGTCGCGGATTTGCGCGGGATTGAATGAAATTACCTTACCCGAAGCGACCAGGCCTGTGGCAAAACCGGCTTATTCAGGCTACTTGCCGGATTACCCGGCGACCCTGGTCGGCCGGTTCGAACCGCAGGTATCGAGATGACTTCGGCGATCGACATTCGCGGCGTCACCAAGATTTATAACCCGGACAGCAGCCAGGCCGTCAAGGCGCTCGATAACGTTTCGCTGACCATCGACGACAACGAGTTTTTCACCCTGCTGGGTCCATCCGGCTGCGGCAAGACCACGCTGCTGCGCCTGATCGCGGGATTCGAGCAGGTGTCCGGCGGCGAAATCATCCTGTTCGACGAAGAGATCGAAAACCTGGAACCCAATCGACGCCCCGTCAACACGGTTTTCCAGCACTACGCCCTGTTCCCGCATATGACGGTGGCCGAAAACGTCGCCTTCGGTCTCGAACGCCTCAGGAAGCCCAGGCCGGAAATCGACGCCACCGTCGAACGGGTCCTGAGCCTGGTCAAGATGAAAAAGCTCGGCGACCGCCGCCCGCACCAGCTGTCCGGCGGCCAGCAGCAGCGCGTCGCCCTGGCGCGCGCGCTGGCGCCGAGTCCCAAGGTACTGCTGCTCGACGAGCCGCTCTCGGCCCTCGACCTGAAACTGCGCCAGGCCATGCGCGAAGAACTCAAGCAGCTGCAGAAAGAGACCGGCATTACCTTCGTGTTCGTCACCCACGACCAGGAAGAGGCGCTGGCGATGAGCGACCGGATTGCCGTCATGTCGGACGGCGAAGTTCAGCAGATCGGGGTGCCAACGGCTATCTACGAACATCCCGTCAACCGCTTCGTAGCGGATTTCATCGGCGATACGAACTTTCTCGATGCCGAAATCGTAAGTATCGATGACGACCTCGTAACCTGCAAGACCGGCGCCGGCAGCGTGTTCGAGGCCGAGAACAGCGGTAGCCACGAGATCGGCGACCGGGTCACGTTGTTCCTGAGGCCGGAAAAAATCAACCTGTCGGCCGCCGACCGGGCCGGCGATGCGGACATGCGCCCGGGCAAGGTCGCAAACCTCGTCTATCTCGGCAACCAGGCGGCCTACACCGTCGATATGGGGGACGGGATTATGCTGACCGCCCAGGCCCGCCCGCGTGAGGATGGCAACCTGCCCTTCACTATCGGCGACTCGCTCAGCGTCGGCTTCTCAGCGCGCGCGCTGAGAGTGCTGGAGCAATGAGCGCCTGGTTGCCCAAAAGCGCCGCGGGGAGATGCTGGCTCGGCCTGGCACCGAGTTACTTCGTAATCGGTATCTTCATGCTGGTGCCGATGATCATCATGGGCGTTTTTTCCTTTCTCGAGCCAAATCCCTACGGCGGGGTCAGGCCGGTCGGCTCGATTGCCGCCTACGTCAAACTCTTTTTCGAGTACGACCTGGACAACAATCTGGTCTTCAATCCCGGTTATCTCAATATCATCTTGAGATCCTTCCAGTTATCTTTCGGCGCGACCATTCTGTGCCTGATCTTCGGTTTTCCGGTTGCCTACTACATCACGCTGCAGCCCGAGCACAGGCGTAATTTCTACATCTACCTGATCACCATTCCATTCTGGACGAACCTGCTGATCCGCACCTTCGCGTGGATCATCATCCTCGGGCGCGGCGGGGTGATCGAAACCCCGCTGCTCGCGGCCGGTATCATCGAGCATTCTCTGCGCATGATGTACACCGACGGCGCCATCGCCATCGGCCTGACCTACAGTTATCTGCCGCTGATGGTGCTGCCCATCTACGCCAGCCTGGAGAAGCTCGATTTCCGCCTGCTGGAAGCCGCGAGCGACCTTTACGCCAATCGTCTGGAGGTCATGACCAAGATCGTTATCCCGTTGTGCAAACCCGGAATCGTCGCCGGTTGCATACTGGTATTCATTCCCTGTCTCGGTGCGTTCATTGCACCGAACCTGCTCGGCGGCGGCAAAAAGCTGATGCTGGGCAGCCTGGTGCAGTTTCAGTTCGCCTCGGCGCGCAACTGGCCCTTCGGCGCGGCCCTGTCGATGCTGTTGCTGGCCGCCGTGGTCGTCGTGCTGATCTTCTACGCCAGGTCGGCCCGAATGCGTGCGCAAGAGGAAGGGAGCGGCTGAACATGAGCCAGCGTATGCCAGTGTCGTCTTCGTCGCGCCGGGGTAAGAAGGTGCTTCCCGTAGGCCATTATCGCGGACTCGGTGCCTGGGCGGTGTTTTTCTTCATCTTCCTTTACCTGCCCATAGTCGTGCTGGTGTTTTATTCGTTCAACGCCAACCGCATGGTGATGAACTGGGGCGGTTTCGGTATCGACTGGTACCTGAAGGCGTTTCAGAACGACGACATTCAGAAAGCGGTGTGGAACTCGTTGATCGTGGCGACGGTGGCAACCATCTTTGCCACGGCGATTGCCACCATCGG
>Ga0209956_1000298_pt1 | contig 11117 bp, 9 predicted proteins | sample SalPon2A_C_D1_MG_FD_185720 | JGI IMG/M metagenome (GOLD analysis project Ga0209956, IMG submission 185720) | Soil microbial communities from South San Francisco under conditions of wetland restoration - Salt Pond MetaG R2A_C_D1_MG (SPAdes)... | ecosystem: Environmental > Terrestrial > Soil >...
GCCCTGCATCTATGGAGGGTTCACCTCGAACGTCGATATGCGCTCGGGGTCGCCGGCCTTCGGCACCCCGGAAAATTCGCTCGCCAATATCGCCGGCGGCCAGCTAGCCCGGCGCTACGACCTGCCATACCGCAGCAGTGCCTGCAATGCGTCGAACGCGGTCGATGCCCAGGCTACCTATGAAACGCTAATGGCGCTGTGGAGTGCGGTGATGGGTCACGGTAACCTGATCTACCATACCGCGGGCTGGCTCGAGGGCGGGCTGGTGGCGTCGTTCGAAAAGCTGATCATCGATTGCGAAATGCTGCAGCACATGAGCAAGATGCTCGAACCGATCAAGATCGATCTCGACGAAGTCGGCCTCGAGGCGATGCGCGAGGTCGGTCCCGGCGGCCATTTCTTCGGTTGCGGGCATACCATGGAGCGTTACAAGAACGCGTTTTACGAACCCTTCGTCAGTGACTGGCAGAATAGCGAAAACTGGGCTATTGCCGGCAGCAAGGACGCCACCATGCGCGCCACCGAGCTGTGGCCGAAAGTACTCGAGGAGTTCACTCCGCCGCCGATAGACCCCGCCGTCCGCGAAGCCCTCGAAGCCTATGTCGCGCACCGCAAGGAAGAACTCGGCGGCGGGGAACCTTTACTCGAGCCGACCGAATAAAACCGGGGGCGGCTCTGGTTGCCGTTATTTGAGCAGTCTTTCCTCGAAAGGATAGCGGATCAGGTTTTCGTAACCGTCTTCGGTGATCAGCACCTGGTCCTCGAGCTTGACCCCCTCGCGCCCGCCTTTTTCGCCGCAGTAAACCTCGACGCAAATCGTCATCCCGGGTTCGAACACGCCGTCGTAGCCGTAGGCATCGTGATCCTCGCGGTAGCGAATCGCAGGGTACTCGTCGCACAGGCCGACGCCGTGCATCACCACGCCGTAACGATTGGGTACGAAGCGCTCGGGCAGGCGGTGCGCCTTTTGGGTGATTTCGCTGAAACTGACGCCGGGGCGGAGCAACTCCACGTTGGTCATGATGTGCTCGTACGAGATGCGGTACAGTTCCTTTTGCTCCAGGGTCGGCTCGACGTCGCCGCACAGCCAGGTGCGCGAAATATCGCAGCACATGCCGTAGGTGCCGACCATGTCGGTATCCAGCGCGACCAGTTCGCCGTCGCTGACGATGCGCGGGCCGGATTCCTGGAACCATGGATTGGTGCGCGGTCCCGACGAGAAGATGCGCGTCTCGAGCCACTCGCCGCCGCGCTTTATATTGCCCGCGTGCAGCACCGACCAGATTTCGTTCTCGCTCTTGCCGGCGGCGATCGCGTCCTCCATTTCGTGCATCGCGGCCTCGCAGGCGGCGACCGTGCAGCGCATCGCCCTGATTTCATCCGCACACTTGATGACCCGTGCGATCTCGGTGACCGCCTGCCCCTCGAAAACCTCGAGCCCGCGCTTTTCGAGCGCGCGCAAACCGGCGATCTCGATCTTGTCGACCGCGAGCCGGCGATTCTTGCCGGCGTGCGTGCGCATCAAATCGTCGATCTGCGCGGCGAATCTGGCCGCGTGCTCGTCGGTGCGGTTGCCGGACTCGAAGTAGAAAAAGGAGGCGCCGCTGCGGACTTCCTTCACCAGCGGCAAGTGTGCCGACAGGTGATCGCCGCCGTGAAAATCGAACAGCACGATGTAGCCGTCGGCGGAAACAAAGCAGGCGCGCGCCGGGTTGTGCGTGATCCACAGTTGCATATTGCTGGTGTCGGTGGCGTAGCGGATGTTGAGCGGATCGTAGAGCAGCAGGCCGCCGTAATCGTTACGCCGCAATTCCTGCACCAGCCGCTGCAGGCGAAATTCGCGGATCGTGTCGAGTTGCGGAATTTCGAGTCCGAGCTCCGCCCACTCGCGGAAAGCCAGGTCGGTAGGGCCGATTTCGACGCGATCGTTGTCGATCGGCGTGCCGTCCGGCTTGAGCGCGATCCGCGGCTTGCGCGAGGGATCGATCTTGCGCTCGGCATCGTCGATGGAAAAAGGCGTGGTCGCGGCCATGAGGCAAATCTCTATGGGATGAAAATCCCTGCAAGAATAAGGGAATACTAGTGTTAAGATAAATTACTTTTTGACGAATTTTGTAGATATTTGTAAACACAAAACCCGATGACCAAACGAGAAAGTCACTCCCTGGAGACGCGCGTTGCGCAAGCCTGCCATTACATTGACCGGGCGACCGGCGGGATCAATCCGCCGCTGCAGCTTTCGACTACCTATGCCCGCGACGCCGCTTACGAGTTGCTCGGCGATTATAGCTACAGCCGCGCCGGAAATCCGAGTTGGGCGGTGCTGGAATCGGTCTGCGCCGAGCTCGACGGCGGCGTCGAAGCGCAATGCTTCGCCTCCGGCATGGCGGCGGTTTGCGCGGTATTCGAAACCGTCGAATCGGGCCGGCACCTGGTCGCGCCGCGCGTCATGTATCACGGTGCGCAGGACTGGCTGCGACGGATCTCGGCAAAGCGCTCGATCGGACTGACCCTGTTCGAGGCGGGCGATCCCGAAGCCCTCGAGCGAGCCGTGCAACCCGGCGAGACCGCGATCGTCTGGATCGAAACCCCGGTCAACCCGACCTGGGACTTGATCGATATCGCCGCCGCCGCCGAAATCGCGCACCGCGCCGGTGCCGCGCTGGTGGTCGATGCCACCGTGTCGACACCGGTGACCACGCGCGCGCTCGAACATGGTGCCGACCTCGTGTTTCACTCCGCGACCAAGTATCTGAACGGTCATAGCGACGTGATCGGCGGCATCCTGGTGAGCGCGGCCGACGACGAGCGCTGGCAGGAAATCAAGTGGCTGCGCACCTATATGGGCGGTGTACTCGGGCCGGTCGAGGCCTGGCTCATGCTGCGCGGCATGCGCACCCTGTTCCTGCGTTTCGAAAAGGCCTCGGCGAGCGCACTCGAGATCGCGCGGCATTTCGAACAGCACCCGAAACTCGAACGGGTTTTGTACCCTGGCCTCGAAAGTCATCCCGGCCATGACATCGCCCGGCGGCAGATGAGCCACGGCTTTGGCGGCATGCTGTCGCTGCTGGTCAAGGGCGGCGCCGACGCCGCGCGCGAAGTGGCCGCTCATACCGAGTTGTTCCTGCGCGCCACGTCGCTGGGCGGGGTCGAGAGTCTGATCGAGCACCGCGCGGCGGTCGAGGGGCCGCACAGCGCGGTACCGGGAAACCTGTTACGGCTGTCGATAGGGATTGAAAATTGCCGGGAATTGATAGACGATCTGGAAAGGAGCCTGGACAGGCTCTGACAACTGGAGGGGAATATGACTGCCGAAAAATCAATTCGCGAAGCCACCGATGCGATCGTGACGGCGCTGGCGAAGCACGAGCTGAGCGACGAAGAAAAACATGTCATCAGCGAACAGATCTGCCGTGCATTGCAGCAAACCGTCGAGGAAACCACCGCGAACCATCTCGCAACCACAGTCAATTGCTGCGGCCCCGAGCTCGACCTCGCACATCAGATCCGGGCGGAAATCAATCGCCAGAAAGAAATACTGATCAATAATCTCAAGGCATTGCGCTAAGCCGTCGCGACGGGCGTCAGCGGCAGGCTGAACCTGCGGTCGACAACGACCTTAGGGACGGTTTCCGGTCGCTGCCTCGAGATTGCCGCGGTGTCGCTTTTTTCGGCTCGAATGGCGTGTTACGCGAACTTGCGGCGTGTCTGCAACTGTTAGAATCGGCGTCGAAAGCAGGGTTGAGATAATTCCCGCTGCCCGCTTGCTGGTTTTGGAAATACTAAGATGACTCGATATTCAGCCTGGGCCGTGCTCAAGGCAGGTTTCAGCGGTCAGAAGAACTGGGACCGCCAATGGCGCGATCCCGAACCGCAAAAGCGCTACGACGTGGTGATCGTCGGCGCCGGCCTGCACGGCCTGGCGACCGCCTATTACCTGGCCAAAAACCACGGCCTGCGTAACATCGCCGTGCTCGAGAAAGGCTGGCTCGGCGGCGGCAACGCCGGGCGCAACACCACCATCGTGCGCTCCAACTACATGATGCCGGGCAACCGGCAATTCTACGAGCACTCCCTCAAGCTGTGGGAGAACCTGAGCCACGAGCTCAATTACAATGTCATGTTCAGCCAGCGCTATCACGTGTCGCTATTTCACAGCCCGGCGGCGCGCGATGCCGCGGCGCGGCGCTACAACACCATGCGGCTCACCGATTCCGACGGCGAGCTCTGGGATCTGGCGACCCTGAAAACGAATATTCCGCATCTCAATTACAACAATGCGCGCTTTCCGATCATCGGCGCGGCGGTACAAAAGCGCGCCGGCAACGCGCGCCATGACGCGGTCGCCTGGGGTTATGCGCGCGGCGCCGACGGTTACGGCGTCGATATCATCCAGAATTGCGAGGTCACCGGGGTAACCCGCGTCGACGGCCAGGTCACCGCGCTGGAAACCAGCCGCGGCAGGATCGAGGCAGGCAAGGTCGGCTTCGCGGTGGCCGGCAACACCTCGCGGCTGTGGCAGATGGCGGGCCTGGGGCGGCTGCCGATCGAATCCCACAAGCTGCAGGCTTTCGTCTCCGAGCCGTTGAAGCCGCTGCTCGACCACGTCGTCGTATTCGGTGTCGGCGGCGCGCATTTCTATATCTCGCAATCCGACAAGGGCGGCATGGTGTTCGGCGGCGACCTCGACTGGTACAAGTCCTATGCCCAGCGCGGCAACCTGCCGATCGTGCAGGACGTCGCCGAGTGCGCGACCTCGATCCTGCCCTGCCTGGGCCGGGTGCGTCTGCTGCGCCACTGGTCGGGGGTGATGGACATGTCGATGGACGGCTCGGCATTCATTTGCAAGACCCCGCTCGACAATCTGTATCTCAACGCCGGCTGGAACTACGGCGGCTTCAAGGCCAGCCCGGCGTCGGGCTGGTATTTCGCCGACCTGATCGCCAACGACCGCCCCGACCCGGTGATCGCCAATCTCGACCTCGACCGCTTCCGCCGCGGGGTGATCATCGACGAACGCGGCGCCGGGCCTGACCCGAAGTTGCACGGGTAGGGGAAAGCCATGATCCGAATCAATTGTCCTTTTTGCGGCCCGCGCGACCACTCCGAGTTCACCTACGGCGGCGATGCGTCGATTGTATACCCGGCGCTGGACGCGCCGATGGATGACTGGCACGACGCGATTTTCCTGCGCGAGAATCCCTGCGGCATGCAATCCGAAACCTGGCATCACGTCAACGGCTGCCGCATGTGGCTGGTAGTCGAGCGCGATACCATGACCCATGAAATCAGATCCGTACGGCCCGCCCACCAGGGCAATGCCGCGGTGATGTCGGCCGCGGGAGATAAATCATGAGCGCGCGCCGGCAGACAAGCGGCGGGCGCATCGACCGCGAGCAACACATCCGCTTTACCTGGGACGGCCGTCCGATGCAGGGTTACCCCGGCGACAGCCTGGCCTCGGCATTGCTCGCCGCCAACGAAAAAGTACTCGGACGCAGCTTCAAGTATCACCGTCCGCGCGGTGTCATGTCGGCCGGGGTCGAGGAGTCCGGTGCGATGGTCACCGTGGGCAGCGGCGTACGGCGCGATCCGAACGTCAAGGCGACGATGCAGGAGCTTTACCCCGGCCTCGCGGCCAGCGGGCAGAATGCCTGGCCGAGCGTGCGTTTCGATCTCGGCGCCGTCAACGGCCTGTTCAGCCGCTTTTTCGCCGCCGGCTTTTACTACAAGACCTTCATGGGCATTCCGCCCTTCGAATGGTTCAGCAAGGGAACCGGGCTGTGGATGAAATACGAAAAGATCATCCGCCGCGCGGCCGGCATGGGCGAAGCCTCGCGCCTGCCCGACCCGGACGTCTACGATCACGCGCACGCCTTTTGCGACCTGCTGGTGGTCGGTTCCGGCCCGGCGGGATTGCAGGCCGCCCTGACCGCCGCCCAGGCGGGCTTCGAGGTCTGGCTGGTGGAACAGGATTGCGAACTCGGCGGAGAACTGTTGAGCCACGCCGACGACAGGCTGGAGCGGCAACGCGTCGAGCTCGTCGCCGAGCTCGAAAAGGCCGGCGTCCGGATCATGACCCGCACCACGGTTTTCGGGCTTTACGACTATGGCACGGCTGGCCTGCTCGAGCGCGTAACCGATCACCTCGCGAAGCCGCCCGCGTACTTGCCGCGCCAGCGTTTCTGGACGCTGCGGGCGCGCCACACGATCGTCGCCACCGGCGCCCTCGAGCGCGGCATCGCGTTCGGCAACAACGATTTGCCGGGTGTCATGAACGTATCGGCCGGCAGGAGTTACCTGAATCGATACGCGGTGCTCGGCGGCGAACAAATCGTCGTCGCCACCAACAACGACTCGGCCTATGCCGCCGCGGCCGAGCTGGCCGGCGCCGGCGCGCGGGTCAGCCTGCTCGACGCGCGCGCCAACATCGACGGCAGTTTGCTGGAAATCGCCGGCGACGCCGGCGTCAGTCTGCACACCGCCGCGGCGCCGCTCGACGCCACGGGATCGGCCGCTATCAGCGGTCTCGAAGTCGCCGCCGCGAGCGCCTCCGGCTGGCGCTCGGAGAGCCGCATAGCCTGCGATCTGCTGCTGGTCTCGGGCGGCTGGTCCCCGGTGGTCCACCTGGCATCCCATCGCGGTGTGAAACCCGTGTGGAACGCCGATAATGCCTGCTTCGTGACGCCCGAAATCGGCGAGCCGATTCAGGTCGCCGGTTCAGCCGCCGGTATCTGGAATACCGACGCCTGTTTCGATTCGGGCGCCGCGGCCGGCGTGCAGGCCGTCAAGGCGCTCGGCGGCAAGGCACGGGCGAAATCCATGCCGGCGATCGGTGGCTGGAGCAACCCGATTCTGCCGGTTTACGAAATCCGCGATCCCGCGCGCAAGACCAAGGCGATCGTCGATCCGCAGCACGACGTGACCGCCGACGACATACGCCTCGCGCACCGCGAGGGCTTCGTCTCGGTCGAGCACCTGAAGCGCTATACCACGCTCGGCATGGCGACCGACGGCGGCAAGGTCGGCAATATCATCGGCCTCGCGCTGATGGCCGAAGCCCTCGGCGTCGATATTCCCGCGGTCGGCACGACCACTTTCAGGCCGCCCTATACGCCGGTGGCCATCGGCGCGCTCAAGGGGCGCAATGTCGGCGAACATTTCCGCCCCCTGAGGCGCACACCGATGCATGACTGGAACCTCGCGCAGGGCGCGACCATGACCATGGCCGGCCTCTGGCACCGTCCGTGGTATTTCGCGCGTGCCGGCGAAACCATCAGCGAGGCTTACGTACGCGAAACCGGGACCACGCGGGCCACGGTCGGGCTGTGCGACGTGACCTCGCTCGGCAAGATCGCCGTACAGGGTCCCGATGCGACCGAGTTTCTGAACCGAATTTATTCGAATCCATTTGCCAAGCTGCCCATCGGCAAGGCGCGCTACGGCATCATGTTGCGCGACGACGGTATCGTCATGGACGACGGTACGACCTGGCGCCTGTCGGAGTCCGATTACTTCATGACCACCACCACCGCGCACGCCGGCAAGGTCATGGTCTGGCTCGAGGAATTGCTGCAGACCCGCTGGCCGGATTTGCGTGTGCATGTCACCAGTGTCTCCGAGCAGTGGGCGGGCAGCGCGGTCGCCGGTCCCAGCTCGCGCGCCGTGCTCGAAGCCTGTGTCGAAGACCCGTCGGTCATGGGTAACGAAGTCTTTCCGTTCATGGGCGTGATCGAAACCACGCTCAATGGCGGCATCCCGTGCCGTATCGCGCGGATCAGTTTCTCCGGCGAAATGGCTTACGAGGCCTACGTGCCTGCCGATTACACGGGGGCGATGATGGACCTGCTGTGGAACGAGGCGCAGAAACACGACGGCTGTCTCTACGGGCTCGAAGCGCTCGGCGCGATGCGCATCGAGAAAGGCCACGTCACCGGCGCCGAACTCGACGGCCGTGTCAGCATCGACGATGCCGGCCTCGGCAAGATGGCGGCGGAAAACAAGTCGTTCATCGGCAGCGCGATGCGCAATCGGCCCGAACTGCTGCGCGAGGACCGGCCGCGGCTGGTCGGCATCAAGCCCGTCGATCGCGGCGAGAAATTCAATGCCGGCGCGATCCTCTGCGCGGCCGACAAGGTCTCCGGAATGGGCGAGGGCTGGATTACCGCGGTGACCCATTCGCCGGCCCTGGGTCACTGGATCGGGCTCGGATTCGTCTCCGGCGGGCACCAGGCCTGGGAGGGCACGACGCTGGTCGCGGCCGACCCGGTGCGCAAGGGCAACATCGATGTCGAGGTCGTATCGCCGCACATGTACGACCCAGGTGGAGAGCGAATGCATGGTTGATCGGGTTTCAGCACTGGCCGGCCATTACAGTCCGGGCCATCACGGCGACGCCGGGCGCACCGGCGTCACCCTGCAGGACGTCGGCGGCCTGGTCTTGCACCAGGTTGCGGCCTGGCCGGAGTCGATGGACGCGGTGGGCAAGACCCTGGCCAGGCTGATCGGCGCGCGTGCCGACGCGGCCGCTGGTCCGCGCATGGCAACTGCCGGTGACGACGGCGCGATGCTGCGCATCGAACCGATGAAATGGTGGCTGGTGGGCATCGAGGCGCCGGCCTTCGACGCCGAGCAGGCGATGACGCTCGACCTGTCGCATTCGCGCACCCGGCTGCGCGTCGGCGGCGACGATGCGGCCGAGTTCCTCAATCGTCATTTTCCGCTCGATTTGCGCGAAGCCTCGTTTCCGGTCGGTAGCGTGGCGTCCTCGGCCACGCACCATGTCGGCGTCACGCTATGGCGCTCGGCCGAGGGTTACGATCTCTTCGTCCCGCGCGGTTTCGCATTGTCGCTGTGGCAAGGATTCGTCGAATCCGCGGCGCAATTCGGTCTCGAAATCCTTTAGCTCCGCCTGTAACTCCGTCATCCTCGCCCACTACTCCGTCATCCCCGCGAAAGCGGGGATCTTGAAACAACGGTACGACGTAAGACTCCGATACGTCGGACCGCCGCTTTCGCGGGAATGAACTTAAGGGCCGTCTCCCTGCGGGTACCTGGACATGTCGACGCAGTAATTGACGAAACCGTCGGTGCCGCCCGTTATCTTGTCGTAAAGTACGCGCGCGACCGCGTTGTGATGCTGGGTATGCCAGTAGACCTCGGCCCAGCCCTGCTGTTTCGCATGCTCGATCACGGCCTCGATCAGCGCGCGGCCGATCCCGCCGCCGCGGATCTTCGGGTTCACATACAGATCGTTGAGATAGCATACCGGGTTGGCGTACCAGGTATGGGCGTGCGGTAAGAAATGCACCAGGCCGACGAGTTCGCCGCTGCCGGCCACGGCGACGCGGCCCTGGATTTCGTTTGCCGGGTCGAGAATGCGTCGCCATAGCGTATCGGTCACCGTGGCGGTCAGGCTCGATCGATAGAACTCGAGATAGCCCTGCCAGAGCGATTCCCATTGCGCGCGGTCCTCGTCGACGGCCGGCCTGATACTGAATGCATGCGATGTCATGGGCTGACTGTCTCCCGGGGCATTGAAGTGGTCGCATTATAACTTGCCGGGAAATCGGCGCGCCGTTAAAATTCCGGCCGCCCGCGACGATGGCGTCGTTGCGATACCGGCGAATTCCCGATCCTGTACGCCCGGATTGTACCCGGGTGATCGCATCACCCGGATTTTTCGGAGTGATGACATGTCGCAAATCGAACGTCCCGAATTCTTCGCGCTGCAAAACGGCACGAAAGCCCCTCTTCCCTTTTCCTCGGCCGAGTACGAGTCCCGCCTCGGCGGTTTACGCGCGCTGATGGCGAGCCTGGGTGTCGACGCGATGCTGCTGACCTCGATGCACAACATCGCCTATTACTCGGGATTTCTCTACTGTTCCTTCGGCCGCCCTTACGCCTGCGTGGTGACCGCGAACCGCTCGGTTACCCTATCGGCGAATATCGACCTCGGCCAGCCCTGGCGCCGCAGTCACGGCGAAAACCTGACCTATACCGACTGGCGGCGCGACAATTACTGGCGCGCGGTCAAATCCCTGCTGCCCGGCGCGCGCCGCGTCGGTATCGAGGGCGACCACATGACGATCGCCGCGCGCGAGGCCATGAGCGCATTTCTCGGCGATACCGGGTCGGTGGACCTGAGTCGCGAAATCATGGGCTTGCGGATGATCAAGTCGGCCGAGGAGATCGCCCTGATCCGCGGCGGCGCGCACACCGCCGATATCGGCGGCGAGGCGATTCGCGACGCGATCCGCGTCGGCACTCGCGAAATCGACGTCGCGATGGCCGGCCGCGACGCGATGGAACTGGAGATCGCGCGCGCCTGGCCCGACAGCGAGCTGCGCGATACCTGGGTCTGGTTCCAGTCGGGCGTCAACACCGACGGCGCGCACAATCCCGTCACCACGCGCGCGCTCGAAGCCGGCGATATCCTGAGCCTGAATACCTTCCCGATGATCTCCGGCTATTACACCGCGCTCGAACGCACGCTGTTTATCGGCGAACCCGATGCGGCGTCACTGAAAATCTGGCAGGCCAACGTCGGCGCGCACGAACTCGGTATCTCGTTGATCAAACCGGGCGCCACCTGTTCTGGGATCTGCAAACAACTCAATCGTTATTTCGACGAGCTCGACCTGCTGCAATACCGGACCTTCGGTTACGGCCACTCTTTCGGCGTACTGTCGCATTATTACGGCCGCGAGGCCGGGCTGGAACTACGCGAGGATATCGACACGGTGCTCGAACCGGGCATGGTGGTGTCGATGGAGCCGATGCTGACGATTCCCGAGGGTAGGCCCGGGGCCGGCGGTTACCGCGAACACGACATCCTCGTGATCACCGAAACCGGCGCCGAGAATATCACCGGCTTTCCCTACGGCCCCGAGCACAACATCGTCTCCGCCTGACAGCTAGGGGGACACATTACCTGACTACCGTATTTTGCAATGCACAAATAAGGTAAATGGGTAAAGTGTCCCCCTGCGCGGGTATCTGAATTCGGGGATGAAATAAGTATACTGTCCCCTGTTTTACCGAAGTGTTGTGATGACTGAAGATCGATCCCATCCCGAGGTGCGCGACGCGGTCGCGCGCCTGTGCGCCGACTATCC
>Ga0209956_1000309_pt1 | contig 10882 bp, 13 predicted proteins | sample SalPon2A_C_D1_MG_FD_185720 | JGI IMG/M metagenome (GOLD analysis project Ga0209956, IMG submission 185720) | Soil microbial communities from South San Francisco under conditions of wetland restoration - Salt Pond MetaG R2A_C_D1_MG (SPAdes)... | ecosystem: Environmental > Terrestrial > Soil >...
CCGGCGCTCCCAGCGCGATGCGTCCAATACGGCCCGTGCCCGACAGCGCCAGCCACAGGTCCCCGCGCTCCGGGTCGCTCACCATGTGGCGCACCACCGCGTTCGGCGTCGGGATCTTCAGGGTGCGGACGACGGCCCCGGTGGCCGGGTCCGCGGCCACCATGAGCCCCGTGGCCGTCTCGGCGTACCACACCCGCCCGTCGACCCCGATCGCGATCCCGTAGGGACGGCCGCCCTCGTTGGGCGTGGCCCACTCCTCGAACGCGCGCGTGGCCGGGTCGTAGCGGCCCAATCGACTACGAGCGTAGTCGGTGTACCACACCCGGCCACGAGCGTCGACGACGAGGCGGCGCGGCCGGGCCCCCTCGTGCGGGAGCCGCTCCAGGGTCATGGAATCATCCTTCCGGTCGATCCGGCCGAGCGCGTTGGTGCCGAGGAGGGCCACCCACAGGCTCCCGTCGGGCGCCTCCGCGATCCCGTACGGCCGGGCGCGGGGCGCCGGCACCGGGTACACGGCGCTCTTCCCGGTGGCCGGGTCCAGGCGCCCGTACAGGTTGGCCCCCTGCACGGTGAACCACAGGGTCCCGTCCACCCAGATCGGAGTGTGCGGGTCGGTGGCCTCGGCCGGGAGCGTGTACTCCCGGATCTGCCCCGTCGCCGGGTCCAGGCGCCCGATCTTCCCCACCCGGTTCCCCGTGTACCACACGCCCCCATCCGGGGCCACCGTGATCCCGTGCGGGCCCGATTGCGGCGTGGGCGTCGCCCAGTCCGTGAAGGTCCCGGTGCGCGGATCGAGGCGGCCGATGTAGCTGTTGGCCTGGTCCGTGTACCACACCATGCCATCCGCGCCCACGGCCGGGTCGTGCGGGAAGGCGCCGGCGCGCGGGATCGGGTACTCGACCACGGCGAGGTCGCCGGAGGCGGCCGGCGGCGGCTCCTGGGCCAGGAGCGGCGCCGGGAGGCCGGCGAGGGCCAGGAGCGAGGCGCACAGGGCGCGGGGGGCGGCGGAGGCGGGGCGGGTAGCCGGGAGCATGGCGCACTCTCCGTCCGGGGGTGAGTCGGGGAGCCGCCTGCAAGATAGCGGGCGGCGGGCGTCCGTGCCGCGAAGGCCCGGGTCTGCGGCAAGGCCGATCCGCCCTCGTCGGCACCCCCCCCTTGAAGTTCTCCCGGTCCCGGACCGCGCGGATCAGCTGCCACCACGGCTGGCCGGCGCCGATATCATACGGAGCCCCCGATTGAAGCGGCCTTCGCCTCGCGGCGGAACGAAAGAGGCTGGAATACGACCCTCGAGTCGGAGTACCCAGGTAGGCGAGAGCCTGCGGACCGTCCTGGGCATCGGATCCTTAGGAACACGGCAAGGGCAGCGGGGACGGGCGCAGCGGGCCGGGCAAATTCGGAGTGTCAGCGCACTCGGACTTGCGGACCTGTTGTTCGGACTCCACGTCCTGCCTCCCTCATGGACCACCGCTTCATCTCGGCGGCGCTCTTCAGAAATGCGAGGTTTCGCCTCCTGTTCGCCCTTGCGGTGAACCGAGAATCAGACCCTGTCTGCATCGTAGCGGAGTGCACGAGAATGGGTGCGCCGGGCCCGGATCGTGCGCCTGTCCGCCGAGGGGTTGGACAACCAGTCGGTAGCCGAGGAGGTCGGCACCAGTCGTCAGACGGTCGGCAAGTGGAGGAAGCGATTCCGCTGGATGGCCGACGTGACCGGGCTCGCCAGATCCACGGTCCACCGGCCCTGGAACGCCTTCGGTCTCCAGCCACCTTGCCAGAAGCACGTTCCTCTCTCCACCGATCCGTTCTTCGCCGAATAGGTCCACGACATCGTCGGCCTCTACCTCGACCCGCCGGAGCACGCCATGGTGCTTTGCGTCGACGAAAGGAGCCGGACGCAAGCGCTGGAACGAACTCAGTCCATGGTTCGGCTCGGTCCCGGCTACGTCGAGGGCGTCACCCACGGCTACAGCCGTCACGGCACGACCGCTCCGTTCGCTGCCCTCGACGTCGCCACCGACCATGTTCTCACCCCGTGCACGCCCCGGCACCGTCGCGACGAGTTCCTAGAGTTCCTCGAGCACATCGACGCCAACGTCCCGGACGATCTCGAGGTCCATCTCGTCGTCGACAACGATGCAAGTCACAAGCACGTCAAGATCAAGCCGCGGCTCGCTGCTCGGCCTCGCTATCACGTCCACTTCACGCCGACCTACTCCTCCTGGCTCAATCACGTCGAGATCAGGTTCAACATTGTCACCCAGAAAGCGACTTGCCGCGGGTCGTTCTCTTAGGTCGGCCAGCTCGTCGACAAGATCCGCTCCATCATCGACGCCTATGACCCCGAGGTCCACCCCATCCGGTGGATCGCAACCGCCGACTCCATCCTCCAGAAGATGGAGCGACTCTGTCACGTAATCTCCGGGTGTCGAGATCGCACACATCGTTTCCACGCTGTAGCATGCTGGGATGGATCGCGAAGAGGAGCGTCGCAGAGCGCGGCTAGTTTGGGTGCGTCTCCTCGAGGAGACGGGAGATGCTGGCCTGGTCTGTCGCCGATGTGGGATCTCGAGACCGACACTTCGAAAGTGGTATCGGCGGTTTCGCGAGCATGGAGAGGTGGGTCTGCGACCAGGGAGCCGTCGACCGCACCGCTCACCCGCTCGGAAAGTGGGTACCGCGGAGGAAAGCCTGATCGTCGACCTCCGCCGCAGCCGCAACCTGGGGCCCAAAGGGATCCAGTCCGAACTCCTGAGGCTCGAAGGGTGGACGTTCTCTACAGCGACGATCTGGAAGGTGCTGGACCGCGAGGGGCTCAGCCGCGTCAGGCGGCCCAAGCGCCCGGCAGAGCCCCGCAGCTATAGCCGGCCCACCCCTGGCGACCGAGTCCAGCTGGACACCATGCGAGTGGCCCCAAAGCGCATCCAGTTCACGGCCATCGACGACTGCACGAGGATGCGTGTGCTCGGACTGTGCACGCGGCGTACGGCCGCGAACGCTGTGCACTTCCTCATGGAGAGGGTGCTTGAAGAATTCCCGTTCCCAATCCAGAGGATCCAGACCGACCGGGGTGGTGAGTTTTTCGCTCTGACGTTCCAGAAGGCCCTGCGGCAGCAACGGATCAAGTTCCGTCCCATCCGACCTCGGTCACCGCACCTGAACGGAAAGGTCGAACGCTCCCAGCAGACGGATCGCATCGAGTTCTGGGCCACGGTCGACCTGGAGGCTTCCACGCTCGAGCAGCAACTGGACGAGTAGCAGCACTTCTACAACTGGTTCCGACCCCACTCGGCCCTGGGCGGTAAGACGCCCATCGACCGGTGCTGCGACCTCCTCTGGCACACCCCGTCCAGGGAGGATGTCATCGACGCGTACGTCCCCGAGGAAGAGCACCTCAGAGACCGGGACTACGCCTCCGATCTGGAGGCGCTCCGGTTGAAACGATGTCTGTGATCTTCACACTCCGGGACAGGACGTTATTCGAAGCCTACAACTCTTGGGAGGACCGAGTCTCGACTGAAACAAGTCGGCTAGATACACTGGAGGCTCGCGGGACGGTCTTGAGGAAGGGCCGGCTGATCCGCACTCGCGACTCACCCAGCCGTCGGTGGTTCGAGGGGCGCCTTCAGCCCCCTAGCAGCAATTGTAGATTGGAGTGCATACCTTGTCGCACCAATGTGTCCGATTACTGATCTCATAGATTTGTCTACTCTGCGGCGCTGCATAGGCGGGCGCCGCCGTTGCAGCGGACGCGGACATGAAGGCTGCAGTGCCTCCAATCAGCACACCAAGGCCGAGAAATGCAGAAGCGATTACTTTGCGAATTCGTCGCGGCATTATGTTGCTCCCATTGCAAGAGTCTTGGCAAGTGGCTGGGACGGCCCTGGCGACCCATTCCTCGTCTGAGCGGATGTCTCAGCCCTTCCTCAAGATCTTAGTGAATCCTTTGGTGACCCGACTCGCTCGCCCTGTGTTCGCGATTCTACTCGACGTCGTTCCAGGATCTGTCGCAATACGTATACAAGACTCCTGCGACCTGCGCCCCTCACTCTCTCAGGCATTACTGTATCTCCTGTCACCACGTAAAGGCTCGGCGTCGGGAAGGGAGCACCAGCCATGGCGACCTGACCCTCATCCACTGTTTCGAGTCGAATCGATAACCGATTCCGGTGCAACCAGTCTTTGACGTTGGAGTTACTACGACCAAGAATGACGCCGACTACATTTACACTATCACCAAGTACGGCGTCTACAGCCCTCAACTCGCTAGGCGTGCTCTGACAAACGAAACAATCACCCGCGTGAAGGAACCAGGCAACCGTGGGTCTGGTGACGGTCCCAACCAGCCTACGAACGACCTTCGTAACCTCCGGCGTGGTGTGTCCTACCCCCGAAGACGTTCGAGCAGGCAAACCTGCGCGGCCGTCACCACGCGAACAGGCGACCAATCCGATCGTGCTCGCCACAAGCACCAGTGGGAACGTAGAAGACGTGGCTTGAGAAGGTATGCTCGCACGGTTTCGCAAGAGCCCTCTCTATCTACGTCGGTCTCCTAAGTGTGCCCACAATCCATCTATCCGGAGCCAGTACTGACGGATCCTCAAAGTAGAGCTCTCTCTTCCTTGCCAAGAGCAGAAGTGGTGTGTGGTGCATGTCGAAGTAGGGTCGGCCCTCCTTCGAAAGGTACATGAGATTCCAGATCGGGCCGCTGGATGTCCTCTGCTGATACTGAATCAACCATCCGTCAGGCTCCCAGAACACATTGGTCGGCAACACGAGCTTGCTGAGCCACTGCGTAAAGTCTGCTGCTGAGGCGGATCGGCCCGAGGGTGGATTCGTCGGCGTCTGGTAATCCTCGAATGGAATCTGCACCTTTCTGATAAGCCGGCCGTTGTCGAGAAAGAGGTAGAGGGTGTCCGACAAGGCGAACAGTGTAGCGATGGTGTCGGACTCGACGGCCGAGTTTGTAAGGCCCACTACGGTCATGGCTCGCCCGAGATCGGGCGAAATAGGCGGTGGAAAGAAACTCGCTACAACACTATCCGTCCGAATGTCGAAGACGCTGAGTCGGCCTTGGGAGAAGGAAGGCACTCCTCCACTCAGGAGAACGAGACTGTCATTCAGTATGTCGGCGTCGTAGATTTGGGTTAGCGGTATCTGCAGGGTTGTGAGGGCACTATCACCGCTCGGAGAGAAGATCTCGCCGCGCGCAGCGTGTTGGACTGCTAGTATGCGATTCGATGGGAGACGCAAGGCAACCGCCAGCGTCTGAAATTCACTGGGTCCGTCTCCGCGATCTCCAAACGCGAAACGGAGCTCGCCGGAATGGTCATAGTCCCGGACTTGAAGTTCCGACTCGTCTGCGACGAGAAATCTGTCGCCCGAGTCAGCTCGAACAATAGGCTCGACGTTGATTACGGTAGAGTCTTCCTGAAGCGTGATGGTGTCATGCCAGGCTATCCAGGTGGGGCCGGTAGCCGGAGGGTTCTGGATTCGTTGGCCGGTCCTATGGGCTACCTTGTGTTCGGGGGAGCAGGCCAGCGCGCCGACCAGAACTGCGCACAACGTAGCGCCCAGGCATAGATGCGAGCGTGTAGCGCCAAGGACGGCGAAGGGAGCGTATTGGCTGTCGGAATGAGTGACGGCGATTGCGGCCCGATTACTAAGCTGTACCCGGTTGGCATCGTGTCCCGAATCCGAGCCTGACATCTTCTCCGTCCTGATCCTATTTGCTTCTAGCTACTATTGCGATCATGGACAACCGGGCGGCCACGCTTCAGCAGCGAGCCTTCGTTCGAGAGCATCTCCTGAGCCTCACTTCGATGCTTGCGAGGTCTCCAATGCGTCGGGTCAGTCGCAGCGTCACGTAAGAAGGGTGCCGGACCATGATGCTCACGGGCTCGATCCGGGGCACGGGTCCGACTCTCACGGCGCCCAGCGAATCGGTCGTCGCCGTGTCCGATCCAACGGCGCCGCTCAGGCTTGAGGTGGCCCACGCCACCTCGACATGAGCCCCTTCGATGGCGGCATGGGAAGCGCTATCGGTCACCAGAACTCGTATCGTCGCGTCGACATCACGACCCGTCGCTTGGCCTCTCGCCGGTACTGCCGCTCCACAGAGAAGCAAGCAAAGTAGAGCAAGCGTAGGAACTCCCTTCATTAACCGCCGCAGAAAGCCACGTGACCCTGCCGGTGGTCTAGAGGCGCATGGCTTCAGCAGCCCCGAGATTCGATCGAAGATCAACACTCTGCCACGAGCCTTCTCACGTTGGCTCTTTTCAGCGAGTCGAGGACACCCTCCCACGTTCCAGCCACGGAGCCGTCGGCCTTGATCGCAACGATCACCGGCGACTCAGCCAGCGGGAGAAACGTAAAGAGAGGACTGCTCGCTCCCTGGATCATGGGAAAATCAAGGGGGTGTCCTCGAAGGAATTCCTTCAGTCTGGGGCCAGGCCCGAGGAAGAGTCCGACGAACCGGAAGTGACATCGCGACACAGGCTGCAGGGAGTCCACGAAAGGCAGCATTCTGAGACATGTCGAGCAGTCCGGATCAATCGAGAAGAGCACTGTTCCCCGTTGGCCATCAGCTACGTTGTAGGAGAGCGATCTACCCTGACCATCCGACCCAACTATGCGCCGAGCGCCATCGCTAAGCACACTGAAGTCGAAGATACTCCGAAGCCGTCGAAGCTGCGAATCCTCACGGTCCATTCGGATTGCAAGCTTCGACTCTTCCCGGGTCTTCGCGGCGAGTTGCTTCAGCGCTAACATATATCTGAGTTGGGAGTGATAGGCAAGAGCCACAGCAACAATAGTGGCAACAATTAGTCCGCCCTCATACACGATTGTGGTTATGGTCCTGTTCTTCATCGCTCAACAATGCGGTAGAGGAACACCTGCGGATGCGGTGAATCACGATAGGTGGCCAGGCGTCCGTTGCGTAAGTCGCCGACAAACCCCGGAATCGTACTTCCTCCTGCGTCACTGGCTCTTCGGAAGGTCAACCGAGCCACCGGCTTCAGCGGCCTCGAGTAGACATCATAGTCAAACCGACCGCTCGAGGGATCCGCGGACGCCAGTACCAGATGCTGCGCGTCGCAACCAAGTCCGAGTACAGCCCCGCGCTGGACAGCCGGTCCAACCTGCGAAGAGGGGGGAGCAGTGGGAGCTAGGATCTGGCTGTGCCCGACAAACCGTTGCACGGGCCGATTTGAGGGCCATGCTACGCGGACGATCTCGTATGCCCATGAGTTAACAAAGTACCATGAACCATCGTCGGTGCCGCACGACCCTCCGGGCTGGGCGAAGTACGGACCATAAAGCTTCCCAGTGACGGATGGCGCGCGCAGTATCAGCGTCGCGGAAAGGTTGTGTGGATCGAGTCCGATCAACGCGGCGGTGTCCGTCACGGCCATGGAACGAGCAAGCGCGATCGTTCCATTCACGCCCCGTGAGAGCCGTGCCTCAGCCACGGCGCCAATGACGACCTGGCGCCTGAAGCCACCGTGCATTCCGAAGATCTCGACGCGCTTTGTGCGCTCATCGAGAACGGCGATAGTCGTGTCCAGTACTGCGATCGAGTAGGGTTCGATGAATTCTCCCGGCCCCGCTCCGGCGCGTCCCCAGGATTCGATGAAATTGCCAGTGCTGTCGAACACGGAGATCTTCTGGAGATAGGGATCCACAACGTACAGATTTCCGTTCGAGTCCAACCCAACGTCGGTGACAAAGCCGAAGATTTGATCGGACTTCCCTTCGAGCGCGCCAAGCGTAACGGTGCGGCGCAGTCGAAGTGGCGCCCGGGCTGGGAACGACGGCAAGATCGAGGGCTTTAGCTTGGGAGCAACAGAGAACTGGGGATCGATGCCGGCTACCGACCCCCCGGCGGGTCGACACGTGGACAGTGTAGCGGCCGCGATTGAGACCACCGCCACCGTTGCCGACCGGCTAGCGAAGGCAAACCGCCTGGCCGCCTCGCAGCACTGCCGCCTCAGTGTCATGAGCGAAAGGCCATCCGAGACAATGGAGACGAGCCCGTCTCGCGGCGACCGAATACGCTACACGATTGCGCAGTTCGGCGGATTGCAGGGATCAGTGGGCGCCCCTACGGGACACGTATCGGCCCCAAGGCTGCAAACGGGTACACAGCCACCTACTGGACCGTTGCAGCAGTAGCACCAAGGATCCGCAGCAGACAGTGCAGGGAGCGGTCTCACAAGCGGCTTGACCACGAGCGATAGGGCGGCGAGCATGGATAGGGTGGCGAACACGCGCAGAGTCGAGACCATGAGTTCCTCCACCGATAATGGGAAACACCGTCGAGTACAGGATGGGCAAGAAAAGAGAAAATGTCAAGGCGCTGACATCGATGGAATTGGGAATTCACTCTAGCCGTAGATGAACGATAATGACCCGACACTCGGCTCTCGCCGGAACGCGGGTCAAGCTTCTGCTAATTCCTCGTGGTGGAGGTTCTCCCGAGCTGGCTACCGTGGAAGTGCTCGGTGAAGCCGTTCGACGGCGGACGCCGGACCCTGGTCGTCTGGTGCCGCGCGCCCTCGAGCTGTTCCGACACGGGAAACTGGTCTACCGCGCATTGAACGTCCGAGGCCGTACGAGCCCTCTACTGCGGCGTCTCCGATCTGAGTCGTTGCTAGAGTTCGCTAACTCGCCACCCAGACCCAACTCTGACTAACTCCTCGCTATCTGATCGCGGAACTCAGAGCCGCAGCCCGCTCATCCATTGCCATGAAGGGGGATCCCAGTGAAGAGCCTCACCCAGAAGCTAGGCTTGGTGGCCGTCGCAGCGGCTCTGGGCTTCGGCCTCACGATGGTCGACAGCCATCCTGCTCGCGCCGACCTACATTTTTCCCGGTTCATTGGTGACTGCCAGGGCGGGTGCAACGGCGTCAGTTGCTGCTACATCGCTCCGCCAATCATCGTCCCCGGCGGCTGAGGAGTCGAGGCGTGTGGCCCCGATGTCGTTCTCAGGTCGCGCTCTCCATCGGGATTTCGATCGTTGCGCTGGGCTGCGGGTCACGCGGTGGCGGGCAACACCCGGGGACGGTATCGGGGCCAACCCTTACCCTCATCGACAGCGTGAAGGTCCAGGAGTCCGACTCCATCTACATCGGTCGTCCCTACACCCCGGCCATCGATCCCTATGATGGGACGGTCTACGTCCCGGACTTCTTCTCCAACCGCGTCTACCGATTCGGGAGGGACGGTCAACTCCTGCGGACCTATGGACGTCCGGGACAGGGCCCCGGCGAGTTCCGAAGCGCTGAAATGACATTCGTCCTCGATGATTCTACGCTCGTGGTCGACGATCCGGGGCAGGAGCGCCTCGAGTTCTTCGACCGCCATACCGGCGACTTCCGACGAGAGCGCGACCTGCCGCTGGCTCCGGGAACCTCGGCCCCCGTCGTCACACCAGACGGAATCTGGATGCATGCCGTCTCGGATGGCATGCGCGTAGGAATGGCGGTTTGGCACCCCACCCGGGACACCGTGACAGCGCTGGGCCCGCTCCCCGGTCCGTACAGAGCGTCCCTGGACCACCCACCCTCGATCTTCGCCCAATTCTTCGATGTCGGGGGCGTCGTGATGCGGCCGGACGACACGGTCGTGAACGGCTGGTCCGGCCTGAACTGGCTGTACGTCCACGGACTCGACGGAGCCGTGCTGGACTCGGTCCGGGTCCCCGCCGTCCGGCGCCGAGACGTCCCGCCGAACCTCGAAAAGAGGATGGACAGCGGCGACATGGGCGACCGGGAGCGCTACGAGTCCGGCTCCGGTCTCCTGCGGATGGCGGCCCTGCCGGGCGGAGGCCTGGTGATCGTGTATCACGACCTGCACATCCTTCGCCTCCATCCCCTGCCTCCGACCTTCTATTCGACCGTCTGGGTCTCCGTGGTGTCTCCGGACCTCGAGGAAGCCTGCGTGGACGCGCGGCTTCCAGTCTCCCGTGACGCCGAGTCGGTGGAAGCCTTCCGGGGCGACACCCTGTTCCAATTCGATCGTCGGATCGTCGGAAAGAAGACGGCTCGCCCCCGCCTCCAGACCTGGCTTCGGACGTTCCTGGTGGGGACGCGTGGCTGCGACTGGCTGCCGACCCGTCCCGGGCACTAGTCCGGGCTCCCCACCTGCTCAGTCTGGGACGGCCGCCACCCCCGCCGGCAGCACCCCGCGCAGGTACTCGCCCGTGAAGCTGTCCTCGTGCGCGGCGACGGCCTCCGGGGTGCCCGTGGCCACCACCCGGCCGCCGGCGGCGCCGCCCTCGGGGCCCAGGTCGATGATCCAGTCGGCCGTCTTGACCACGTCGAGCTGGTGCTCGATCACCACCACCGTGTTGCCGCGCTCGACCAGCTCGTGCAGGACGTCGAGGAGGATGCGGATGTCCTCGAAGTGGAGGCCGGTGGTGGGCTCGTCCAGGATGTAGAGGGTGCTCCCGGTGGCGATCTTGGCCAGCTCGGTGGCCAGCTTGACGCGCTGCGCCTCGCCCCCCGACAGCGTGGTGGCCGACTGGCCCAGGGTGATGTAGCCGAGCCCCACGTCGTTCAGCGTGTCCAGCTTCCGCTTCACGCGCGGCACCGCCTCGAAGAACTCGAGCGCCTCCTCCACGGTCATGTCGAGCACGTCGGCGATGCTCTTCCCCTTGTAGAGCACCTCCAGCGTCTCCCGGTTGTAGCGCTTCCCGCGGCACACGTCGCAGGGGACGTACACGTCGGGCAGGAAGTGCATCTCGATCTTGACGAGGCCATCGCCGCGGCACGCCTCGCAGCGGCCGCCCTTCACGTTGAAGCTGAACCGCCCCTTGTCGTAGCCCCGGATCCGGGACTCGGGCAGGGCGGCGTACAGCTCGCGGATGGGGGTGAACACGCCCGTG
>Ga0209956_1000311_pt1 | contig 10854 bp, 9 predicted proteins | sample SalPon2A_C_D1_MG_FD_185720 | JGI IMG/M metagenome (GOLD analysis project Ga0209956, IMG submission 185720) | Soil microbial communities from South San Francisco under conditions of wetland restoration - Salt Pond MetaG R2A_C_D1_MG (SPAdes)... | ecosystem: Environmental > Terrestrial > Soil >...
GACGCCGACCAGCGCCAACCAGGAAGACCATGTCTCGATGGCCTGTCACGCGGCGAGACGGCTGGCCGAGATGAACCGCAACCTGGCCCACATCCTCGCTATCGAGCTGCTGATCTCGGTGCAGGGTGTCGAGTTCCGCGCCCCGATCGAGACCAGCGAGCGCCTGCGGCGGGTCATGCAAAAGGTCCGCGAGCGAGTTCCGCCGCTCGGCGTCGACCGCTATCTTGCCGACGATATCGCCGCGGTCAGGGAGCTGGTCGACGGACGGCAAATCGTCGCCGCGCTAGGCGAGGAGGACTTGCTGCCCCGGCTGCGGCCATGAAGCCGACGATCGTCACCGGACAGGGGCCGCTGTTGCTGGCGCAACCGCACGGCGGCACCGAAATCCCCGAACCGATCCGCTTGCGATTGAACGATAACGGCCTGGCAAAGGCCGATACCGACTGGCACATCGGCCGACTGTATGCCGGCCTCGCCGCCGACGCGACAATCGTCAGCACGCCGATCCACCGATACGTCATCGATGCCAACCGCGGCCCCGACGGCCAGTCGCTCTACCCGGGACAAAACACCACCGGGCTTTGTCCGACCACGACCTTCGACGGCGTCGATATCTATCTACCCGGCCAGGCACCGTCGCAGGACGAAATCGAAGCACGCCGAATTCGCTATCACCAGCCCTACCACGACGCGCTGCGCGAGCAGCTGGAGCGCATTCGGCAGCGGCACGGTTTCGCGATTCTCTATGACTGTCATTCGATCCGCTCCGTGGTTCCCTACCTGTTCGACGGCAAGCTGGCGGATTTCAATATCGGCAGCAACAGCGGAGCGAGCTGCGGCCCCGAGGTGGAGACCGCGGTGCGCACGATCTGCGAGGCGGCGCCGGAGTTCGACACCGTCGTCAATGGCCGCTTCAAGGGCGGCTGGACCACGCGCCATTACGGCCAACCCGGCCACGGCATCCACGCTATCCAGATGGAACTGGCGCAATGCAATTACCTGCTCGAGCAGGCACCCTGGAGTTACGAGCCGGCCAGCGCCGACAAACTTCGTGCTATCCTGGCGGCGATCCTGCAAAATCTGTCGGGCGCATTCGATTAAGCCGATATTCACTGATGCTCAACATCACCCGCAAACCCCTCGGCATGGGCAAGGAACGCATGTGCTACGTACATCCGGAAGATCCGCGCCTGGCGATCAAGATTCCGATCAGCAAGGCGGATACCCAGTCGAAGCGGGAAATCCGCTTTTACCGCCAGCTGAAAAAACGCGGCGGGATTGAAGAAAGGCACATCCCCGGGTTTCACGGGCTGTGCGAAACCAACCGCGGCCGCGGAATCGTGGTCGAACTGGTGCGTAATCACGATGGGGAGATTTCCCGGCCGTTGAACTGGTACCTGGCGCAGGGCTTTCCGATCGAGGAATTCGAGCCCTATCTGGAGGAACTCAAGCAGTCGTTTCTCAAGAACCTGATCATCTTCAACCAGGACATGGCCATCGGCGACATACTGGTGCGCAAAACCGCCGCCGCGCGTTTTCACATGGTGGCGATCGGCGGGCTCGGCGACGGCGCCACCTTCGAATGGCCGAACTCGATTCCGTTTCTGGTGCGTCGCAAGATCAGGCGTCGGTGGGAGCGCTTCATCACGCAGGTCTACGATAGCCGCGAAGTACGCCTGCAGCGCGAGGCCAGGACCAGGGCCAGGACCAGGGCGGCCGGGGGATAAGACCGGGTCCGGGCCGGCGGCCGGCATTGGCCACCGGCCGACAACTGGGTAAACTGCAAACCCATGTCGACCTCTCGAATTCTTCATCCGACCGCGATCGCGGCCGGCTTCGCCGCGGTGTTGATCGGTTACAGCAGTTCGGCGGTGATCATTTTCCAGGCCGCACGAGCGGCCGGCGCCAGTCCGGATCAGGTCGGCTCCTGGATGATCGCGCTCGGCATCGGCATGGGCCTGACGACTATCGGTCTCTCCTGGCGGCACCGGATGCCGATCATTACCGCCTGGTCGACGCCCGGGGCCGCGCTGCTGGCGACCTCGCTGCAGGGCGTCGGTCTCGACGAGGCCATAGGCGCCTTCATTTTTTCGGCGGCCCTGATCACCGTAAGCGGTTTCAGCGGCGGGTTCGAGCGCATCATGAACCGCGTGCCCCTGTCGCTGGCCGGCGCGATGCTCGCCGGAATCCTGTTCAAGTTCGGCATCGACGCCTTCGTCTCGATGGAATCCCGCTTCTTGCTGGTGCTGGTCATGTTCGCCGTTTACCTGGCGGCGAAAAGGCTGATACCGCGCTACACTATCCTGTTAGTGCTCGCGGTCGGTTTCCTGTATTGCCTGCTGCAGGGCTGGCTCGATTTTTCCGGCTTCGAGCTCGCAATCGGGCCGCCACAGTTCGTCATGCCCGCATTCTCACCGAGCGCGATGATCGGTGTCGGCATTCCGTTGTTCGTGGTCACCATGGTGTCGCAAAACATCCCCGGCATCGCGGTGTTGCGCACCGACGGTTACCCGGCCCCGGTTTCATCGGCGATCGGCTGGACCGGTCTGGCTACGCTTTTACTGGCGCCTTTCGGCGGCTTCGCGCTCAACCTTGCCGCGATTACCGCCGCGATCTGCACCGGTCCCGAGGCGCATCCGGAGGCCGCCAAACGCTACCATGCGGGACTTGCCGCCGGGGTCTTCTACATTCTCCTCGGTATCGGCGGCGGCGCGATCGCGGCACTGTTCGCCGCCTTCCCGAGCGAGTTCATCCTCGCACTGGCGGGGCTGGCGCTGTTATCCACGATTGCCAACAGTCTCTATACCGCGGTGGCCGACAGCGCCGCACGCGAGGCCGCGGTGATCACCTTCGTGGTCACGGCATCGGGACTCAGCCTGTTCGGCATCGGCGCGGCCTTCTGGGGCCTGGTCGCCGGGGGGATCGCAACTTTGGTTTATAGCCCGCGGAAACTTCAGCCATGAAACCGCTGTTCCATCCGAGCCTGTACCGCTTCGATCAACCGCAACCGTCTTATTGGGAAGCGACTGCCGGTGACATTGCGCCCGTGGGCAAACCCCTGGAAGGCAACGAGAGCTGCGAGGTGGCGATCATCGGCGGTGGCTACACCGGGTTGTCGGCGGCTTATCACCTGGCGCGCGATTTCGATATCGACGCGCGCGTGCTGGAAGCCGGGCACATCGGTTGGGGCGCCTCGGGCCGCAACGGCGGATTTTGCTGCATGGGTTCGACCAAGCTGTCGCTGAAAACACAGATCAGGCGTTTCGGACTCGAGCAAACGCGCCTGTATCGTCGCTGCCAGCAGGAAGCCGTCGAACTGGTACGCGCACTCGGCGAGCAGGAAGCGATTGACTTTCTACCCCAGGGCGATGGCGAATATTGCGTCGCCGAAAGTCCCGCTCATTTCGAAGCGCTACGGCAGCAGGCCGAATGGGAGCGCGGTGAGTTCGGCGTCGACCTTCGCATGATCAGCCAGGGCGAATTCGCCGAGACCGGTTACGATGCGCCACACCAGCATGGCGCGCTACTGATCCGCCCGTGCTTCGGACTGCACCCGTTGCGCTATTGCCGCGGACTCGCGGCGGCCGCCGAACGCCGCGGCGCCGTGCTGCACCCGCACAGCCGGGTCGCCCACTGGCACAAGGAAGGCGGAACGCACGTGCTCGCAACCGCGCACGGCGAGCTGCGTGCCGCCAGGGTAATCCTGACCGGCAACGGCTTCATGCCCGAATACCTGCACCGCGGTATCGCCGGACGGCCGCTGCCGTTGCAAAGCCAGATCGTCGTGACACGCCCGATGAGTGCGGACGAGTTGCGCGAACGCGGCTGGCATACGCAAAACCCGACTTATAATTCCCGGCACATGTTCTTCTATTACCGGATTTTGAGCGACGGGCGCTTCATGCTCGGTGGGCGCGGCAATCACATCGGCGACCCGGGGGGCGCGGAGCGCGACTTCACGCGCCTGAAACGCGACGTCGCTGCGATGTGGCCACGCTTCGCCGATCTCGAGTACACGCACCAGTGGCGCGGTCTGGTCTGCTTCGGCATGAGCTTGCGGCCGTCGATCGGCCGCATGCCGGACGATCCTTCGGTCTACTTCGGTTACGCCTATCACGGCAACGGCGTCAGCAACGCCACCTGGACCGGGCGCGAACTGGCCAGCTGGCTGGCCGGCCCCGAATCCGGCGACGAAATCCTGCCGCTACATCTGCCGGCAATCCTGCACGGACGCACGCCGCGCTTCCCGCTGCCCTCGCTGCGACGCCAATTTCTTCGGCTCGGGCTGCAATACTATCGGTTGCGAGACTATCTTGGCCGCTGACGACCCCGGCCTGCTCGCGATCGCAGCGGTCGCCTTCGGCGCCGGACTGATTCGCGGCTTCACCGGCTTCGGCGGCCCGGCTTTCATACTTGCCATCATGACGCTGTTCTTCACCCCGGTCAGCGTGGTGTCGAAAATCGTCGTGGTCGACTTTCTCGCCAATGCCTACCTGTTCAAAGCTTGCCTGAAAGAGATCAACTGGCGCACCACGGCTGCCATGGTGGTGCCGACGATACTGGCCATGCCCCTCGGCCACTGGTTGCTGCTGGAGCTCGACCCGGCGCTGATGAAACGCGCCATGGCGCTGATCATTGCCGCAGCCTGCGTATTGATGCTGGTCGGATTTCGCTACAGGCATCCGATGACGACCGGTTGGCTGATCCTGGTCGGAATCTGCTCCGGCGTCGTCTTCGGCGGCAGCTACATCGCGCTGGTCGCAGTGGTCTTCATCCTGCTTGGCCCTTACGACAAGAACACCGGCCGCACGCTGATCGTCGCCTGGTCGTTTTTCACCGTGCTCGGCTTCGCTCTGATCGCCACGGTCAGCGGCACCACCGGCATCGACGACGTGATTACCGCGGCGCCCGGAGCGGCCACCTACCTGCTCGGATCCTGGCTGGGCTCACACGGATTTCGCAATTCCAGCGAAAAGCTGTTTCGCCGCGTCGCCATCTCGACCCTGCTGGTGCTGTCGGTGTTCAACATTCTTAGCTGAGGGCGAGGCAATTTTTCTGCACCGCGGCAACGCCGCGCGACTGCGGTGGTGAGTGTATAATCGATGCTCGATTCACTCCTATTGCGCGTCCAGGGCCGCGGTCGGCGCGATCACCCGCTGCCTCGCGGTGGAGTGAGCGGCGGACGGTATCCGGGCGATCAATGTCGCCCCCGGTTATGTCGAAACCGACCTTAACCGCGATTTCCCCAACAACGAGAAAGTTAAACGCTTCATGCAGCAGCGCATTCCCACCGGCGGCGTGGGTAGGCCCGCGGACGTGGCTCGCCGGGTCGCGGCGCTGCTCGGCGAGGAAATTCCGTACCTGACCGGCGAAACCATTTATCTCGACGGAGCGCAGGACATAAAGCGCTAGCGCGGATTAAACTGTTCGAGGACGCCAGCGTCGGATCCCGGGCGCGGGCAGGGCGAGATTCCCGAACAATAATCGCCGCAATCGGGTAGAATCGCGCCCTTCGAGACCCCCGACATGCAAATCGAACTCACCAACCAGGCCCGGCCGCTCAATCAGTACCCGCTCTACTGGGCGGAGTGCTTCGGCACGGCGCCGATACTGCCGATGTCGCGCACCGAGATGGATGCGCTCGGCTGGGACAGTTGCGACATCATCCTGATCACCGGCGACGCCTACGTCGACCATCCGAGTTTCGGCATGGCGATCGTCGGCCGATTGCTCGAGGCGCAGGGCTTTCGGGTCGGGATTATCGCCCAACCCGACTGGCAATCGGCGGAGCCCTTCCGCGCGCTCGGCAAACCGAACCTGTTCTTCGGCGTCACCGCCGGCAACATGGACTCGATGATCAACCGCTACACGGCCGACCGCAAGATTCGCAGCGACGACGCCTATTCGCCCGACGACATCGGCGGCCGCCGGCCGGACCGCTGCTCGATCGTTTACTCGCAGCGCTGCCGCGAGGCTTACAGGGATACGCCGATCGTGATCGGCGGCATCGAGGCGTCGCTGCGGCGCATCGCGCATTACGATTACTGGCAGGACAAGGTGCGGCGTTCGATCCTCGCCGACGCGCGCGCCGATCTGCTGCTCTACGGCAATGCCGAACGCGCCATCGTCGAGGTCGCCCATCGGCTCGCGGGCGGCGAGGCTATCGGCGAGATCACCGATGTGCGCGGCAGCGCGTTTTTCGTCGACGAATTACCCGTCGACTGGACAGTGATCGATTCGACCAACGTCGACAAACCCGGGCGCGTCGAAAATCCGCCCAACCCCTACGCGATCGTCGACGAGACGGTCTGCGATTCGAGCCCCGACAACGACCGCGCGCCGGGCGCCGATATCCGCCTCGACGGCAAGCTGGCGAAAGTACAGCAGAAACTCGCGGCGCGTCTCAAGACCGTGGTGCGCCTGCCGTCTTTCAACGACGTCAGCCGCGACCCGGTGCTCTATGCGCATGCCAGCCGCGTGCTGCATCTCGAAACCAATCCCGGCAACGCACGCGCGCTGGTGCAAAACCAGGGCGGGCGCAAGATCTGGTTCAACCCGCCGCCGATCCCGTTGTCCACCGAGGAAATGGATTACGTTTTCGGCTTCGATTATGCGCGTGTACCCCACCCGGTTTACGGCGGGGCGCGGATCCCGGCCTACGAAATGATCCGTTTTTCGATCAATATCATGCGCGGCTGCTTCGGCGGCTGTACCTTCTGTTCGATTACCGAGCACGAGGGACGTGTCATCCAGAGCCGCTCGCAGGCCTCGATCCTGCGCGAGATCGAAACCATCCGCGACCGCGTGCCCGGGTTTACCGGGGTGATTTCCGATCTCGGCGGACCTACCGCCAACATGTACCGCATTGCCTGCAAGTCGAAAGCGATCGAGACCGCCTGCCGTCGGCCTTCGTGCGTCTACCCGGGAATTTGCGAAAACCTGAATACCGACCACTCGGCGCTGATCGAGTTATACCGCGCCGCGCGGGGCACCGATGGGGTGAAGAAGGTTCTGATCAGCTCCGGCCTGCGTTACGACCTCGCGGTCGAGTCGCCGGCCTATGTCGAGGAACTGGTCAGTCATCACGTCGGCGGTTATCTCAAGATCGCGCCCGAGCATACCGAGCAGGGTCCGTTGTCGAAGATGATGAAGCCCGGCATGGGCAGTTACGACCGCTTCAAGGCGCTGTTCGAAAAATATTCGAAGAAGGCCGGCAAGGAGCAGTACCTGATCCCGTATTTTATCGCCGCGCATCCCGGTACCACCGACGAGGACATGATGAACCTCGCGCTATGGCTCAAGCGCAACGGCTTTCGCGCCGACCAGGTACAGAATTTTTACCCGTCGCCGATGGCCACCGCGACCGCGATGTACCACAGCGGCAGGAATCCGCTCAGGCGCGTGCGCCGCGACAGCGAGACGGTCGAAAGCGCCAGGGGCGAAAAGCAACGACGATTACACAAGGCCTTCCTGCGTTATCACGATCCCGCCAACTGGCCACTGCTGCGGGAAACCCTGAAAGCGATGGGGCGCGAAGACCTGATCGGCAATGGCAAGCAGCAACTGGTGCCGGCCCACCAGCCGCGCGACCAGCGCGGCTATCACAACCCGCGCCGCAAGAACAGCCACCGGGGCAAGACTTCAGGACTGAAGAAAGGCCGCCTGCTGACACAGCATACCGGCCTGCCGCCGCGCGACTAGCAACCCCGCTAAATCTCAGCTTTTTACGCCTGCGAGGAGCGCCAGTCCGGCTTGGCGAGCAGGATTTGCGCGGTACCGATGACGCGTTCCTCGAATCCGCCCTGGCAATAACACAGGTAGTAATTCCACATACGGATGAAACTGTCGTCGAAACCCAGCGCCCTGACCTGATCGAGTCTGCCGAGAAAACGCCGCCGCCAGGCGTCGAGCGTTTTCGCGTAGTCGATGCCGATTTCATGCATTCCGACCATGACCATGTCGGTGTGGTTTTTGACCGTGTATAGAATCGCCTCGTGGCTCGGTAGCGAGCCGCCCGGGAAAATGTATTTCTGGATGAAATCCACCGATTTTTGCGCGTACTCGTAGCGCTGTCCCGGTACCGTGATCGCCTGCAGCAGCATCAGGCCGTCCTGCTTCAGCAACGAGGCGCAACCGCTGAAATACTGCCGGTAATAGGCGTGGCCGACAGCTTCGATCATTTCCACCGAGACCAGCTTGTCGAAGCTGCCGCGCAGGTTGCGATAATCCTCGAACAGCACTTCGACGCGGTCGTCGAGACCGGCTTCGCGTACCCGTTCGCGGGCGATCTCGTACTGCTGTTTCGAAATCGTCGTAGTAGTTACCCGGCAACCGTATTTATGCGCCGCGTGAACCGCGAGGCCGCCCCAGCCGGTACCGATCTCCAACAGGTGATCGGAGGGCCTGAGCTCGAGCTTTTCGCAGATGACGTCGAGCTTGTGGACCGCGGCCTCGTCGAGACTGGCCCCGGCATGCGGGAAGATCGCCGCCGAATACATCATCGACGGATCGAGAAACAGCGCGAAGAAGTCGTTGCTCAGGTCGTAGTGGCGGGAGATATTTTCACGCGCCTGGCGTTCGCCGTTGCGATTCAGCCAGTGGCCGAGCTTGTCGAGCACGCGCTGGCCGATGAACCGCCTGTCGTCCATGCCGTTGAGCAGGTCGATGTTGGCCGAAAACAGACGCACCACGTCGACCAGATCGGGTGAACTCCACTTGCCGAGCATGTAGGCTTCGGCGCCGCCGATAGAACCGCCGAATACGAAATCGCGGTAGGCACTGCGATCGTGAACCACGATCTTCGCGGCGATGTCGCCTCTCGCCGTGCGGCTGCCGAGCTCGATGCAGTCGCCGCCATCCTCGATGACCAGGCTGCCGAATTCGATCCGCTGCAGATGCTGCAGCATCTGCCGGCGCGCGAACCTGTCCAAAAAGCCCTGTTTTCTTCCGGTCCTGGTTACGGAGCGATCGATCGTACTCATGTCTTGGTCTTCAGTCTGCTTGTCGTATTGTTACCGCCACCCGCGGGATGGTCGTAAAAAGGAGTTTTCTTGAGCCACAGTTTCAACGCTTGCCAGTAAATCGCCAACGCAACCCTGGCGGTCATCCAGGGATGCTGGACCAGGATCGCGGCGAGGCTCCGGGCATCGATTTCGTGCCGTTTCAATGCCAGGGTCGCGTCGACGTGAAGGCGATCCTCGTATTCGGCATCGAGATTCAGGGCGAGGATCTCCGCCGGCTGGTTGCTGCGCCAGCGATACCTCATTTGCATCGGGTTGAACGGCGAGACGTGCATCTCCTTGTCGAATTCGATTCGCTGGATTCGCTTTCCCGGATCGCACTCGAGCACATAGCTCTGTCGCTCGCCCCAGGGCGTATTGGTCACCTCGGCAACGATATAGCGAAGTTTTTCGCCGCTATCGAAACAGTAGTAACAGGCGATCGGGTTCTGGTTGTAACCGTAGTAACGCAGGTTGGCGAGCAGGCGGATCGGACCGTCGTGCCGCTGTCCGGTTTGCTCGCGGATACGCTCCCTGACCGCGTCGGCCAGCGGCAACGCGGGATCGCCGAGGAAATCCCGCCGCTCGAAACGCGCCGGCCGCCAGGGCTTGCGCGACCACAGCGGCGACAGCGCCAGCACCGCATCAATTTCGTCGAGATCCAGATACATCATGAACACCGGGTAATAAAAACGATGTCCGTGGGGATAGTGCCGCCGGTGGCGCAGGTGGCCCCGATAGATCGCGCTATGCATAGGCGGCCTCTTCGGGTGCGGCATCCGGCGACGCGTCTGCCGACAACCGGTCGATCGCCTCGGCCACCCGCCGGCCGGCCGAGACGCCGTCCTCGTGAAAACCGTTGCCGAGCCATGCGCCGGCGAACCAGGTGCGATTGGTGCCGTTGAAGTCCTCGATGCGTTGCACGGCATCGATCGACTCCAGCGAAAACACCGGGTGGCTGTAATTGAAGGTATCGACGACCCTGGCCGGGTCGATCGCCTCGTTGGCGTTGAGGGTCACGCAGAAGGTGGTCGCGGATTCGATGCCCTGCAGAATATTCATGTTGTAGGTCAGTACCGCGCGCGACTGATAGCGTTGCCGCAACCAGTAATTCCAGCTCGACCAGGCCCGTCGGCTGCGCGGTAACAGGCGCTCGTCGGTATGCAGCACGACCTCGTTGGACTGGTAGGGAATCGCACCGAGCGCGGATTTTTCGGCGCGGGTCGCGTCGGCGAGCAGCGCCAGCGCCTGGTCGCTGTGACAGGCGAAGACGACCTGGTCGAATTCCGCGACATCGCCGTCACTCATCACGAGCTCCACGCCACCGGCGCGCCGACGGACCGCGGCGATACGCGAATCGAGCCGAATCGAATCGGCGAAACGCCGTGTCAGCGGCTCCAGGTAAGTCCGCGAGCCGCCCTCGATGACGCGCCATTGCGGACGCTCGTTGACGCTCAGCAAACCGTGGTTCCTGAAAAAGCGGGCGAAGAACAACAGCGGAAACTCGAGCATTTTGCTGGTCGACGCCGACCAGATCGCGCAGCCCATGGGCACCAGGTAACGAAACACGAACTCCTCGCCGTAGCGGTTGCGCTGCAGATATTCGCCCAGCCTCGTGGCCGGCGACAGCTCGCCGAGCTCCAGCTCGCGGACCAGTTGCCGATTGAAGCGCAGAATATCGGCGAGCATGCCGTGAAACGACGGCCTCAGCAGGTTGCGCCGCTGCGCGAACAGGGTATTCAGGTTGTTGCCGCCGTACTCGATGCCGCTATCGTCGCAGCGCACGCTGAAACTCATCTCGGTGGGTTTGCTGGCGACGCCGAGTTCGCCCAGCAACTCGATGAAGCGCGGGTAG
>Ga0209956_1000312_pt1 | contig 10850 bp, 7 predicted proteins | sample SalPon2A_C_D1_MG_FD_185720 | JGI IMG/M metagenome (GOLD analysis project Ga0209956, IMG submission 185720) | Soil microbial communities from South San Francisco under conditions of wetland restoration - Salt Pond MetaG R2A_C_D1_MG (SPAdes)... | ecosystem: Environmental > Terrestrial > Soil >...
GGCCACAAAAGTGGTCCCCAGGCGCTGTCGATCTGCATGGTTTCGCCCCTTGAAAAGGCGAGCCACCAGAAATCTGCGGCTATGATGGTGAAGATGATCATCGAAGGCATGAAGAACAACAGGTACAGTGCTGCGTCCACTGTCGCCTGTGTCTTTGCCGTCCAGTTTCGGTAGAGAAAGTCGGCACGGATATGAACCCCGCGCATCAGGCCATAGCCCGCGGCGGCCATGAAGAGCACCCCTGCTAACATGCGACTGGTGTCATACACCCAGAGCGTGGGTCCAAGTCCAATGGCTCGGGCGAATTCTTCGAACCCGGCATCCTGCAAAATCGCAAACGAGTTACGGGAAAGGACTTCGATCACCACTACTACAATGAGCGGGACCATGAGCAGGGCGATAATCTGGCCCGCCCGGTAATTAATGACGTCAATAACCGCTGTTATCGGGCGTTGCCAGGGTGTCATATCGTCTGGCGTTTCACCAGGGGCCTCGGCACGTCGCTCCGCAATCAGTTCGTCCGCAATTTCGAGCTTTTCTGGATTTACCTCTTCTTCAGCCATGCCCCTTCCCCCTTTTATGCTTGTGCCCATTTTGGGCTCTCATTATTTAAACAGGACCGAGTTCCTTACAAAAACTTCGAAGCGAGGCCTCTATGGGCCTCGCAACGAAGTCGTTTTTACTTCTTGAGCGTTGCTGCGTATGCGCGACCCAGACTTGAGTTCGAGGTCTGTGCACCGGCCCAGAAAGGTACCACGGTGTTCGCGAAATCCTTTTGCGACTGCCACACTTCTGCGAAGAACTTGTTTTCTGCCGCGGCTTTTTCCAGCGACTTTCTGGCTGCCGCCATGTACTCCGTGAAGTAATCCGCCGGAGTGTCTTCCAGGATAACACCTTGATTGTCTACCAGGTCTTTCAGCGCCTTGCCGTTCTCATAGATTCGGTAAGACACGGATTTCGACAGAGACGCGTTCGCCGCAACTTCCAGTGCTTTCTGCTCGAGCGGGCTCAGCGAGTTGTAGAAATCGCGATTCACATACATGTCCGCGTTCACGACCACCTGGTGCAGACCCTGGAGGTAGTAGTGCTTGAGCACTTTCTGAAAACCAAAGACGGAGTCGGGCTTGGGGCAGCACCACTCGGCTGCGTCGATCGTGCCTTTCTCGAGCGCTGGCAGGATATCGCCGCCGCCCATGGCAACAGCCGGAACACCGATTTCAGCGTAGGCGGCACCAACCATGCCCGGAGGTGCACGGAAGCGCATTTGACGGAAGTCATCCATCGACGTGATCTTCTTTGGGAACCAACCGAGTGCTTCGGGGCCCACTGGCTGCAGCATGAATCCCTTCACGTTCACGCCCATTTCATCCCACAGGCGGTCATACAGCTCCTTGCCGCCGCCGTACTGGAACCAGCTCAGGAAAGCGAAGTTATCGAGACCGACACCGGCGCCCGCAATAGGCGCGCCGAACAGGTTGGCCGCAACGTGCTTGCCACCCCAATAATGTGTCCAGGCAAAGCCGCCTTCAACGAGTCCCGCGTCGACGGCATCCATGATGTCTCGTGGTCCGACAACAGCGCCTGCCGGCAGCACTTCGATGGTGAGCGACCCACTGGTCAGAGCTGCGACGTCGTTTCCGAACTCCTTCAACATAACGACTTCGTCAGCTGAATCGGGTAGCACCGACTGGATACGCAAGACCTTTTTAGCCGCCATGGCTGGAGATGCCATGAGTGCCAAGGCTGCTGCAAAGACAGCTACATATTTTAGCTTTAACATATCTACTCCTCTGATTAAAAAAGCCTTCGCCATGTTATGCGTCGCGAGGCTGAAGGCAGCGCCCCGGAGCTTGTTGGGCCGGCGGTCCGACCCCAGTTCAATGCCGAAAACCGACAAGACTTAGTTTAAATGAGACTATCAGTCTCGATATTACAGCTTTTGACGGTTAAGTAACAGAACTAAATACACATATTTTTTGTTTAAATGAGACTATCAGTCTCAATGTTACAACTTTTGTTGGTTTGGTAACAGAGCCAGGTGCCCATAAATTCTGTCTTGCTATCCCAAAAACCGAAATTGATGGGATTGTTTAAGAGGAGATACACCTAACAGATTCATCAACGAGGCTTAAACGAGATTATTTATTCCATTTTAGTGGTAATTATTGTATCTTCGAATCGAAGCATTTAACCATAAGGGGCTCGTGGATCAATTCGACTATATCGTCGTAGGCGCCGGGTCGGCCGGCTGCGTGCTCGCCAATCGGCTGTCGGCGAATCCGGCGCACAAGGTGCTGTTGATCGAGGCCGGGGGCAGGGATTTAAACCCCTGGCTGCACGTACCGGTCGGCTATTTCAAAACCATGCATAATCCCGCTTTCGACTGGTGTTACCTGACCGAACCGGACCCGGGTATCGCCGGACGCCGGCTGCAGTGGCCCCGGGGTAAAGTGCTCGGTGGGTCGAGTGCGCTCAACGGTTTGCTCTACGTGCGGGGTCAGCCGGAGGATTACGATCGCTGGGTCGAACTGGGTAATCCTGGCTGGAGTTTTCGAGAGGTACTACCGTACTTCAGGAAATCGGAAGACAATGATCGTGGCGCCGACGAGTTTCACGGTGTGGGTGGGTTGCAAAAGGTGTCGGATCTGCGTCTGCGACGACCGATTGCCGAACATTTCATCCAGGCCGCGACCGAAATCGGTATTCCTTTCAACGAGGATTACAATGGCGCCGAACAGGAGGGTGTCGGTTATTTTCAACAAACCGCGTATCGGGGTTTTCGCTGGAGTACGGCGAAGAGTTTCCTTCGACCCGCCAGAAAACGGCCGAATCTCCGGGTGCTGACCAACGCCCAGGCAACCGGGTTGATCCTGGAGGGGAAACGGGTAACCGGGCTGCAGTATCGGCAGGGCGGCCAGCAACGCTCGGCGATGGCCAGCGGCGAAGTCATCCTCAGCGCCGGCGCGATCAATTCGCCGCAGATTTTGCAGTGTTCCGGTATCGGCGACCCCGAACAACTGAAAGCCGTGGGGGTCGAAACACGGCACGCGCTCCCCGGGGTCGGCAAGAACCTTCAGGATCACCTGCAGATCCGTCTCGTGTTCAAGACCAACAAGCGTACCCTCAACGACGAGTTGAACAGTTGGGTAAAACGAATGATGGTGGGCGCGCAGTATGTGCTGACCCGAACCGGGCCTTTGACCCTGGCCGCCAGCCAGGTCGCGATTTTCACCCGCTCCAGCGATGCGGTGCAGCGTCCCGATATCCAGTTCCACATGCAGCCCCTGTCGGCGGACAAACCCGGCGATGGCGTGCATCCGTTCTCGGCGTTCACCTCGTCGGTCTGCCAACTCCGACCACACAGCCGGGGCTCTGTTGCGATTAAGTCACCGGACCCGCTGCAGGCACCGGCGATAATGCCCAATTATCTCTCCGACGAGCGCGACTGTGAGGTCGCCGTCGGCGGTATTAAGGTCGCACGACGTATCTGCGAAGCACCGTCTCTGCGAAATTGTGTCGTCGATGAGTATGTGCCGGGTCGGCAGTTTCATACCGATGCGGAACTGCTCGAGGCCGCGCGTAAATACAGCCAGACAATCTACCATCCGACCAGTACCTGTAAAATGGGAGTCGATGCGGACGCGGTGGTCGATCCGGAGTTGCGTGTACATGGACTCGATGGATTGCGTGTAGTCGATGCTTCGATCATGCCGGAGATCGTATCCGGCAACACCAATGCGCCGACAATCATGATTGCGGAGAAGGCGGCCGACATGATTCTGGGGGAAAAATAGTAATTTGATTGCAAAACTGCTTAAAAATTGCAAAAATGAGACTTTGAGTATCATTATAGAAGGCGTATGACTTTATCTGCTAGGCCTGATCTTGATCATCGTCTTTCCGCAATTCGCACTGTGGCTGCCGAACTACCTGAACTGCGGCGGCTAGCATCAGACAGGACACACTAAATGGCAATTGAAGTTATCAAGAAGGCAGTCAAGACGCCGTCGACCGGCGAGGACGATACCGCCCGGATCGTGCGCGACATGCTCGCGGACATCGAACAGGGCGGCGAAGACAAGGCGCGCGAATACGCGCGCAAGCTCGACGGCTGGGACGGGGAAATCGTGATTACTCCCGAGGAGATCGAGGCGGCGATCGCACAGGTTCCCGAGCAGGCAAAGCAAGACATCCAGTTCTCGCATCAACGCGTCAAGGCCTTCGCCGAGGCGCAACTGGAGAGCATGAGCGAGTTCGAGACCGAGCTGTCGCCCGGCCTGTTCGCCGGTCAGCGCCTGATTCCGGTCAACACCGCGGGTTGTTACGTACCCGGCGGGCGCTACGCGCACATCGCCTCGGCGATCATGAGCGTGACCACTGCCAAGGTGGCCGGGGTCAAGCAGGTCGTCGCCTGTTCGCCGACGCACCCGGACCGGGGTGTGCACCCGGCGATCATTTACGCGGCGAATCTCGCCGGCGCCGATACCATCCTCTCGCTCGGCGGTGTGCAGGGCATCGCGGCGATGGCCTTCGGGCTGTTCACCGGACACCCGGCGGATATCCTGGTCGGCCCGGGCAACCGCTTCGTCGCCGAGGCCAAGCGCATTCTCTACGGCCGCGTCGGTATCGACCTGTTTGCGGGACCGACCGAAATCCTGGTCATCGCCGACGATTCGGCCGACCCGGAAATCGTCGCCAGCGATCTTGCCGGGCAGGCCGAGCACGGCCTCGATTCGCCGGCCTGGCTGGTATGTACGTCGCGCGGGATGGCCGATCGGGTCATCGAATTGATGCCGAAGTACATCGAACGGCTGGCCGAGCCGAATCGGTCGACGGCCGAGAGTTCGTGGCGCGACTACGGCGAGGTGGTGGTCACCGATACCCGCGAAGAAGCCGTGGCGGTCAGCGACGACTATGCGCCCGAGCATCTCGAGGTGCATTGCGACGATCTGGACTGGTGGCTCAAGCATCTCAGTAATTACGGCTCGCTGTTCCTCGGCGAGGAAACCACCGTGGCCTACGGCGACAAGTGTTCGGGCACCAACCACATCCTGCCAACCAAGGGTGCTGCCCGCTATACCGGGGGGCTGTCGGTCAGCAAGTTCATCAAGGTGCTGACCTGGCAACGCATGACCCAGGAATCGAACCGCGATGTCGGCGCGGTCACCGCGCGTATCTCGCGCTCGGAGGGCATGGAGGGTCATGCGCGTACCGGCGACGATCGGCTGTACAAGTATTTTCCCGGCGAGGAATTCGATCTTGGTCTGTAGCCCGATAGTCAGGCTCGACGCCTGATACCCGGCCGAGGACCCGTCATGTTGATGTCGATTGCCGCGGTGGTGGCCGGCCTCGCCATACTGGTGTGGAGTGCCGACCACTTCGTCGAGGGCGCCGCGGCGATTGCCCACCGGCTCGGCGTGTCGAACCTGATAATCGGCATTACCGTGATCGGCTTCGGTACCTCGGCACCCGAGATGCTGGTTTCCATCATGGCGGCACTCGAGAAAATCCCGGACATCGCGATCGGCAACGCGCTGGGTTCGAATGTAGCCAATATCGGCCTGATCCTCGGGCTCACCGCGCTGCTGGTGCCGGTGCCGGTGTCCGCCGGGCTGATGCGTGCCGAGTACCCGATGCTGGCGGTGGCGACCCTGGCGCTGGTCGCCTGTCTTTACGATCTGCAGCTCACCTGGTTCGAGGGAGTCATCCTGCTGACGCTGCTGGTCGGCACCATGGGACTGATGATTCGCATGCACCGGGTAAGCGGCGACGACAGGCAACTCGACGAGGTCGACGAGATCGACGCGTCGATGTCGGCGCTGGCCGCCTGGTTCTGGATAATTGTCGGCTTGCTGTTGCTGGTCGGCAGTTCGCGCATGTTGGTCTGGGGCGCGTCGAACATCGCCCAGGAGCTCGGCGTCAGTGAACTGGTGATCGGCCTGACGATCGTCGCCGTCGGCACCAGCCTGCCGGAACTCGCGGCCTCGCTGGCAAGCCTGAAGAAATCCGTGCCCGACCTGGCGGTCGGTAACGTGATCGGATCGAATTTATTCAATTCGCTCGCCGTGGTCGGCATAGCGCCGATGCTGGGCGGATTCAAGGTCGACGCCCATGTGCTCACCCGCGACCTGCCGGTAATGGTGGCGATGACCGCGTTGCTGTTTTTGATGTCCTGGCTGCCGCGCGCGAAAACCGTACACCTGACCCGGGTGAAAGGCGTGGTATTGCTGCTCTCCTTCGTCGGCTATCAGGGTTATCTCTATTACGTGGCGGCCCTGGGCACGCCGAAAATTTTCGGTTGAAGCCCTGCAGGCGGCGCCCGGATCAATGTTTGGACTAACCTGTAGCAGGCATCTGGTCCTAACCCTGACCCTTGCCGGGCATCAAAATTACCGCCTTTGCGGGGTAAACGAACGACGCGGCCCCGCGTGGACGGAATTCGGGTAAACCCTGCATAATGCAGGGTTCCCAGACTGAAAACAGACACAGACTGAGTACTCCAGGAGACGACACGATGAAAATGACCACCGAAGAAGCCTTCATCAAGGTGCTGCAAATGCACGGAATCGAACATGCTTTCGGCATCATCGGTTCGGCGATGATGCCGATTTCGGACCTGTTTCCCGAAGCGGGAATCAAGTTCTGGGATTGCGCCCACGAATGCAATGCCGGCATGATCGCCGACGGTTTCACCCGCGCCAGCGGCAAGATGTCGATGGCGATCGCACAAAACGGGCCCGGCATCACCAACTTCGTCACCCCGATCATGACTGCCTACTGGAATCACACGCCGTTGCTGCTGGTGACCCCGCAGGCCGCCAACAAGACCATCGAGCAGGGCGGCTTCCAGGAAGTCAAGCAGATGGCGATGTTCGAAAACTGCGTCTGCTACCAGGAAGAAGTGCGCGACCCGACGCGTATTGCCGAGGTCCTGAACCGGGTCATCGAGAATGCCTGGCGCGGCTCGGCGCCGGCGCAAATCAACGTGCCGCGCGACTACTGGACCCAGGTGATCGACATCGAATTGCCGCGTCCCATCAAACTGGAACGCTCGCCGGGGGGTTCCGAGGCGATCGCCAGCGCGGCGGCACTGTTATCGGAGGCCCAGTTTCCGGTGATCCTGAACGGCGCCGGCGTGGTCCTCGGCGGTGCGATTGATGCCTCGCGGCAGCTGGCCGAGCGCCTCGGCGCACCGGTATGCTGCAACTACCAGCACAACGACGCATTTCCGGGTTCGCACGAGCTGGCCGCCGGTCCGCTCGGCTACAACGGCTCCAAGGCAGCGATGGAACTGATTGCCAAAGCCGACGTGGTGCTGGCACTGGGCACGCGCCTGAATCCGTTTTCGACGCTGCCGGGCTACGGCATCGACTACTGGCCGAAGCAGGCGAAGATCATCCAGGTGGATATCAACGCCAGCCGCATCGGCCTGACCAAGAAGGTCGACGTCGCAATCATCGGCGATGCCAGGCGCGCTGCCGAGCAACTGCTCGACCAACTCTCCGACTCGGCCGGCAAGTCCGGGCGCGAAGCGCGTCTCGAGCTGATCCGCGACACCAGGGAAAACTGGCAGCGCGAGCTTGCGGAAATGATTTACGAAGAAGACACCGACGAGGGCATTACCTGGAACGAGCGCGCCCGCGCCCGCGATCCCGAGCGCATGTCGCCGCGCCAGGCCTGGCAGGCGATCATGAAGGCGATGCCCGAAAACGCGATGATATCTTCGGATATCGGCAACAACTGCGCGATCGGCAACGCCTATCCGAGTTTCGAGGAAGGCCGCAAGTATCTCGCGCCGGGGCTGTTCGGTCCCTGCGGTTATGGTCTGCCGTCGATCCTCGGCGCCAAGATCGCGCGCCCGGACCTGCCGGCGGTCGGCTTTGCCGGCGACGGTGCTTTCGGCATCGCGATGAACGAAATGACCGCCTGCGGGCGTAACGACTGGCCGCACATCACGATGATTATTTTCCGCAATTACCAGTGGGGCGCGGAAAAGCGCAACACCACGCTCTGGTACGACGATAATTTCGTCGGTACGGAGCTCAATGTCGGCGTCGAGTATGCGCGGGTTGCGGACGCCTGCGGGCTCAAGGGCGTCAAGGCGGAGTCCATGGACCAGTTGACCGAGGCGCTGCGGACGGCGATCGAGGAGCAGATGAATGGCAAGGCCACGACTTTTATCGAGGTGGTGCTCAACCAGGAGCTCGGCGAGCCCTTCCGTCGCGATGCGATGAAGACACCGGTCGCGGTCGCCGGCATCGATCCCAAGGACATGCGCCCGCAAAAAGGCAGCTGATCCAGGGGGTCGGTGTCGTACCAAAATCTGTCGGCACCGACCCCGTAGAGATTACGGTAAGATTTGCGCATGAGCAGTGATTACCTCACCAGCCATTTCGCTCTCGAAGGCCGCAACTTCGTGGTCACCGGCGCGAGTTCGGGCCTCGGTCGCGCGATGGCCGGGTTCCTCGCCCAGGCCGGCGCCGACGTGGTGATGGTGGCGCGCCGCGAATCGGAGCTCGCCGCCGCTGCCGAAGCCATCAATGCCGGGCGGCGCTCTGCCGAGTATGTCGGCGCGGACCTGCTGGATCGCGACAGCCTCGCCGAGCTGGCCGCTGAATGTATTTCCAAAAGCGGCGGGAGGGTCGACGGCGTCGTCAACGCGGCGGGCGTGAACCTGCGCGAACCGGTCGAGGAGATTTCCCACCGCAGCTGGGATGTGACGCTCAACCTCAACCTGTCGGTGCCGTTTTTCTTCAGCCGCGAATTCATTCCCGGCATGCGCGAACGTAATTACGGCAGGATCATCAACATCGCGTCGCTGCAATCGGAACGCGCTTTTGCCAACGGCCTGCCTTACGGCGCATCCAAGGGCGGCGTTTGCCAGTTGACCCGCGCGATGGCCGAGGCCTGGTCGCGTTTCGGCATTTGCGCCAACGCGATCGCGCCCGGATTTTTTCCCACCGAACTGACCGCGCCGGTGTTCGGGGATGCGGCGGCGCGGGAACGCGCGGCCGCGCAGACGGCGATCGGCCGCAACGGCGAGCTCGAAGATCTCGCCGGCGCGACCATTTTTTTCGCCTCGCCGGCATCGGCCTATATCACCGGGCAGACATTGTTCGTCGACGGCGGTTTTACCGCGAGGTAGGCAGATGAAAGCACTGGTTTACACGGCTAACGAGGAAATGACTTATCGCGACGAGCCCGAGCCGTCGCCGCAAGCCGGCGAAGCGCTGGTAGCGATCGAATCGGTGGGTATTTGCGGCTCCGACATGCACGCCTATCTCGGGCACGACGAACGCCGTGTGCCGCCGTTGATTCTCGGCCATGAGGCCGTCGGCACCGTGCTCGACGGCGAACTTGATGGCCGGCGCGTGGTGCTCAACCCGTTGATCACCTGCGGCGTTTGCGATGCCTGCCTCGGCGGACGCCAGAACCTCTGTGCCCAGCGCGACCTGATCGGCATGTACCGCGCCGGTGCCTTCGCCGAAAAAATCGCTATCCCTGAGCGCAACCTGATCCCGGTTCCGGACGGCATGCCGAGCGCGCACGCGGCGCTGACCGAACCCGGCGCGACCGGCCTGCACGCGATATTGCTCGCCGAGCGCGTGGTCGCGCGGCCGCTCAGCGAATCGCGCGCGCTGGTCATCGGCGCGGGCTCCGTCGGGCTGTTGACCGCGCTGCTACTGCGCGACAAGGGGGTCGAGGATATCGTCGTCGCCGACACCAACCCGCTACGCCGCGCGCTGGTCGCCGAGCACTGCGATTTCGAGCTTCTCGATCCGCGCGAGCAGGCTCCCGAAATCCAGGGCTTCGATTGCGTCTTCGACGCGGTCGGCGGCGCCGCCACGCGCAGCCAGGCGATCGCGTCCTGCAAGTCCGGCGGGGTGATCGTGCATATCGGACTGATGGACAACCAGGGCAGCATGGACGTTCGCGCAATGACGCTGCGCGAAATCACCTTTATCGGCACCTATACCTACACCCCGGTAGATTTGCGCGCCACGCTTCACAAGCTGCACGGCGGCGCGCTCGGTAGCCTCGGCTGGATCGAACAGCGGCCGCTCGCCGACGGCGCCAGGGCATTCGCCGAATTGCTGCAGGGCCAGTGCGCGGCGCCCAAGGTCGTGCTCGCAACGAAATAGGGGTATTCATTCAGGAGAGTCATCCCGCGAAAGCGGGGATCCCATGAAGACGGCTCGGTTGGAGATTCCCGCCGGACCGCGGGCGGCTTGCGCGGGAATGACGCAAACGACTGTCATCCCCGCGAAAGCGGGGATCTCGAAATGAAGAGACGGGATAAGATTCCCGCCTACGCGGGAATGACTTCCGAGGCCATCATCCCCACGCCACTCCAATGCACGGCGATATCGTTATTGTCGTTTTCGATTCAGGGTATCGATTAATTTGAGTATCCGCGCCGGGAGTTTTGGCTTAGCATTCCGGCGGTCATTCATTGAATTAAGGACCTGTTTTGTTCGATCGCCGCCCGGCGGCGCTGCTCGTCGTATCCGGCACTGCCGGTGAATCCTTCGCCCGACTGAACGCGATCGAGGGTATCGCGCGCTCGCTGCTGGTCGGCATCGTGCCTTTGCTGGCGCTGGAATCGCTAGGCTCCAAGGAATTGGTGACCCGCGCCTACCTGGTCGGGTCGTTACTGACACTCGCGATCACGCTCAACTTCGCGAGCCTCGAGCGTCTGCTGCAGCGCCGCTGGGTGGTCACGCTGGCAGTCGGACTCACGCTGGCGGCGATGACTATTCTGCTGTTCGGCGACGGCATGATCGTCTCCCTGGCAATCGGCTTGCAGCAAGCCGCGGCGTCCCTGTTCTCGGTCTGCCTGTCGCTGTACA
>Ga0209956_1000314_pt1 | contig 10809 bp, 8 predicted proteins | sample SalPon2A_C_D1_MG_FD_185720 | JGI IMG/M metagenome (GOLD analysis project Ga0209956, IMG submission 185720) | Soil microbial communities from South San Francisco under conditions of wetland restoration - Salt Pond MetaG R2A_C_D1_MG (SPAdes)... | ecosystem: Environmental > Terrestrial > Soil >...
GTATCTCCACCCGCCGGTTTTCACAAGCGGCTTCGGGCGGCTGTCATTGCTTTAACGCTAGCAATCTCCCGGGATCGCCGCATCACCCAAATGGGTTAATTTCAGGTTTATATTCAGGGGGTTAGTGCCCGACAAAAACAAACGACACTGACCATCGCGGTCGCCGGCGCCGACGGCGGGACTGGTTGTTGTGAACACCCACCCTAATAGGATCCCCGCCGGTTTGCCAACCGATTGCAGCTTCGACATGGGGCCGATTCTGTTCGAGTAATAAAAAATTGCCGCGGCCCGTATATCCCGAGTTGTCGGTGCCGGTCGGCATCGAACTGTCCCGCCCGCTGATTTAACGGTGACAGCCAACTCGATTCGGAAACCGGTTAACCGCCACTGCAGGTATCGGATTGGGGAACGGAGGTGGGCGGAGCTAGGATCTGCCAGGGCGAACCGCTATAATCGGGCACGCCTCTGGTAACCGCCGATATGTACACCGAGTATTTCCAGCTATCGGAAGAACCCTTTTCGATCGCGGCCAACCCGCGTTTCCTGTACTTGAGCGAACAGCATCGCGAGGCGCTCGCGCACCTGCATTACGGGATTCGTAACGATGCCGGCTTTGTCATGCTGACCGGCGAAGTCGGCACCGGCAAAACTACCGTTTGCCGCTGCCTGATCGAGCAGTTGCCCGAGCAGGCGAATGTCGCCTTGATTCTCAATCCGCGCGTATCCGTCGAAGAGCTGTTGGGCAGTATTTGCGACGAGTTCGGTATCGTCCACGCGCCAATCGGCGCCACGGTCAAGTCTTTCGTCGATGCCATCAATCGCTACCTGCTCGATCAGAATGCCCTCGGTCGCAACTCGGTGATCATCGTCGACGAGGCGCAGAACCTCAGTTTCGAAGTACTCGAGCAATTGCGCCTGCTCACCAATCTCGAGACCAACGAGCGCAAACTGCTGCGCATCATGCTGATCGGTCAACCCGAACTCGAGACCATGCTCGACCGGCCCGAACTCAGGCAGCTGGAACAGCGCATCACGGCGCGGTTCTATCTCAAGCCGCTGGCGCGCAGCGAAATACAGCCTTATGTCGCCCACCGGCTCGCGCTCGCGGGCTGCCGCAAGACCGTCTTTCCGCCGCGCGTCATCGACCGGCTCTTCGCCAAAACCGGTGGCATTCCGAGGCTGATCAACATCGTCTGCGATCGCGCGATGCTGGGCGCCTACGTCAAGTCGCAACGCAAGATCGACCGCAAGACCCTCGACGAGGCCGCGCGCGAGATCAACAGCCGCGGTTCGCCCCGACGTCGGTCGGTTGCCGGCCTGGGTGCGGCCGCTCTGGTGCTGCTGGCGTTCGGTGCGGGAATTTTCTACCTGCACGAGGCGGGTTTCGTGGCCCTGCCGCGGGGCGAAACGGTAGACGCCGCCCTGGAGGCCGCCGTTCCGCCCGGGTCGACGTCGTCTTCGACTACCAGCCAGATCGCGATGCTCGGCGCGGTGAGTGCGGGAACCGCGGGCGTCGATGCGCCGCCGGGCTGGCCCGAGAGGGTTTCGGCCGAAAACAACACCGCCGCGACGGCACGAGAGACCCTGTACCGCCTGTGGAAATTTTCGCCGCCGAATGACGGCGCCGACGCCTGCGCCCGGGCCATCGACGCCGGCCTGCGCTGTTACTCCGGCTCCAGCAATCTCGGTTCGCTCGAAAGCCTCAATCGGCCCGCGATCCTTATCCTGGTGGATGCTTCGGGCAGGCCTTACCCGGCGACCTTGCGCTCGATCGACGGGAATTTCGCGACCATCGAGTTTGCGCACGGCGTCGAGACGGTATCGCGCCGGGAGCTCGAAAGGCACTGGCGCGGCCGCTTCCAGATGTTGTGGCGCATGACGCCCGAAGGCCGCTCGATCCTCAGGCCCGGCGATCGCGGCGCTGAAGTCACCTGGCTGACCCGGGGTCTCGAGGTCGCGGGTATCGCGACCGAACCAACCGATAACTACGACGCAGGCGTTTCGCAATCGGTACGCACCTTTCAGCGCAGTCGCGGACTGCTCGGAGACGGCATCGCCGGGCGCCAGACACTGATCCACCTCAATACGGTTGTGGATCAGACCGTACCGCGACTCGATACCCGCGGAGCCGGCTGAGATGTCCTTCATCCTCGATGCCATCGCCAAATCCGAACAGGAACGCCAGCAGCAGCAAATGCCCGACGCGAGCAGCCTGGCTTTTCCCTCGGCCGCCCCGGTGCGCTCGCGCAGAACTGCACCCTACCTGCTTGCCGGTTTGCTGCTGGGAAGCGCAATCCTGGCCGCGGTCTGGATCCAGTTACCCCGTTCCCTGGTGACACCCTTCGCCGGACCCGGTGGATCGGCCACGCCGACGGCTCCCGAAGCGGCGGACCGACCGCAGGCTCCCGTCGAGTCACGCGAGGCGCCGCCGGCCGTACCAGCCGACGCACCGAAGCCGATTTCCGCGACGCGGATGCTCGCCGATTCTTCGGCGCCGAAAACCGTCCCTCGGGAACAGCCGCCGAAGGTCGAGAAAACGGTCGAGGCGCCCGCTGCCGGTTCGGCGACCGTGCTGACCGACACAGACTCGCTGCACGAAAGTACGCCCGGCTCGGTAGTGAATACACCGGCAAACGAAAGCAGTGCCACGGTTTCACTTGAGGCCAGCCTCGAGACCGCTCCCGGCGTGAGCGGGACCGGTGCCCCGGCCGCTGCCGTGGAAACCTCGCCGCCAGGGACCGAGGCACCGCTCCGCCGGGTGTCGCGCCTGTCCGAGTTGCCCGCCGACGTGCGCCGGGCCTTGCCGTCGGTGATATTCACCGGCCACCTTTACTCGCAGAATCCCAGTTCGAGCTATGTCTTCATCGACAGCGGCCGCCGGGTGGTGGCCGGGCAGCAGATCGTCGACGGCCTGGTCCTCGACGAAATCACGCCGACCGGGGTCGTAGTCGAATTCCAGGGGTACCTGATCGAAGTCGGAGTGTTGCAGAACTGGTCGTTGAACTAGGCGCGGGTGGCGCGTCTCCTGCCCGGAGCGAGAAAATCCATCGATTTGTCCGTCGCAGGTTTACAGTAGAGAGCAATCGGTCGTAGCGGAAAGTGTTGCTTTCCCGGGTCGACGCTTTCGGTCGTAATTCGCGAATTCAAGGGGATCAGTGTTGATTGAAATCAGTCGGCACCAGACCCCTTCGGTTTTCTCTGGACCATAAGGTTTCGTAAGACTGGACCAAAATTAGTTTGCCGATCTGCTGTTAGTATTTCGAGTCAAGTTCCGTATCGGCAGCCTTTGCTAATCCTGGGGGCGCTGTTATGGTAGCCTGATATAACAACCAAACCATAAATACCAATCGAGGAGCACCAATGAATACAATATCCCTGATCAAGAAGTCAGCGGCCACGACTCTTGTGGCGGCGTCCCTGGCATTGCCCGTCCAGGCGGCCGACCAGGTCAATGTGGCTTTCTTCCTGGAGTGGGCGACGCCGAACCAGATCGCCAAGGTAGACAAAACCTACGAGGATGCCATGGGCGTGCCGGTCAACTGGACCAACTTCGATGCCGGTACCGAGATGACCGAAGCCATGCTGGCCGGCGATATCGACATTTCCTATAGCCAGGGTCTCGCGCCTTTCATCAATGCGGTCAATGCCAGCGCCCCGATCAAGATGATCGGCATCGCGGTGCAGTATCCCGCGAATGACTGCGTGGTGCGCAATGGTGCCGGTATCGACAAGTCGAATGCCACTGAACTCGAAGGTAAAGCCGTTGCAGTGCCTCTCGCAACCATGGCCGACTACAGCTTTCGCATGATGATGCGTGCGCTGGATGTCGACACCAGCCAGATCAAGGTCATCGACCAGGTCCCGGCGGATGCGGCGGTATCGCTTGCCGACGGCGCGGTCACCATGGCCTGTGGTTTCGGCGCGGATTCGATGGCCAAGATGTACGAGGCCGGCACCCCGCTGATGAACGCTGCCGATAAGAAAGCGGCCGGCATCATCAGTTTCGACGTGGTTTCGGTCACCGAGAAGTTTGCCCAGGAAAACCCCGAGCTGGTGCGCACCTTCATGGAAGTTACCGACCAGTCCAACAAGATGTGGGCCAAGGATCAGTCCAGGATCGATGTCATCGCCAGGGATGCGGGTCTGAGCGTCGAGGCGACTCGTGCCCAGATGGCTACATTTTACTTTCCTTCGAACCAGGAACAGCTCGAAAAGTACTTCAACAAGGGCGGCCTGGCTGACGTTGCCATCGGTGTTGTCGGCGGTGCATTCGCGACCAAGGAAAATCCCGCACTCAAGGATTACAGCGTCGTTATCGACACCTCGTTCCTGAAGTAATAAACCCCCGGCGGGAGGCGCGGCAGCATGCCGTGCCTCCGTCCCGGCTGAAAACGGCTTTCCGATTCGGTGTCAGCGGGCGTCGAATCAAACCGACCGAAACGGTGATTGTATGAAGGATTTAGTTGTCGAAAACCTGAACATGATTTTCAGCATGCCTTCCGGGAATGACGTCCAGGCCCTGAAGGATGTCAGCTTTACTCTCGAGAAAGGCGAGCTGTTGGCGGTGCTCGGACCGTCCGGTTGCGGCAAGACGACCCTGCTCAACATCGTTGCCGGATTCAATCACCCGACCAGCGGTTCGATACGCCACGGCGACCACGAAATCCTCGGGCCGGGCGTCGACCGCGGTATGGTTTTTCAGCAGGGTGCCTTGTTCGAATGGCTGACGGTCGAAGACAATGTCAATTTCGGCTTGCGCATGAAAAAGGCCGATCCCATTGATACCGCGCGCAAGGTCGAGGAATGGCTCGAGATCGTTGGATTGCAGGGCTTTGGCAAGACGCCGACTTACCAGCTCTCGGGTGGCATGCAACAGCGCGTCGCGCTGGCGCGTTGCCTGATCAACGATCCCGACCTGATCCTGATGGACGAGCCGCTGGGCGCGCTGGATGCATTGACGCGTGAAAAAATGCAGTCGCTGGTGCTCAAGATCTGGAAGGAAACCGGCAAGACGATCATCATCATCACCCACTCGGTAGAGGAAGCCCTGTTGCTCGGTGAACGGCTGTTCGTCATGGCGCCGAGACCCGGGCGCCTGCACAAGGAGTATCGCCTGCCGTTTGCCGAGCAGGGATTGAAAGAAGACCTGCGGGAAATAAAGAAACAAGCCGATTTTGCCGAAAACCGCGAAGAGATACTGACCATGATCTGGAATATGGAAGAAGAGATCATGGGCAAGTCCGAAACCGCCGCCTGACCGGGATAAAAACATGATCGTAGGCACCATTTTCTTGTTACTGATCGTTGTATTAATCGGCTCGATCGCCTACGGCCGCCACGTGGTCCGTACCGAGAAATCGGACGCGGTGTTCGGTAACCCGATACGCGCGCTTGGCGGATGGCACTGGATCGTCTGCGGCGTATCGACAATCATGGTGGTCTGGTTCCTGTTTTCCTGGGACGCCGCGCGCTCCTACTTTCCGCTCGCCGCCAATGAATTGTGCCAGGTGGCCAAGTTCAACCGCGCCGGTGTGCCGATGCGTTCGACCTTCCCCCTCGACGGCAATCGTCTGCTCCAGGGAACGCAGTTGCTGCAAAGGGAATACCGCGAAATGGACGAGTTGGGGGACCAGTTACTGGCCACCAACTTCAGCAATGCCAACAAGGTCGCGCTTTCCGAAATTATCGGCGATATGCGCCTGGCGCTCGCGGCCCAGGCGAACGAGAATTTGATGGATCCCGAAATTTCTCGGCACATGCGGGACATCGTCGAGCGCATTCGAGCGTTGAACCGGGAAATGGGCTCCAGCGGTTACCCCGGACCAGCCGATCCGGCTGCTCTGGCCGAAGCCCTGGCGCAGCCCGGCTGGGGTGAAACCAGTGTCGAAATACCGCCGTTGCCGATGACCGACCGGGGCCGAAAGTTCGACGCTGCCAGTGAAGTCCTCGAAAAAATCTCCAACGACTATGTGCGCATTCGCAATAATGGCGGTCAGATCGCGACCATGCTTGCAGGCCTGAAAGCGAAAATCGAGGCGCTCGATATCGGCGAGGATGACGATCCCGCGGTAATGGCCGCCAGGAAGGACATGGTCAAGCAAATCACCCTGATCTTCCGTCGAATCGACGACGGCCGAATATTCCCGCCGACGGTGCTGAACGATATCGAGCATGCACTGATCGAACTGGACGGGACTCAAAGGGAGGAGCAAGGCAGCCTGACTGTTATAAATGCCTGGGCGATGCCCGGCGGCGAGATCCTGGCCGGTAACAGCGCCTGTTCCGAGCAGGGCTCGGGGCGCTGGTTGCCGAAGCCGTCCGATACGCTGGCCACCTTCTTTCGCCTCGCGAATCCGGATGAAGGATACAAGGGCGTTTCGTTGTTCTGGTACAAGATGAAACCGGTTTCGGAAATGGTCGGATTCATCGTCCCCGACTGGATTGCCGATCTCGTGCCGGGAGAATATCCCCGCCACGGATCCGACGGTCGCACCAACGACAATTTCAAGAGCAGCGTTTACAATTTCGCGACCGGCGACTTCGATTCATTCTCGGTGCCGGTACCGGACGGCCACGTCTGGGATTCGATTTTGCGCGTGCTCCTGGGCCTGTTTTTCGGGATCTTGCTGGGCGTGCCGCTCGGCCTGTTCATGGGGCTGTCGCGATTCGCGAAGGGTTACTTCGATCCGTTGATCGAGCTTTACCGGCCTGTGCCGCCGCTCGCCTGGGCGCCGCTGATACTGACCATTTTCGGGATCCAGGACGACGGCAAGATCTTCCTGCTGTTCATGGTTGCGTTTGCGATCATGGTCATTTCGGCGCGCACCGGCGCGACCGGAACCCAGCTTTCCAAGATCCATGCCGCGCATTCGCTCGGGGCGACGCCACGGCAGATCGTGCGCCGGGTCATTCTGCCGAACTCGTTACCCGAAATACTGACCGGCATCCGTATTTCGATCGGGGTCTGCTGGGGTACGCTGGTCGCCGCCGAGATGCTCGCCGGCACCACCGGTATCGGTTTCGTCGAAAACGTAGCGCGCAAACAGTCGGATTACGAGATCATCTGGATGACGATCATCATCCTCGGCCTGCTCGGCCTGCTCTTCGATTTGATCATGCGCTGGGTCATCAAGCGCACCATCCCGTGGCGCGGCAAGGGCTGATCGCGACGCGGGAATCTGGCGGAAATCGCGGTTACCCGGCGCCGGTTCGCTGACGGCCGCCGATGCCGTATCGTTAAAGGCGACTCTAAAGTCATGCAATCACTGGTCCTGGTCCACGGATTTCTCGGCGGCAGCGCGCAGTGGGCACCGCAGCGAGCGGAATTCGAAAACCACTTCGACATCTTCGCCGTCGACCTCCCGGGTTTCGGCGTCAGTCACGAACTGGAGGCGCCGAGCCGCATTGCGGATTTCGCCGCTTACGTGTTCGATCGACTCGATGCCGCCGGGATCGAACGCTTCCATCTGCTCGGGCACTCGATGGGTGGGATGATCGTCCAGGAAATGGCGCGGCAGCAGCTCGCGCGTATCGATCGCCTGGTTCTCTATGGCACCGGTCCGGTGGGCGCGATGCCGGGCCGCTTCGAGCCCATCGCCGAGTCGAAGCGGCGCGCCAGCGAAGACGGGGTCGAGGCAACCGCATCGCGGATTGCCGCCACCTGGTTCCTCGAGGGACGCGAAGCCGAGGAATACCCGGGCTGCGCCGAAATCGCGCGGCAGGCGTCGATGCAGGCGATTCTCGCCGGGCTGAGCGCGATGGAATCCTGGTCGGGCGTCGATTTTTTACCACGGATCAGCGTGCCGACGCTGGTGATCTGGGGCGACGGTGACCGCGCTTACCAGTGGAGCCAGCCCGAGCAACTGTGGCGAACGATCCCGGGCGCCGGGCTCGCGGTCATACCCGGCTGCGCGCATGCGGTTCACCTGGAGAAAGCCGATATTTTTAACGCCGTGCTGCGCGATTTTCTCGTTCCCGGGTAATCGGGGACAGGCCGGTTTCGATTCCGGCCTGTTCCGAGCTAGCCGCCAGGCGGGCCGGAGAAACGTGGTCTGCCCCCGATATTTGCGCCATACTACCGTCGAATGACCGTTAGCGAATCCTTTACGATCGATATTCCGGAGCAGACGCTGAACGCGGTTCGCGCCAGGGTGGCGGCTTATCCGTGGCACGAAATGCCGGACGACGGCGGCTGGGAATACGGCACCAATCTCGATTACATGAAACAACTGGCGGCCTACTGGGTCGACGAATTCGACTGGCGCAAGCAGGAAGCGGCGATCAATCGCTTTCCCCAGTTCAGGGCGAATGTCGAGGGCATCGATCTCCACTTTATCCATGAAATCGGCAGCGGGCCTGCCCCGACTCCGTTGATTATCAGTCACGGCTGGCCGGGCTCGGTGGTGGAATTCATGCAGATCATCGAGCCTCTCGCGCACCCGGAACGGTTCGGCGGCAAACCCGAGGATGCATTCACCATCGTTGCCCCGTCGTTGCCCGGGTTCGGATTTTCCGGTCGCCCGCCGAGGCCCTGTGGGCCGCGAAAAATGGCCGCCCTGTTCGATACGTTGATGACCGACGTGCTCGGTTACGATCGCTATATCGCGCAAGGCGGCGACTGGGGCGGCGCGATTTCCTCCTGGCTCGGCTTCGAACACGCGGCCTGCCGCGCGATCCATATCAACATCCTGACCATGCGCCATCCCGACGGCCCGCAGGGCGCGGAAGAGCTCGCCTGGGCGGAGCGGTTCGAGCAGGAACAGGAAATGGAAGAAGGTTATCGCACGCAACAGGCCACGAAACCGCAAACCCTGAGCTATGCGATGATGGATAGCCCGGTGGGCGTTGCCGCCTGGATCGTAGAGAAATTCAATTCGTGGTCGGATACCGATGGCGATGACGTCGAAAGCGCGCACGGCAAAGACGAGTTACTCACCAACATCATGATTTACGTGGTCACGCGCACGTTCAATAGCGCGTCGTGGATTTACTACGGTCGGCGCGAAGAAGGGGGCCGAATAATATCGCCCGAGGGAAAGCGCGTCGAAGTTCCGACCGCCTGCGCGTTGTTTCCGAAAGAGTTATTGGCATGGCCGCCGCGCAGTTACGTGGAACGTATCTACAATGTTCGGCATTGGACTGAAATGCCGCGGGGCGGGCATTTCGCGGCAATGGAAGAACCGCAATTGTTGATCGACGACGTTCAGTCGTTTGTTCGAAGCCTGGGTTGAGCGCGGCGGTGGTGCCGAAATCGGGTCATTTTATTCGGTTTCGCGTCCGGTCTCTTGCCGACCCCGGGGTCGAGTATGGATTGAATCCGGGTAATGGAGGCAGGCCTTTTATTTTACAAAATCAAGTTGCGGCGATTTAATCTGTATGGCTCGGCGCCAGGTTGCCTAAGCAGTTATCGATGCTCGCTGCAATAACTTCAGCGGGAGGATTCAATGGAAACCGAAAAAGAACAAATATCGGCAAGGTCGATCAGCTCGGCCGAACTGGGTGCGATCGCCCATCTTTACCGCGGCGAGGTTTACCGCAGCACCATCTGGCGCACGCGTCTCGACACCACCACTAACTGGACCGTGGTAACCCTCGGGGTGGCGCTGTCGATTTCCTACTCGTCGCCGCAGGCCTCGTCATTGCCGCTGGTACTGGTCGGCGTGTTGATCATGTTTTTCGTTACCATCGAGTCGCGGCGCTACCGCTATTTCAACGTCTGGCGCGCCCGCGCCCGCTGGATGGAGACCCACCTCTATGCCCCGATGCTATCGGACGGCAACCTGCACATGGAGGAAGGCTGGCAGGAAGTCCTGGCGCAGGACTACTGGAGGCCCCGTTACCACATCTCCTTCTTCACCGCGCTCGGCCGGCGTATCCGGCGCAACTACCTGTGGATCCTGATCGTGCAGACCGTCGCCTACCTCGGCAAGCTGGCGGTCCATCCGACCGGCATCACCGGCCTCGACGACCTCTGGGTTCGCGCGGCGGTCGGCCCCGTCCCCGGACAGCTCATGATCGCCGGCGGCATCGTCTACATTTCGACCTGGTGCGCGATCGCGGCGATCAGCTACCGCGCCGATCTTGCGCGTCGCAGCAAGCAGGCGGAAAACATCGCGATGGGTTGAGGCGGTTCGCTCGCGCTGCTCCCGGGCCGGTCGAGTTTCAAGGATCTAATCGAGTTGAAAGGCGGCCGGCGTCGCGGCCTGGCCTTTCTGGTCATCCGGTCTGCAAGAATCGGACGGACAGTCAGAGCGAGGAATTCGCGGATTTTAGGAAAAATGCACTCTGGCAACTATATTCCAGTAACGTCGAGTGCAATACCGAGATTTGGGATCGCTACCAACGGCGAATATCTTCATGTTACGAGCTTGCTAAAATCGAACTGTCCGGAGTCCTCATGCACGAAGCCATTTCCGATCCATCCCGCAATACGTATTTTCGAGGCGGGATTGCAACGCTGATCATTTTATTTTCGAGTCTGTTTCTGCCGGCTACGGGACAGGCTGCCGATTCGGTGGGGGTGATCAAATTTGTCCGTGGCGATGTCACCGTCGAGTCGACTGGCAGCGAATCGAGAAAGGCCGTAAATGGCGATAGCCTGATGCAGAATGAGCTGGTCGTCACCGGCGCTGCCAGTCTTGCTGTCATTCAACTGGCCGACGATAGCCGGATGACGCTTCGACCCATTTCCGAGTTTCGCGTCAACCGCATGGATATCGACGAGGATAGCAACGATAGCAGTAGCCAGGTCGCGGTACTGAACCTGCTGCGCGGCGGTCTGAGGCTGGTCACCGGGCTCGTCGGCAAGTT
>Ga0209956_1000317_pt1 | contig 10763 bp, 9 predicted proteins | sample SalPon2A_C_D1_MG_FD_185720 | JGI IMG/M metagenome (GOLD analysis project Ga0209956, IMG submission 185720) | Soil microbial communities from South San Francisco under conditions of wetland restoration - Salt Pond MetaG R2A_C_D1_MG (SPAdes)... | ecosystem: Environmental > Terrestrial > Soil >...
TGATCTTTGCCACGACGGCGGCGGTTGTGCAGACGCTCGGCGCGTTCCCTGATATGAGCCAGTATATGCAGGTGCCAGAGTATTCGAACCAGCAGATAGGACGCCAGGGCGGTGATCGCGCCGACGATAAAACAGCCCAGTAAAAAGGGTTCCCAGATTCTTTCCAGCTCGGTGAGCAGCCATTCGAAGCTCAGTTCGAAATCAAACCTGTTCGGTTCGATGCTGAGTATCTCTGCGCCGATCAGGTAACAGAAGTAATAAAGCGGCCCCATCGTGAACGGGTTGCTGATCCAGACGAGGGGCACCGCCACCAGCACGTTGACGCGAAACAGGATGGCACCGGCCGCCGCGATGACCATCTGGAACGGCACCGGGATAAAAGCGCAAAACATCCCCAGCGCCACCGCCAGCGAAAACGAGCGACGATTGATATGCCACAGTGACGGATCCTGCAATCGAGGACCGAGTAGTTTAATCCAGCGATTCTTTGTGATGACGTCAGGATGCGGCAAAAATTTCCTGAGAAACTTCTTTGACATGCGATTTGTATTATCCTCAGGAAATCAATATTCTGTAAAGAGTTGGATCAAATAACAGGGAATCCAGGGCAGGGAAAGCATGCCCCAACACGCGATAGCCATCCTCGCGGGCAGCTTGCTGGCGTTGTTCGGTAACGAGCTTGCGGACCGGTTCTGGTCGGCCTACCTGCCGCTGGTACTGCTATTGTACCGCTATTGCCCCGCTCACCGCCTGTTGCTGATCGCGGTGGCCGCGCATCTGTGGAGCGCGGCATGGTTGCATCACCACCTCGATCACAGATTAATCGATCAATTTGACAATCGCGTTACCGTGGTGCGCGGCAGCGTCGACGATATTCCGGTGGTCGAGTCGGGGCGGATCGGTTTCTACCTTGTCGAGCCCGAAATCGACGCTTATCCGTCCCCGCTGCCACGCCGCATCCGGCTAGCCTGGTACCAGAGTGAGATTCGGCCCCGGCCCGGCGAATACTGGCGCCTGGCGGTCAGGCTGCGGCAGGCGCGCGGCCTGTCGAATCCCGGCGGCTTCGATTACGAGGCCTGGCAGTTCGCCGCCGGTATCGATGCGCGCGGCTATGTCGTGGATTCGCCCGTCAATGCGAAGCTGGCGGCGGCCGGGGCGCTCAATCCGCATCGCTGGCGCGAGCGGCTCGCCGCGTCGCTCGACGCCTATTGCGGCGATTGTGAGCGGGCCGGCCTGATCAAGGCCCTGGCAATCGGGTATCGCGCCGGAATACCGCCGCATCAGAGACAGGTACTGCAACGCAGTTCGACCGCCCACCTGCTCGCGATTTCCGGTCTGCACGTCGGTATGGTGGCAATGCTGGCCTTCGTCGCCGGCCGTTTGCTGTGGCGCCTCGGCCTGTACCGAGGATCCTGCGATCGACCGCGGCTGGTCGCGATGCTGGTCATACTGGCGGCTACCGGTTATGCCGCGATGGCGGGATTCAGCCTGCCGACGCTGCGTTCGCTGATCATGCTGCTGGCGATACTGCTGGCCATGTTGACGAAAAACCGCGTCAACCTGCTGCAATCGCTCGCCATCGCGGTGGTCGTCATTACGCTCGCAGATCCGCGTTCGCTGGTGTCGAGCTCCTTCTGGCTGAGTAGCGGTGCACTGCTGGTGATCGCATTCGTACAGTTCCGGGTTCCCGGAAACCTGCCGTGGTGGCGGCAATTGTTGCTCTTGCAGATTTACTTTACGCTGTTATTTGCGCCTGTCGGCATGCTGCTGTTCGGGCAGTTGAGTCCGGCGAGCCTGCCCGCCAACCTGGTCGCGATCCCCGTGGTCAGTTTCGTCCTGCTGCCCGCGGTGCTCGCCGGCAGCCTGCTGGCCGCGGCCGGACTGCCGGGCGCCGGCTGGTTGCTGCATGCCGCCGACCTCGGGCTGGGCTGGTTGCTCGCTTATCTCGACTGGTTGCTGCAGCAGGGGCTCGGCGCGGTGCCCGTCGCCTATCCGGCGATACTGCTGCTGGTAGTGCTCCTGCTGCTGGTCTGGCTGTTGCTGCCGAGGGCGCTGCCGGGCCGCCGCGGGGCACTGCTCGCCGCGTTCCTGCTACTCGGCTGGCAACCCTCGCGTCCTGCTTTCGGGGAATTCCAGGTCCGGGTACTGGACGTGGGCATGGGAACCTCGGTATTGGTGCTGACGCGCAACCATAGCCTGGTATACGATCTCGGGCCCGGCGGACGAAGTGGGTCCAGCGCCGCGAACTGGGCTCTACTGCCCGCCATAATGCGGTACCGCGGCGGCCCGCCGGACCTGGTCGTGGTCAGTCATGTCGACCGCGATCACAGCGGAGGCCTGCCTTCGTTTCTCGACGCTTACCCCGGAGCGGCAATTTTGTCGGGCACGCCGCGGGAACTGGCCGACAGGTTCGACCTTTCGACAGCGATTCCGTCCTGCCACCAGCGGCCCGCCTGGCGGTGGGACGGGGTCGAATTCAGTTTTCTGGACGCTCTCGCAGGTGACGAAACCAACAACCGTTCCTGCGTCTTGATGATCGACGGCGGCCACCGGGTTCTGTTGCCCGGCGATATAGAATCCCGGCGCGAGTCGAGCCTGGTAGACGAGTATGGCGACGCGCTCGCCGCCGACGTATTACTGGTACCGCACCACGGCAGCGCGACCTCGTCGAGCGCCGAATTTCTCGAGCGCGTTAATCCGCGCTACGCGATTTTTACGCTGTCGCGAGACAATCGATGGGGTTTCCCGGTGGCGGGGGTAATCGAGCGATATCGACTGCGCGGCGTAGGCCTGTTCGACAGCGCCCGCGACGGCGCGATCTCGATATTCGTCGGTCCGCAGGAGTTGCGAATCGAGGTCCGGCGAGGCACGCCGCGGCGTATCTGGCGGCGATGGTAAAAAGCTTGTCGTCAAAGTATGATGTGCGGCATTTCAACCCGAGGTAGACAGCGTGTACGAACTGGTCCAGGCTGGCGGCTGGCTGATGATCCCGATCCTGTTGTGCTCGGTCGTCGCGGCGGCCATTATCATCGAGAGGACGTGGACACTGCGCAAGAAAAAGGTGATCCCCGAAAAATTGCTGACCGGTATCTGGAAACTGCTCGGCAACGAGTCCCTTACCGATCAGCACATCGCCGAAATCGAGAACGGTTCGCCGCTCGGCAAGGTACTGGCAGCCGGGTTGATCAATCGCCACATGACGCGCGACCTGGTCCGTGAGAGCATCGAGGAAACCGGCCGTCACGTGGTCCACGAAATGGAACGCTTTCTGAATACCCTGGGCACCATCTCGACGATTGCGCCGTTGCTGGGCCTGCTGGGCACGGTAATCGGCATGATTCGCGTGTTTACCGCGATTACGGTGATCGGCGTCGGCGATCCCGGGCAATTGGCGGGCGGTATATCCGAAGCCCTGATTACTACCGCTGCCGGACTGACGATAGCGATTCCCAGTCTGATCTTCTACCGCCACCTGAAACGCAAGATCGAGGACCTGGTAGTGGCGATGGAGCAGGAAGCGATGAAACTGGTCGAGTTTCTGCACGGCGAGCGCAAGCAGCTGGGCTAGTCATGATAACGCAGCTGTCGGTCCCGGGCTTCGGCCCGCACCGATGAATTCAAGAAAAATAGAATGCATGGAGTCGATAAATTGAAAGCACATCTTTTACCCGGTCGAGGCCTGCGCGGCCCGGGACATTCCGGTCCGAGATGAATTTCCATCATCGAAATACCGAGGAAGAGGTTAGTATCAACCTGACCCCGTTGATCGACGTGGTGTTCCTGCTTCTGATCTTCTTCATGGTATCGACCACCTTCGATACCACGTCGCAGCTCGAAATCCGCTTGCCCGAAGCGAGTGAAAACCAGGCAGTCGAACCGCCCCGCAAGCTCAACCTGCTGATCAACGCCAAGGGCCGGTTTTTCGTCAATTCGCGCGAACTGACCGGCAACGACAGCGCTACACTGCGCGCGGCGCTGATGCGGGCGCTCGAAGGTCGGCGCATGCCGATCGTCATTCAGTCGGATGCCGATTCTCCCGTACAGTCGCTGGTGACCGCGATGGACGTCGTCGGTCAGCTGGGCCTCAAGCAGGTTTCGATCGCGACCACCAGGCCGATCGAGTAATCCGCTTTGCGAGCAATCCAGCAGACTGGACGATGAAACCGATCGAAAGCGATCTGACCGGCGTTCGTGCGTACCGCGCACTTTTGTCGATGGCTTTCGAGCACAAGATTTATTTTCTGCTGGCGGTACTCGGCATGGTCGTATTCGCGGCATCGGACGCCGTTTTCGCCTACCTGATGAAGCCGTTGATGGACGAAGGTTTTATCGAGCGCGACCCGGCGATCATCAAGTGGATGCCGGTGGCCATCGTTTTGATATTCGTGGTTCGCATGGTTGCGGTTTTCCTGCGCAGTTATTGCATGGATTACATCGGGCGCAACGTCATCAATACCCTGCGTAAGATGATGTTCGAAAAACTGCTGACGCTGACCAGTGACGAGTACGATCAGGCATCGAGTTCGTCTATCGTGACGCGTTTTTCCTACGACGTCGAACAGGTCGCCAAATCGGTATCGTCGTCGTTGACGGTTTTCATCCAGGACAGTCTGCGCATCATCGTGCTGCTCAGCTATATGATCTGGCTCAACTGGCAGTTGACGACAATATTCCTGATCGCCGGGCCGATCGTGTTCCTGATCGTGGTCAGGATTTCGGGGCGCTTCCGGATTATCAGCCGCAATATCCAGCAGTCCATGGGCGACGTGACCCAGGTCGCCCAGGAAGTCATCGACGCCAACCGAATCGTCAAGATATTCGGCGGTAACGAATTCGAGCGCAACAAGTTTAATCGGATCAACAAGGCCAACCTGCGCCTGAATCTGAAAATGGCCGTCGCGCAGGCGGTCAGCATGCCGCTGATCCAGCTCGTGGTGGCGGTTGCCTTTGCCGCAATCGTCGCTTTCGCGACCTCGGATTCGATGCGCACCGTGATCACCACGGGCGACTTCGTCTCCTTTATATTCGCGATGTCCATGCTGCTCGCACCGATGCGCGTGCTGTCGTCGATCAATGCCAGCATTCAGAAAGGCATCGCCGCCGGTGAAAGCGTTTTCGAACTGATTTCGCGCGATAGCGAGCGCGACGAAGGGCAGGCGAGACTGAAGCGTGCCGAGGGCCGTCTGCTGTTCAAAAATGTCGTATTATGCTACCGGCGCAGCGATCAACGGGTGCTCGACGATATCAGCTTCGAGGTTCCACCCAACAAGACCGTGGCCATAGTCGGCCGGTCCGGCAGCGGTAAATCCAGCCTGGTCAACCTGATTCCGAGACTCTACGAATACGACAGCGGCGAAATCCTGCTCGACGGCGAGCCCATCGACAGCTATCAAATTTCCGATCTCCGGCGGCAGATCGCCTATGTTGGCCAGGACGTGCGCCTGTTCAACGACACGATTCGCAATAATATCGCCTATGGCATCGCCAACAAGGTTACCGAAGAGCAGATCATCGAGGCCGCCCGCCAGGCCTATGCCTGGGAATTCATCGAACCTATGCCCGAAGGCCTCGATACCGAGGTCGGCGAGCGCGGCGTGTTGCTGTCCGGCGGGCAACGGCAGCGTATCGCGATCGCGCGGGCCCTGCTCAAGGATGCACCGATCCTGATTCTCGACGAGGCGACCTCGGCGCTCGATACCGAATCGGAGCGGCATATCCAGCACGCGATGGAATACCTGATGGAAAATCGCACCACGCTGGTGATTGCGCACCGCCTGTCGACCATCGAGCACGCCGATCATATCCTGGTCATGGACGAGGGCAAGGTTATCGAGCAGGGAAATCACGCTGAATTGCTCGCTCACCAGGGCATTTATTCCAAGCTGCATTCGATGCAGTTCCGCGACGAAAAAGAAGTCAATCCGACGAGGCCGACCTCGCGGCCGAAAATCATCCGCTCCTCGGTACTCAACAAGACCCTGTTGTCACACTGGGTGAGCCTGTCGACCCAGCGCCGCCAGGGCTGGTGGCTGTGGTCGATGAACCCGCTGTCGATTTCACTGATGCCGCTGGCCGGGGCGTTTTACCTGATCATGAGCCTGAGACGTATCGGTTATCGTCTGGGATTGCTCAGGTCGCGGAGACTGCCGGTGACCACGGTCGTGGTCGGCAACATAACCCTCGGCGGCAACGGCAAGACACCGATCGTGATCGCGCTATACCAGTTGTTTAGCGAACAGGGTTATCGACCGGCAATTGTCACGCGGGGATACAAGAGCGGCAACGAGCATAACGTACAGATCCTGTTCGATGGCGAAAGCAACGCCACGGTCGGCGACGAAGCCAATATGATGTCGGAGATTTGTCATTGCCCCATCGGTGTCGGCGCGAACCGGGTCCGTGCCGCGAAACAGATACTCGAGCAGTTTCCTGACACCAATCTGATTCTGTCCGACGACGGTCTGCAGCATTACGCGCTTAAACGCGATATCGAAATCGCCGTTTGCCGCTACCTGTCCCTCGGTAACGGCCTGATGCTGCCGGCGGGTCCGTTGCGCGAACCGCGCGAGCGCCTGCGGCAGGTCGATATCACCATCGATCGAGATAGTGACCAGGTCACCGAGTCTCTGGGCGAGGTCTGGAATCTTGCCAACCCGCAGTTGCGCCGCCATATCAGCGAGTTTCAGGGCCAGCAGGTGCATGCGCTGGCCGGGATCGGTTTCCCCGAAATATTTTTCGCCAGCCTGCTACAAATGGGTATCGACGTGATCGAGCACGAATTTCCCGACCATCACGAGTTCAGCGTCCAGGACCTGAACCTGAAGCCCGACCTGCCGGTACTCGTGACCCACAAGGATGCGGTAAAATTGAAACGCTTCGCGCGCACCAATATCTGGGTGGTTCCACTGCAGATAGAGTTCAGCGAATCGCTGCGCGAACAGATACTGAAATTACTGGAGGAACGGCATCATGGATAAGCACCTGCTCGACATACTGGTCGATCCGGTAACCAAGGGCCCGTTGATCTACGACGGGAAACGCCAGGAACTGATTTCGCGCGCTTCTCGCCTGGCTTATCCGATTCGCGACGGCATCCCGGTCATGCTGCCCGAGGAAGCCCGCGAACTGAGCAGCGAGGAAGTCGAGTCGCTGGGCCGTTGAAGTGAGCGCGGCATTTCGCATCGTGATTCCGGCGCGCTATGCGTCGACTCGATTGCCCGGCAAACCGCTGCGCGAAATTCGCGGCATGCCGATGATCGAATGGGTTTACCGCGCGGCCGCTCGGGCCGGCGCCGACGAGGTCGTCGTGGCGACCGATGACAAGCGTATCGTCGATACGGTCGAGGCCTTCGGCGGCAAGGCCTGCCTCACCGACAGCACGCACCAGAGCGGTACCGACCGAATTCTCGAAGCCACCCGCAAACTTGCCTGGGACGACGATACCATCGTCGTCAACCTGCAGGGCGACGAACCGCTGATGCCGGCGGCCAACATCGAACAGGTGGCCGCCAACCTCGAGTCCCACGACTGTGCAATGGCGACATTGTACTGGCAGGTCGATGCTGCCGCGGCGCGTAATCCCAACCTGGTCAAACTGGTGCACGCCGGTGACGGCAAGGCGCTTTACTTCAGCCGCTCGCCGATTCCCTACGACCGGGGTAGCGGGGCGCATTACCTGGGCCACATAGGCATCTACGCCTACCGCGTGGGTTTCCTCGAAACTTTCAGCGCGCTGCCGCCGGCGGAACTGGAACGCAGCGAGGCCCTCGAGCAATTACGCGCGCTCGCCAACGGCTACGCGATTCACTGCGCCCTGGCGTGCGAAAATCCGGGCCCGGGTATCGATACCGAGGAAGATCTTCAGAAAGCCGAGGGCCTGCTGGCCTCGGAACCGGCATGAACTACCGCTGGAAACTCGAGCGTCGTGTGACGCTGTCCGAAAAATATTTCAGGCTCGAAGAGTTCCATGTGTCGCACGAACTCTACGGTGGCGGCTGGAGCCCCGTATTTACCCGCGAAATTTTCGAACGTGGCTCGGTGGTTGCCGTTTTGCCCTATGACCCGCGGGGTGATTGCGTGGTGTTGATCGAACAGTTCAGGGCCGGCGCGATCGACGATGCCCATAAACCCTGGCTGATCGAATGCGTTGCCGGCGTCATCGAGGATGGTGAAACCGTCGGTGAGGTTGCCATTCGCGAAGCTGTCGAGGAGGCAGGCTGCGAGATCGATCGGCTCGAGCCGATCACTCATTGCTACGTCAGTCCGGGGGCCACCACCGAGCTTTGCAGCCTTTTTTGCGGCATCGCCGATAGCGAGGGGATCGGCGGTATCCATGGTCTCGAGCACGAAAACGAAGATATCTTGGTGCAAGTCGTCGACGCCCGCGAGGCTTTCGCCTGGGTGCGGGAAGGCAGGATTCGATCCGCACCGACCATCATCGCGCTGCAATGGCTGGAGTTGAATCGCGCGCGCCTGCGCGCCTGAATCGCTGCGGCTCGGTTAGTAGATCATCCAGATCGCGGTCATGCCGACTCCGCTGAGCACGATGGTGTAGGGCAGGGCCATCCACAGCATCTTGATATAGGATAGCCTGATCAGCGGCGCCAGCGCCGAAGTCAACAGGAACAGGAACGCGGCCTGGCCGTTCGGCGTCGCGACGCTAGGCAGGTTGGTACCGGTGTTGATCGCGATCGCCAGATGATTGAACTGCTCGCGGTCGATGGCGCCGCTGGTCAGCGCTTCCTTGACCTCGTTGATATAGACCGTGGCGACGAACACGTTGTCGGAGATCATCGATAACACGCCATTGGCGATAAAAAACATGATCGGCTGCACGCCGCGTTCCATCTCCAGCACATGATGGATGATCGGCGAAAACAGGTGCTGGTGATGGATCACCGCGACCACCGAGAAAAAGACCACCAGCAGCGCGGTAAACGGCAGGGCTTCCTGGAAGGCATGGCCGATCCGGTGTTCCTCGACGATGCCGCAGAACGTGGTCAGCAGCACGATGACCATCAGGCCCACCAGGCCGACCGCGGCGATGTGAAAGGCGAGCGACAAAATCAGGATCACGCCGACCACGGCCTGTACGATCAGCGATGCAGTCATCTTGTGGTCGCGATTGCCTTCCTGTTCATCGTTGTATTCAGTCAGAATCTGGGAAACATTGTCGGACAGGGTCGCGCCGTAATCGAACAGGTGGAACTTTTCCAGCAGGACGCAGGTCGTCAGACCGCAAATCAGCACTGGCATGGTCACCGGCGACATGCGGTGGAAAAACTCCATGAAATCCCAGCCGGCGCGCTCGGCGATCAGCAGGTTCTGGGGCTCGCCGACCAGCGTGCAGACGCCGCCCAGCGCGGTGCCGACCGCGCCGTGCATGATCAGGCTGCGCAAAAAGGCGCGGAACTGTTCGAGTTCGCTGCGGCGATCGGTATGGACTTCGGTGTCGCTGCTGTGATCGTGATCGTCCTGGTGAAAATGCTTGCCCGAGGCCACCCGGTGATAAACCGAGTAAAACCCGATTGCTACCGAGATCAGTACCGCGGTGACCGTCAGGGCGTCGAGGAAGGCGCTCAGGAATGCGGCCGTGAAACAGAACAGCAAGGACAGGGCTATCTTCGATTTGATTCTGATCAGCAGTTTGGTGAAGGTAAACAACAGCAGGTCGCGCATGAAGTAAATACCCGCGACCATGAAGATCAACAGCAGGATGACCTCGAAGTTGTTGACGGTTTCGTCGAAGATCGCTTGCGGCGTCGTCATGCCGAGAATTACCGCTTCCAGCGCGAGCAGGCCGCCGGGCTGCAGCGGGTAACATTTGAGCGCCATCGCCAGCGTAAAAATGAATTCGATGATCAACAACCAGCCGGCGACGAAGGGGTTGATCACGAATACCACCGGGTTGACGATCAGGAATCCGACGATCACCAGCTTGTACCAGACTGCGGATTGTCCGAGAAAATTGTCGGCAAAAGCCCTTCCCAGGGTTGATATCATAAACCAGCTCTCGATTAGTCAGGTGGTTGGGGTTGTGCTGTAAGTATTTGAATTCGCGGTTTTATATTAATTATTATTGCACCAGCTGGCGACAAACAATGCCGCACTTATTATCACCAGAATGGCCGAAAACACAAGCAACGCCTCTGCCAGCGTGATCTGGAAAACGATAAGCGGGGTGTAGCCGCAGGCGGTCTGCACCTCGAATACCGAGGGAATCCATTTGTCCAGCGCGAACCAGGCCGGCATGCCGAGATCCATCTCGCATTCGCCGAAGGTCCAGCCGCGTTCGACCGCGAGCACTTGCCAGCTTCGCTCCAGCAACGCCAGCATGAAAAGCGAGGAGAGGCCATGAAAAATCCGCATCGCCCACCGTGAACGGGTGAAAAAAAACGCCAGTAATGCGAGCAGTACGAACGCCATCACCAGCATGCGTACCTGGATGCAGAGCAGGCAGGGCAACTCGTTGCGCGCGTACTGGTAGTAGAGCGCCGCGGCTTCGAGGGCGATGCCGGTCAGCATCAGGGCGATCCAGTAGCGGCGCTGCCCGGAGAGCTCGATTATAAATCTTTTCATGCTATCTGCACTCGCTAGTCGATGATCGGCAACCCGGGCGCTGCGCGCCGGCTCAGCAATTGCGCCCCGGCATCGGTGATGACGATATTTTCCTCGTGCACCATCAGCTTGCCGTCGCCGTAATCCATGCCCGGTTCCAGGGTTATCACCATGCCGGGTTCGAGCGGGGTGTGATCGCTCGAACC
>Ga0209956_1000321_pt1 | contig 10654 bp, 7 predicted proteins | sample SalPon2A_C_D1_MG_FD_185720 | JGI IMG/M metagenome (GOLD analysis project Ga0209956, IMG submission 185720) | Soil microbial communities from South San Francisco under conditions of wetland restoration - Salt Pond MetaG R2A_C_D1_MG (SPAdes)... | ecosystem: Environmental > Terrestrial > Soil >...
CCACCTGCTGATGTCGGTTACCGCGCAGCGCAAGGATATCAGCGACCCTGACGTGGTGCGCGACTTCGCCCGCCAGGTCGGCAGCATGAACATGCTCAATTATCTTTACCTGCTCACCGTCGCCGATATTCGCAGTACCAATCCGAAGCTCTGGAACAACTGGAAGGATGCGCTGCTGCAGCAACTTTACAACGCCACCAAGACGGTCATCAGGCGCGGTATCGACAATGCCCCCGATATCGAGGAAATCATCCAGGAAAACCGCGACGCGGCGCTCGAGGAAATGTCCGACCTGCCGTTCAGTCACCGACAGATCGAATCGGTGTTCGAGCGCGTTCCGGGCGATTACTTCCTTCGCCATCACCCGCTGGAGATCAAGTGGCATGTCGGCGCCATCCTGGGCCATGCGGACGACCAGCGGCTGGTCAGCATCCGCCAGTCGACGCAAACCCACAATACCAAGGTCTTCGTCTACGGCGACGAAGTCGAACACGCGTTTTCGCAGGTCACCGGCTCGCTCGGGTCGCTGGGGCTGTCTATTCTCAATGCCGAGATTTTCACCACCCGGGATCACAAGATCATGGACACCTTCATCATCCAGGGCCATGACGGCCAGGCCGTGACCGACCCCGCGATGATCGAGCGGATCAAATCGAAGTTGCTGAAGGCGCTGGAGTCCGACTCGATTTACGAGGGCGGCAGCAGCGTGCGCAGGCCGCGCCAGCTGAAAGCCTTCGATCACCCGACCAAGGTGCAGTTCGAACAGGATTATCTCAACGGCCGCACGGTGATGGAAATCAGCGCGCTCGATATGCCGGGGATGCTGTCGGTGATCGCCAATGTCATCGCCAGAATGGACATAGACATAACCCACGCGAAGATTTCGACGCTGGGGGAAAAGATCGACGATATCTTCTTCCTGACGACCACCGACGGCAAGGCGATTACCGACCAGTCGATGCTCGACGAACTCGAAAAGAACCTGGTGGCTTCGCTGGAAGCCCGCAAAGCGGCCTGAGTATCGCGATGGCTTCCGTTCTCGGCCAGCCGATCAGCGATGTCCGCGACGGCGAAAACAACCCGATCGAGTTCGACATCGCCTACCCGGTCGTCGGCCGGCTCGAGGAAGCCGTGGCCGAGGTACGCCGACGGCACGGCGACAGTATCTACCTGCTGCCGATATCCGGCGCTTCCGCCGGCGGCGGGATTTTCCAGTCCGCCGGGAAAGCCGACGGGACGGTGGTCGGACTGCGTTTCGACCCGCCCGCGGAGCCGTCGATTCGCATCGGCAGCGGCGTCGATCTCGGCCGTCTCGGCCTCGACGAAATCGTCATCGACATCGAAAGCCGCCAGCTGTGCGCCGGCGCCGCGATCACGCTCGATCAATTGAGTCGCGCACTGTGGCAGGAAGTCAGCCACAGTTTTCGGATTCCCGGGGCAGATCTGACCAGTTACCAGTACGCCGCCGTGGGTGCGACCTTCATGACCGGCGGTATGGGTCCACAGCGCCGGTATTTCAGCGACAGTGTGGTCGAGGCCGCGATTTACGGCGGTCGCGACACCCGCGTCGTCGACGGCGAAGCACTGCGCGGTTTCGCCGGGACCTACGGCTGGAGCGGTATGGTCGGCGCGGTTCGCTGCAATTACTACCGATTCCCGGAAAACGAAATCGCTTTTGCCCTGCCCCTGCGGCAGACGCCGGCTGAGCTCTCCGCGCTACTCGGCAAGCTGTCAGCCTATACCTTTCTCGACCTCGACGGCGACCGGGTTCGCTCCAGCGCCAGCGCACTGGATCTGATCCTCGGTCTCGAGCACGTCAGCAGGCAATCCATGCAGCCGTTATTGCGGGATACCGCCGACAACGCGGTTACCGCGAGGGCGCGGGATTTGCGGCAAAAAATGATCGATGCCGACGCCGACTCGCTGATATTCGTCAACGGCTGCAGCGAGCGCGCGGTCGACGAATTCCTGCTCGACCTCGCCGACGAATTGCCGGACGGCGAATATGCGATTGCCGGCATCGGCCTCGAGCACGCCGAAGTATTCGGCGATACCGAGGAGATGCGCGCCGTGCGCGAGGCAATTCCCTATGCCGCGCGCATGCAAAAGCCCGCCGGCAGACTGGTTTACAAGAACCATACCGACGCCGACCTGCGCCTCGCCGAGGCCGGCGTAACCGAGGCCGCGCGGCGCCTGTGGGAAATCAATTGCGCATACGTAGACTCGGTCGAGGATTACTTCGGCACGCATTCCGGCATCGCCGGCGAAATCCTGGTTTACGGCCATCTCAATCCCTACGGCGTCGATCCGCACAATCGGGTCACCATGAGCAGCGACGACGAATCCGAATTCCGCCAGGCCCGGGAATTTCTGGTCGAACGCCGGGCGAGCTATTACCGCGACCTCGCGGCGCTTTGCGAAACCGGCGCGGCGACTTTCGTCGGCGGCGAAAAAACCGCCGATTCGGAGCTTGCAATATTCGCCGCGCTGGGCGGGCCCGAGCGGGCCCCGGCGGATCTTTACCGGCGTTACCGGCTACAGCGCGACGCCGTACGCGGCGCGGATGCGATGTTCAACTGGCGCGCCCCGCTGCTTTTCAGCCGCTGACGGCCGCGCTCAGGAGTTGAATTCCAGCAGCCGGGTCAATGCCGGCAACGCCGCGGCCGGTCGCATGCCCAGTGCCTTCAATTCTTCGATTACGGTGACCGGCAAGGCCTCGCCGTCGACCTTCTGGTTCAACACACCGCCGATTACGATCGGCAGCGAAATATCTTCTCGAGCGAGTAAATCCTTCAACTGGCGCGCATATTCGAGCGCCATGCCATTGTGCGTGCTGAGCAGCAGCGCGTCCGCCGGCCGCTGCCGCAGCGCGGCCACCAGTTCGCCCGGATCCTGTTCCGCGCCCAGGTATTCTACCTCGGCCCCGGTTTCGCCCAGCAATTCGGCCAGCGCGCCCGAGGCATGCGCGTGCACGTCGCTGGAAGCGATCAGGAAACGCTTGCCCCGAACCCGCCCGCGCAGCTTTTCGTCGGCGAATAGCGGGCGGTACTCGTCGATGACTTCCTGAGCCATCGCAAAGATATCAGTTTCGATCGACTGCGGATCGCCGGGATCGCCGCCGAACATTTCCTCGAATCGCTGCGGCCCGATTTTTTTCAACGCATACAGCATTTGCAGAGGGTTGCGGGTATCCACACCCAGCTCGTCGAGGCCGGCGAGTGCATGGTCGAAAATTTCCCTGCCGCGGCCGCATACGCTGTCGGCGAATTGCTCGGCGGCGGAGAAATCGACATGCGGATACAGACGGCGCGCACTGGCCTCGACCCGGCGACCGAACAATTGCGCTTCGATAATTTCCTCGGCCGACGGTATTCGCACCGCCTCGGTGACCGGCAGCGGCAATACCGCGTGACCGCTGGGGCTGTGCAGCTGCGCGAGAATATCCCACAACAGATACTCGGCGACCAGTGCTCGATTCTGCTCGAAATCGACACCGAAGGAAATGGTATCGCCGTAAATCATCGAGCCCACGTGGTCGCCTCGATGGATACGCTGCAGGGCGAAGACCCAGCCAGCCCGCTTGACGGGATCGCGAGTCAGCCCGCCGATGCAGTGGGACAGCCTCGCGCCGATCAACTCCTCGACGAGGTAACGCTCCAGCATTGCCCAGGCGGCGACGCTGGCGCAATCCCGGAACAGGGCGCCGTAGCCGTCCTCGAGGTAGGAATGCAGCATCGCACCGCGATCGCGTAACTCGGCCAGCAGCATCATCGCCTCGCAGGTCGCGGACGCGGTCTGTGCGGCGTCCGACCAGCCGGGGGCCTCGAAAGTGAAATACTGCGACAGATTGCCGACCGTGGTACAGCCGATCTCGAGCGCCTGAACCGTGTTGGCGACCGAGGCCGGCTGGCCGATCATGAAATCGCCGAGATGCGGCTGGATCGGCGCCGATTGCGCCAGTGCCGTCCAGTCTCGTCGGGATTCCAGCATCGGACCGGTTTCGGCGGCCGCCGCCGCGCGCCGCTCCTGCGGCAAACCCATGCGCCGGTCGACCGCGAAGCCGGCGCGATCCATGCGGTACCCGCGCGCGTCCAGCTGGCGGTGGATTTGCACGAGCGCCGATGCGGTCGCGCCGATATCGTTCATACCGACGTGCGCATGGTACATGATGCGCCCGTCGCCCATCGCCTGGCGCTTGTACTCGAGTTCGGATACGACACCCTGCTCGCGCAGGAACGCCGAACATCCGACCTCGATCTGCCGCGCCGTCTGGCGAGCACGCCGGCGTAACCGCTTGTGGTCCGGGAGCGGCGTCGCCAGTACCGCCCCCAGGTCGGGCAGAATCCGCGCCGGATCACTCATCGGCGGCGGGCTGGTCCGACCAGACCGCGAACTCGTTGCCGCTGGGTTCGCAAAAATGGAACCGACGGCCGCCCGGGAAATCGAAAATCGGTTTTTCGATGCGCCCGCCGGCCGCTTCGACCCTGGCCAGCGTGGCCTCCAGGTTCTCGCTGTAGAAAACCAGCAATGCGGCACCGTTCCTGGTGGTCGAATAAAGCTGCGAACGATAAAAACCGCCATCCAGCCCCTGATCCGAAAAAGCGCAGTAATCGGGGCCGAATTCCTCGAAGCTCCAGCCGAAAGCCTTGCCGAAAAACGCGCGCGTGCGCTCGGGGTTGCTGGCCGGAAACTCGACGTAGTTCAATTTTTCATGCTGCTTCATAGCTGTTCTCCGGGTTCGGCGGCGACCCAGACCGCCGTATCGTGATAGGTCGCGCCGCCGTTGGGCTTGCCGGGTTCCGAGGACACCAGCGCATTGACGCCGAGTCCCTCGGCGAAGGCCTTGTTGGGCCAGATACTTTCGACGATCACGACTCCGTTTTGCATGCCGTCGAAAATCTTCGCATGCAGCGCGATGCTGGCGAGCCGGTTGCCGATCCTGACCCGGTCGCCATCGGCAATTCCGAGACCGGCCGCGTCGGCGCCGCGGATCAACAGGGTCGGTCGCCGTTCGGCCCGCCGCGAAGATGCGGTCTCGGTGAAAGTGGTATTCAGAAACTGCCTGGCCGGCGCCGCGACCAACCGGAACGGATGCGCGTCATCGGTCTCGTTGGCGACCGGCATGTGATCGGGCAACACCGGCATATCCTCGAAGTCGCCGCCGACCCGGCTCCAGTCGGGTCTGAAATGGAAGCGGCCGTCGGGCGTGTCGAAGCCATCGAGAAAGTTATCGGTCTCGAAACCCCGCGAGCAGTCGAGCCAGTGCTCGCGGTACAGGGTTTCCTCGTCCGGTAATCCGCTTTGCCTGAGACTCGCGTCGATCAGCTCGCGTTCGCCCAGTTCGAATCCCGGGTGCCGAAACCCCAGCCGGGCGGCGATCTGCCCGAGTACCTGGTGGTTGCTGCGGCACTCGGCATAGGGCCTGACCAGCGCGCGCGTAGTCTGCAGGTGGGTGTGGCCGCCGGCCTGGTAAAAATCGTCGTGCTCGAGAAACATGGTCGCCGGCAGCACGATATCGGCGAGCTCCGCGGTCTCGGTCATGAATTGCTCGTGCACGCAGACGAACAGGTCTTCGCGCGCAAGCCCCCGCAGCACCTTGCGGGTATCGGGCGCGACCACCGCCGGGTTGGTATTCTGCACCAGCAGCGCGGTGACCGGCGGGCCGCCCTGCAGATCGGCCGGGTTGCCGCAGAGGACTTCGCCGAGCCGCGACTGGTCCAGTACCCGCGTCGACGGATCGAGCAGGTCCAGGCCCCTGATGGTGGTTTGATCCAAGCCGTACATGCCGCCGTTCGAATAGAGCGCGCCGCCGCCCCGATGTCGCCAGGCGCCGGTCAGCGCCGGCAGGCAGCTGGCGGCATGCATGTTGGCGGAGCCGTTGCGCGAGCGCGTGAAGCCGTAGCCGAGACGCAGGAAGCTGCGCTCGGTTTTGCCGTAGAGGCGCGCGAATTCGACGATCTCAGCGGCGTCGAGGCCGGTAATCCCGGCCGCCCAGGCGGGCGACCTCGATTGCAGGTGGGCTTCGAGCTCCAACGGCACATCGCAGTAACGCTCCAGGTAGTCGCGGTCTACGAGCTCGTCGGCAAACAACTGGTGCATGACCGCGCAGGCCAGTGCGCCGTCGGTGCCGGGACGCAGCATCAGGTGCAAGTCCGCCTTGCCGGCAGTCGCCGTGCGGTAGGGATCGATCACTACCAGCCGCGCATTGCGCTCGCGACGCGCCCTGGCGACGTGATGCATGACGTTGACCTGGGTATAGACCGGGTTGCCGCCCCAGATCACGATCAGGTCGCTATCGGCCATGTTGCGCGGATCGGAACCGCGTTTGGCACCGGTGCCGGCGATCCAGCCGGCGTCTGCGAGGGTGATGCAAAAGGTCGAATGCTGGCGGGAAGTCTTCAGCCCGTTGCGGAACAGCTCGATGCTGTCGCGCTGCAGCAGGCCCATGGTACCGGCGTAGTGATAGGGCCACAGGGTTTCACCGCCGTGTCGCTGCATCGCCCGGGCAAATTGCTCGGCAACCTCGTCCAGCGCCTGCTCCCAGGAGATGGACTCGAAGCAGGCGCCGGCACGACCGCCACGGCGGCGCAGCGGTTGTCCGAGACGGTCGGGATGATGGAGACGTTCGGCATAACGCGCCACCTTGGCGCAAACGACCCCGGCGGTATAACTGTTGTCACGCGCGCCCCTGACCCGGCCGATGGTGTCGGCATCGAGCAATTCCACTTCCAGCGCGCAGGTGCTCGGGCAATCGTGCGGGCAGGTCGAATGCCCCGTACGCGGAAAATTTTGGGCGGCCATGAGCGCATTTTGCAAGATTGCCAGGTCCTGCGCCAGCCCGGCGAGGCAGCCTTTTTTAAAATCTCCGACTAGTGCTAGAATTGCCGTCTTTTGACGAGCCTGGTAACCGGGGGAAAGCGATGAGTGGCGATAACAAGCAAGATTTCAAGACCCGAGAAGTGCATGCTGGAGTCAGTCCCGATCCCGTTACCGGCGCGATTCTGACACCGATCTACCAGACCACCACTTACGTCCAGGAGTCGGTCGACCAGTACCTGGCCAAGGGCTACTCCTACAGCCGTTCGGGCAACCCGACGGTGGTCGCGCTGGAAGCGCGCATCACCGCGCTCGAAGGCGGCGCCGGCAGCCTGTGCTTTGCCACCGGTATGGCGGCGACCAGCTGTACGATCATGGCACTGGTCGGCAGCGGCGACCACGTAATCCTGTCGGACGTCGTCTATGGCGGTACCCACCGGGTTTCTACCAAGGTGCTGAACCGCTGGGGACTGCAGTGCAGTTTCGTCGACACTTCCGACGCGACCAGGGTCGAAGCCGCGATACGCGACAATACCCGCTTGATCTTCACCGAGACGCCGGCCAACCCGACACTGAAGTTGACCGATATCGCGGCGGTATCCGAGGTCGCACAGGCGCACGGCATCCCGCACGTGGTCGACAATACCTTTCTGACGCCTTTTTACCAGCGCCCGCTCGAACTCGGCGCCGATATCACGCTGCACAGCACCACCAAGTTCATGGAAGGCCACAACGTCAGCGTCGGCGGTTCGATCACCGCGGCGAAGCGTGAGCACATCGAGCAGATCATGTTCGTACGCAACTGCCTCGGCAGCAACATGTCGCCGATGGTCGCGTTCTACACCCTGCAGGGCATCAAGACCATGAGCACGCGGCTCGAGGCGCAGTCGGCCAACGCGCTCAAGATCGCGCAATTCCTCGAAACCCACGCCAATGTCGAACGGGTCGCCTATCCGGGACTCGAATCCTTCCCGCAAAAGGAACTCGCCGACCGCCAGGCCAGCGGTCACGGTTCGATGCTGTGGTTCGAAGTCAAGGGCGGAGTGGAATCCGGCAAGAAACTCATGGATGCGCTCACGCTCTGGAGCCTGGCGGAAAATCTCGGTTCGGTCGAATCGCTGGTGACCCACTCGGTCACCATGACCCATGCCGACATGCCGCGCGAGGAGCGCCTGGCGGCCGGTATTACCGACGGTCTGGTCAGGCTGTCGGCCGGCCTGGAATCGGCCGACGACCTGATCGCGGACCTGAAGCAGGCACTCGACGCACTCTAGACCGGCAAGCCGCTCCCGGCCATGATCATCACCAGCATCGAAACCTTCGCCACCGAATACGTGGCGCTGGTTCGAGTGCGCACCGACGACGGCGACGAGGGCTGGGGGCAGACGTCACCTTACTTGGCCGACCTGAGCGTGCAGGTCCTGCACCGCCAGGTGGCCCCGCACGTGCTCGGCATGGACGCGGCCGATATCGAAGCGGTCACCTCGACCGTGCTCGAACGTGAGCACAAGTTCCAGGGCACTTACCTCTGTCGCGCGCTGTGCGGTGTCGATACGGCGCTGTGGGACATTCGCGGCAGGCGCGAGGGCAAGAGCGTGCAGCGTCTACTGGGTGGCGAGCGGGTCGAATTCCCGGTCTACGCTTCGAGCATGCAGCGCGAAATCACGCCCGAAGCCGAGGCCGAGCGCATGCTCGCCCTCCGCGAGCGCTTCGGCTATCGCGCGTTCAAGTTTCGTATCGGCCGCGAATGCGGACACGACGCCGACCAGTGGTCCGGGCGCACCGAGGCGATCGTCAAAATCATGCGCGAAACCCTCGGCGACGACGCGGCCCTGCTGGTCGATGCCAATAGCTGCTACAGCCCGGCGAAAGCCATCGAGGTGGGCCACCTGCTCGCCGATCACGGGGTCTGCCACTTCGAAGAACCCTGTCCCTACTGGGAACTCGACTGGACCCGGCAGGTCGCCGAGGCGCTCGACATCGATGTCACCGGCGGTGAGCAGGATAATAACCTGATCGTCTGGAAGCAGATGATCGACAGTCGCGCGGTCGACGTCATCCAGCCCGACATCTGCTACATGGGGGGCATTACGCGAACCCTGCAGGTTGCCGACTACGCCCGCCACGCCGGTATTCCCTGCACCCTGCATTCCGCCAACCTGTCGCTGGTGACGCTGTTTTCGATCCACTTCATGGCGGCGATCGAAAACGCCGGCAAGTACGTCGAATTTTCGATCGAGGGCCCCGATTACTACCCGTGGCAGGATCGTATCTTCACTCCCGGCTTCGAAATTCGCGACGGCAACGCGCGGATTTCCGACGCGCCGGGCTGGGATATCGAAATCAACCCCGAATGGCTCGCACTCGCGGACTACCAAGTCAGTTATAATGGATCCCGCTTCTAGCGCAGACGAGGTGAAACTTCATGACCATCGTTAACTCGATACTGGAACTGATCGGTAATACGCCGATCCTGAAACTCAGCAAGTTCGACACCGGGCCCTGCGAACTATACCTGAAACTGGAATCCGAAAACCCGGGCGGCTCGATCAAGGATCGCATCGCGGTGTGCATGATCGAGGCCGCCGAGAAGGAGGGTAAAATCGAACCCGGCGGCACCATCATCGAGGCCACCGCCGGTAATACCGGCCTCGGCCTCGGCCTGGTGGCGGCACAAAAGGGCTACCGGCTTATTCTCGTCATTCCCGACAAGATGAGCCCCGACAAGATTCGCCATATTCGCGCGATGGGGGTAGACGTGCGCCTGACCCGATCCGACGTGCAAAAGGGTCATCCCGAGTATTACCAGGATTACGCCAAGCGCCTGGCCGCGGAAATACCGAATGCATTCTTCATCGATCAGTTTTCGAATCCCAACAATCCCAGGACCCACGAAACCGACACGGGGCCTGAAATTCTGCGGCAGATGGACGGCAAGCTCGACGCGGTGGTAGTCGGCGTCGGCTCCAGCGGCACGGTGACCGGGCTCGGCAAATTTTTCCACCGCGAGCTGCCGGACCTGGAGATGATCGTCGCCGACCCGGTCGGCTCGATCCTCGCCGACACGATCAACACCGGCAAGACGCCGAAGGCAAGTTCGTGGCTGGTCGAGGGTATCGGCGAGGATTTCCTGCCGCCGATCTGCGATATCAGCCTGGTCAAAAAGGCATATGCGATTGCGGACCGAGAGGCCTTCAAAACCCAGCGCGAACTATTACGCCTCGAAGGCATGATCGCCGGTTCGTCGACCGGTACGCTGCTGTCGGCGGCGCTGCGCTACTGCCGCGAACAGACCGAGCCGAAGCGCGTGCTGACCTTCGCCTGCGACACCGGCAACAAGTATCTGAACAAGTCCTTCAACGATTCCTGGCTGGCGGACCAGGGCTTGCTCGAACGCGAGAGCCACGGCGACCTGCGCGACCTGATCGCGCGCCCGATGGGCGGTGGCGACATGGTCACGGTGACCCCCGAGGACAATTTGATCACCACCTACAAACGCATGCGCATGTTCGATGTGTCGCAGCTGCCGGTGGTCGACGGCGGCCACATCGTGGGTTTAATCGACGAATCCGACATCCTGCTCGGGATCTACGAGGACGAGGATAATTTCCAGATGACGGTCGGCGAAGTTATGGTCAGCAATCTCGAAACCCGGCCGCCCACGGCGAGCATCGACGACATCGTTGCGCTGTTCAAGCAGGACAAGGTGGCGATCATCGCCGAAGGCGATACCTTTTACGGCCTGATCACGCAGATCGACCTGATCAACCACCTGCGGCAGACGATGCAGTAATCAGGATGCCGGCAACTGCGGTTTTAGCGACGATCGCGGGCGGCA
>Ga0209956_1000325_pt1 | contig 10607 bp, 6 predicted proteins | sample SalPon2A_C_D1_MG_FD_185720 | JGI IMG/M metagenome (GOLD analysis project Ga0209956, IMG submission 185720) | Soil microbial communities from South San Francisco under conditions of wetland restoration - Salt Pond MetaG R2A_C_D1_MG (SPAdes)... | ecosystem: Environmental > Terrestrial > Soil >...
CGCCATGCGTTTCGGCCCCGGCCGCATCGCCGAGCTGCCCGACGCCTGCCGCGCGCTCGGCATGAAGCGGCCGCTGCTGGTGACCGATCCCGGCCTGGCCAAGCTGCCGATGATCCGGGACGCCATCGCCGCCAACGAGGCGGCCGGCCTGCCGACCGGGCTGTTCAGCGATGTGCGGCCCAACCCGGTCGGCAAGAACATCGACGACGGCGTGACGGCGTACCGCGACGGCAAGCACGACGGCGTGATCGCCTGGGGCGGCGGCAGCGGCCTCGACGCCGGCAAGGTGATCGCCTTCATGTCGGGCCAGACGCGCCCGGTGTGGGACTTCGAGGACCGCGGCGACAACTGGCTGCGCGCCGACGAAGCGGGCATCGCCCCGATCGTCGCGGTGCCGACCACCGCGGGCACCGGCTCCGAGGTCGGCCGCGCCGGCGTGGTGCTGGACGAGGCGAGCCACGTCAAGAAGATCATCTTCCACCCCCGCGTCCTGCCGTCGATCGTGATCTCCGACCCGGAGCTGACCGTCGGCCTGCCGCCGCACATCACCGCCGCGACCGGCATGGACGCCCTGGCGCACTGCCTGGAGGCCTATTGCGCGCCGAGCTATCACCCCATGGCCGACGGCATCGCGGTCGAGGGCATGCGGCTCATCAAGGACTGGCTGCCCAAGGCGGTCGCCGACGGCACGGACCTGGCGGCGCGCGCCAACATGCTGGCCGCGGCGAGCATGGGAGCGACCGCGTTCCAGAAGGGCCTGGGCGCGATCCATGCGCTGAGCCACCCGGTCGGCGCGCTCTACGACACCCATCACGGCCTGACCAACGCCGTCTTCATGCCCTATGTGCTGGCCTTCAACCGCAAGGCCGTCGAGGAGCGGCTGGCCCGCCTGGCGGCCTACCTCGGCCTGCCCGACCCGTCGTTCGATGCCGTCATGAAATGGGTCATGCAGCTGCGCGACGACTTCAAGGTACCGCACACCCTGAGGGACCTCGGCGTCGGCGACGACCGCCTCGACGAGCTCTCGGAGATGGCCGCGGAGGACCCGAGCGCCGGCGGCAACCCGATCCCGATCGGCGTGCCCGAGCTCAAGGCGATGTTCGTCGCCTCGCTCGAGGGGCGCGTCTCTTAGGAGCTCTTCCATTCAGGTGGCATCGCCGGCCCGCTCCGTTCAGGATCGGGAGGCGATGCCGCCGAGCCACACCCTGATCCGGCGCCCGGGGCACTGGGTTTCTGTCGCCCTGCCGATGCTGGCGCTGGCCGTGCTGTCGGCCTGCGCGCCGGCGCGCGGGCTGCAGGCGTGGCGGCTGCTCGACGACCTCGCCGCCGGCCCGGCCGGGGACGCGGCCGGCTCCACGCGCACCATCGTCGACTACCGCGTCGGGGACCGCACCTATCTCGGCGACCTATACCGACCGACGGCCGGCGCCCAGGCGGCGCTGGTGCTGGTGCCGGGCGCGGCGCCCGAGGGCAAGGACGACCCGCGCCTCGTGGCCACGGCCCGGGCGCTCGCCCGGGCCCGCTTCGCCGTCCTGGTGCCCGACCTCGCCAACCTGCGCGCGCTGACCGTCGAGGCCGCCGATACCGGGCGGATTGCCGACGCGGCGCGCTATCTGCTGCAGGCGAAACCCGCCGGCGCGGATCGGCCGCTCGGGCTGGTGGCGATCTCCTACGCCGCCGGGCCGGCCGTGCTCGCAGCGCTTGAGCCCGACCTGCGCGACCGCATCGCGGTCGTCGTCACGGTCGGCGGCTACTACGACATCGCGGCGGTAGTCACCTTCTTCACCACCGGGGCCTACCGCGAGAATCCCGAGTCTCCGTGGCAGTACGGCACGCCGAACACCTACGGCAAATGGGTCTTCGTGCGGGCCAACGCCAGGCGGCTCGACGACGCGCGCGACCGCCGGCTGCTGCGCGCCGTGGCGCAGCGCAAGCTGGACGATCTCTCGGCGCCGATCGGCGATCTCGTCGGGCGTCTTGGACCGCAGGGACGTGCGGTGATGGCCCTGCTCGACAACCGCGATCCCTCGGCCGTGCTCACCCGGATCGCCGCCCTGCCCGCTGCGATCCGCCGCGAAATGGCGGCGCTCGACCCGTCGCGCCGCGACCTGCGCGCACTGCAGGCCACTCTCATTCTGCTGCACGGCCGCGACGACCGAATCATCCCCTATACCGAGAGCCTGGCGCTCGTCCGCGCCGCGCCGCCTGGGCGGGCCTGTCTGACCGTGGTCGACAACCTCGCGCACGTCGACCTGGAGCCGCCCGGCCTGCTCGACCGGCTTCGGCTGTGGCGCGCGGCCTACCGCCTGCTGACGCTGCGCGACGCCGCGCCGCCCCATTGAGCCCCGGGCGGGATGCTCCGGCTCACCGCCTTGGCGACCGCGCGACACAATATTGCCCGGCTGGCCGGCATCCGGTCGCGATGCGTCCCGATCGCCCCGGAAAAGCCAAGATTCGGTCTTTTTGATTCCGCTCAACGTCTTGTTATAAAAAATGAATTACCATCGTGCCATATGAAGTGGTGGCCGGCTTCCCGGCCCTCGGCAGGGCAGCCGAATCGCAGGTTTCATTTGTGGGATGGCCCGCCATGACCCTGTTCTCGCACCCCGAATTCCGCGACCACGAGCAGGTCGCGTTCTGCCGCGACCCCGCGGCCGGCCTCAGCGCCATCATCGCCATTCACGACACCCGGCGCGGCCCGGCCTTGGGCGGCTGCCGCCTCTGGGCCTATGCCGACGAATCCGAGGCGCTGACCGACGTGCTGCGCCTGTCGCGCGGCATGAGCTACAAGTCGGCGCTCGCCGGGCTGCCGCTCGGCGGCGGCAAGGCGGTGATCCTGGCCGAGCGGGAGATCGCCGACCGCGAGGCGCTGTTCCTCGCCATGGGCCGCTTCGTCGACGGCCTGGGCGGGCGCTACATCACCGCCGAGGACGTCGGCGTCTCGGTCGAGGACGTCGAGACCATGGCCCGCGTCACGCCGCACGTGGTCGGCACCCGCGCCGGCGGCGCCGGCGACCCCTCGCCGGCGACGGCCTACGGCGTGCTGATGGGCATCCGCGCGGCAGCCGCCGAGCGGCTCGGCCGCGATTCGCTCGCCGGCCTGCGCATTGCCGTCCAGGGCCTCGGGCACGTCGGGCTGCATCTCTGCCGCATGCTGCACGAGGCCGGCGCCGCACTGGTCGTCAGCGACATCGACGCCAGCGCGGTCGCCCGCGCGATGCGCCAGTTCGGCGCCGAGGCGGTCGCGCCGGACGCCGTCTTCGACGCCGACTGCGAGGTCTTCGCGCCCTGCGCGCTGGGCGCGGTGCTCGACGACGCGACGATCCCGCGCCTCAAGGCCAAGATCGTCGCCGGCTCGGCCAACAACCAGCTCGCCGAGGCGCGCCACGGCGAGGCCCTGCGCCGGCGCGACATCCTCTATGCGCCGGATTACGTGATCAACGCCGGCGGCGTGATCGCCGTCAGCCACGAAGGCCCGAAGTTCGACAAGGCCGCGGTCACCCGCGATGTCGCGCGCATCCACGACACCCTGCGCGAGATCTTCCGCCGCGCCGCGGCCGAGGGCATCCCGACCTCGGCGGCCGCCGACCGCCTGGCCGAGGAGCGCCTGCGCGAACCGCTCGCCGCCGTCGCCGCGGCGTAAGGGCCGACGGCGGGGCCGCACGCGCCCCTCAATGGAAATTGCGCGACGGGTAGAGGCGCCGCACGCAACAGCCTGCCCTTGGCGCTTTGACTCGATGAGTATGCCGGCGACGCCGGCCACGGCGTTCCGCGGCCGGCGTCTCGGTCTCGTCACCCGGCCGGTGGGCTCAATAGCCGCCGCGCTTGCTCGGCTGCACGACGAGCTTGGTGACCAGATAATACACCACGCCCCCGACGACCGCCGTCGGCAGCGACGCGGTCAGGTACTCGTAGGGCGAATTGCTCACGTAGGTCAGCGGGTCGAGCAGATAGATATAGGTGAAGAACCCGGCCACCATGGCGGCGATCGCGGCCGGATTGAACCCGCCCCAGAAGCCGTACGCGCTGTCCGGCGAAGGATCGTAGAGCGCACGGATGCTGACCCGTTGCCGGCGCAGCAGGAAATAATCGGTGATCTGAATCGCCACCAGCGGCGCGAAGAAGACGCCGATGAACGCGAGGAAGCTGCCGAAGCTGTTGAAGAACAGATCCGGCAGAACGATCCCGACGACCGCCACTGGCGCCAATGCGATCAGCAACGTCATGCGCCAGGACGCACGGCCCATTATGGGAATGTGCTTGAGCCCGACGGCCGAGGCGTAGACACCGATGACCGCGGTTCCGAAGTTGGCGGCAATGACGAACAGCAGGGCCACCGCGCCGCTGACCGGTCCACCGAGCTGGGTCAGCCACATGGAGGGATCTGAAGTCTGGAGCACGAGGATCGCCGCCAGGCCGATGACGCTCAACAGCGGCACCGGAAGCCCCATGCCGAGCATCGCCGGCAGGGTTGCGGTGTGAGCATTGGGCGCCTCGCGCACCATGGCCCCGATATAGGGCCACCATGACAAGAGGCTGACGATGCCGATCTCGACGCCCGTCGTGTAGTCCCACAGCAGGCTGCCCGACGCATAAGCCGGCTTGGCTGCGGCAAGCGCCTGGCTCTCCTCGGTCAACAGAAGGTAGATCATCCACAGTCCGACGCCCACGATGAAGAAGAACAGGATCTTGGAGACCCGCTCCACGCCGGTCGCGCCCCCGAGCAGGATGAGGTAGACGATGACGCAGGCAACTGCCGTTGCCACCGGCACGATAATGGAGCCGGACCCCTCGGTGGCGACGCCGATGGTGTTCAGGAACTCGGTCACCGATTTCGCGAAGAAGATCAGCAGCAGCGAGTTCCAGCCGATGATGGAGACGTACTGTAGAAATACATTGATGATCCAGCCGCGGTTGCCGAACTGCGGCTTCGACGCGGCGATGGAATCGATGCCGTAACGCGTGGCCGTCGGGACCACCGCCAGGGTGACCAGAAGCATACCGATCATGCTTCCGGCGGTCATCGCGGCGAAGCCCATTTTCAGATCGAGGTAGTAGCCGACGTATTCGCCGATGATGTAGCACCAGGTCGCCGAGGCGGCGACCAGCAGAACGATCCAGAGTTCTCGTTGACCCCAGCTGCGCTCGGATTTGAGGAGCGGCCACGCGCTTTCGTCGATCGTGTCGTAGGATTGCTTGACTTGCTCACTCATGACGGCCATCCCCAAATCAGCAGAATCCCGGGGCCGATCACCCCGAGAAGCATCAACCAGACCCAGTCCATAGCGGTGAATTCGCTTCCCTGATTGGCCGGATCTTCAAGTTCCTTGATCCTTCGTTCCAATTCAGGTGGCAATGTCGTTTCGCTCATAACCGTGCCCTCCCTTGTCCATGCTGCGTTCGGGGCGCCGATTTCAACTCGACGTACCCGGGTAAGCCTCCAGATCCGCGTAGGGGAACCACCAGAAATCCTGCGGATTGGCGGCCGGATCGATCATTGCGAGCTTGGTATGCCGGAAGGTATCCAGGCCTTCCGCCCCGAGCTGCCGCCCGATTCCAGACATCTTGCGACCGCCGAACGGCCCGGCATCGTTGTCGAGCAACGGCGCATTCACCCAAACCATGCCGGCAACGATCTCGCGCACCGCACGGGCCGTCTCGTTCAGGTCTGTGGTGTATACGGTCGCCCCCAATCCGTAGCGCGAGCGGTTCGCCAATTCGACCGCCTCGTCGAAACTGCCGACGCGGCAGATCGGCGCCGCCGGCCCGAAGCTTTCGGCGTTCATGATGTCCATGTCCGGCGTCACGTCGGTAAGCACGGTCGGCTCGTAGAACCAGCCCTTGTTGAAGTCCGCCGGCCGCTTGCCGCCACAGACAACCTTGGCCCCCTGTTCCGCCGCCCGCGCGATGACGCCCTCGAAGCGCTCCCGCTCCTTCCTGGTGACCATCGGGCCGATATCGACCTTCTCCAGCCCGTTCCCGATCCGCAGGTTCCGTGCCTCATTGACGAGCTTGTCGACGAAGCGGTCGTGGATCGCCTCATGTACGTAGAACCGCTCGGCGGAGGTACAAACCTGCCCGCAGTTCAAATACGCCCCGAACGCTGCACCGCGGACAGCGATGTCGAGCGGCGCCGACGGCATGACGATGAATGGATCGTTGCCCGACGCTTCGATGAGATGCGGCTTGAAGTGTTCGGCGCAAGCCTTGGCGACGATTTGCCCGGTCTCGACACCGCCCGTGAAGGCAACCATATGCGTATCGCCGCTCGCTACCAGGCGTTGTCCGACGCGCCCGCCACCGGTCACGCACTGCACCAGGCCGCGTGGTAGCGACGAGAAGCACTCCATGAACTTGAGCGTCGTCAAGGACGCCGATTCCGACGGCTTGACGATGACCGCGTTTCCCGCCGCCAGGGCGGCCGCCGCTTCCCAGCAGAACAGGACCAGCGGATAATTGAACGGTACGATGATGGCAACGACGCCCATCGGTTCCTTGACCGTGAAATGGAACTGGTGATCGGTCGCAGGACCGACGACGCGCCCGCAGTCGTGGCGCCCGACCTCGGCGTAGTAATCCATCGCCGTGGCCGACCATTCGATCTCGTCCGCCGTTTCCTTGTAGGGCTTGCCCATTTCCCGGGTCAGCATTTCGGCGACCAGCGGCCTAAGCTCGCGCATGCGGGCCGCCACTTCGTGCAGCCGTTCGGCACGGGCGAGGCCGTTCTGCGCCGCCCAGTCGCGCTGCGCCTGGTTGGCCGCGCGGATCGCCTCGTCCACCTCGCCGTCGGCGCTGTCCGGAATCCTGCCGAGCAGGTCCTCCGTCGCCGGATCGATGACCTCGAAAGATTCGCCGGTCGTGCTGCTACGGAATTCCCCCTCCAGATAGAGCTTGCCGCTCAATCGCGAAAATTCGGTCAGCGCTGTCATCTATCGTTCTCCTTGGCAACAATGGTATGCGGATCGGTTGGGCGAGTTCGGCACCTCTGGCCATATCCTGCGATGCGTCGATTCTTCATTCCCCTCCGAATGCCTTTTTTGACTCGGCGTCAATAGGACGGCGGCGTGATGGCCCAGATCACGACTGCCTCCTGGCGGCCCGGGTTCCGGTAACGGTGCGGCGTCGTGCTGGGAAACCCGAAGCTGTCGCCGGCATTCAGCCGGAAATGGCGGTCGTCGAGCCAGAGCTCCAGCTCGCCGGCGATGACGACCCCGGCCTCTTCGCCGCGATGGGTGTAGGGCTGATCGCCGCTCGACGAGCCGGGAGTGAAATGGCTGTAAAGGAGTTCGAGATCGCCGCTCAGGCTGGGCGACAAGAGCTCGTCGATAATGCCGGAACTGAACGTCAGCTTCCGCCGCCGGTGGGCGCGGACGATGATCCCGCGCTCCTCCGCGAGTTCGGGGCCGGCGGACTCGAAGAACCAGCTGATGCTGACACCCAGAGCGCGGGATATATCGTGCAGCGCCTTGATGGAGGGGCTGGAGAGGTTGCGCTCGACCTGACTCAGGTAGCCGACCGAGAGCCCGGTCTGGCTGGCCAGCTTGGCGAGCGTCACTTCGCGCGCCTTGCGCAGTTCGCGTATCTTGCCGCCGACGAATTCCGCGCGCTCATCCAGCGGTTCCGATTGGCGGGTCCGCGCACCACGGTTCGATGGGCGCAGGACCCGTTCGTCTTTGGCCATCGCAGTCTCGCTCGTTGGTGCGCGAGGGTATCGCCGGTATGTGAAAAATGGAAGCCGTTTTTTCACACCTATGAAATATAATGGGAAATCTTCATCCGGGGTCGCGGACTTGCCCTGGCCCGGAGAGCGGGCGGGACGGCGAAGGGGCGGCGTTGGAGGCGGCGGCGTTGGAGGCCGCACGCCCCCCTCAATGGAAATCGCGTGACGGGTAGAGGCGCCGCGCGGCCAGCGCCTCGCGCGGGTCGAGGCGGTCCTGCGGGCGCCTGACCTCGTCGGCGCGGGCCAGCGCGCCCACGAGCGGCACGCCGCCGCGCTCCGGCCTGCGCAGCGCCTCGAGGCGCGGCGTCAGGTCGGTCAGGCGCCGCGCGATCACGTGGATCACCAGGCCCTCGCGCTGCAGCCGGCCGTCGACCCTGAGCAAGCTGGCCTGCAGCACCGTCTTGCGATAGTGCGCGAAGGTCTTGGGCCAGACGATGACGTTGACCACGCCGGTCTCGTCCTCGAGCGTGGCGAAGATCACGCCCTTGGCGGTGCCCGGGCGCTGGCGCACCAGCACCAGCCCGGCGACCGCGATGCGGGCCCCGTTGGGCAGCTCGGGCAGCCGCGCGGATTCGGCGATGCCCTCGGCCGCGAATCCCGCGCGCAGGAAGGAGACCGGGTGCGCCTTGAGCGAGAAGCGCAGCGCGGCGTAATCCTCGGCGACGTGCTCGCCCGGCTGCATCGCCGGCAGCGCGACGGCCGGCTCCTCGCCGAGCTCCTCGGCGCGCGCGGCGGCGAACAGCGGCAGCGGCGCGGCGGCCCGCGCGCCGGCCGGCAGCGCCTTGACCGCCCACAGCGCCTCGCGCCGGTCGAGCCCCATGGAGCGGAAGGCGTCGGCGCGGGCCAGCGCCTCGAGTGCCCTGGCGCCGAGCCCGGCGCGGCGCCACAGCACGCGCGGGTCGCGGTAGCCGTTGCCGCGCGCCGCCATCAGGGCCTCGGCCTCGCCCGCCGCCAGGCCCTTGGCGTGCCGCAGGCCGAGGCGCAGCGCCAGGCCGTCGGGGCAGACGCGGGAGGCCGGCTCCAGCGTGCAGTCCCAGTCGCTGTCGTTGACGTCGACGGGGCGCAGCTCGACGCCGTGCTCGCGCGCATCGCGGATGATCTGCGCCGGCGCGTAGAAGCCCATCGGCTGGCTGTTCAATAGCGCCGCGGCGAAGACCGCCGGGTGATGGCACTTGAGCCAGGCCGAGACGTAGACCAGCAGCGCGAAGCTCGCCGCGTGGCTCTCGGGAAAGCCGTAGGTGCCGAAGCCCTCGATCTGGCGGAAGCAGCGTTCGGCGAAGCCGCGGTCGTAGCCGCGCGCCGCCATGCCCTCGATCAGCTTGTCGCGGAAGGTGTGGATCGTCCCCACCCGGCGGAAGGTCGCCATGGCGCGGCGCAGCCGGTCGGCCTCGCCCGGCGTGAAGCCGGCGGCGACGATGGCGATCTTCATCGCCTGCTCCTGGAACAGCGGCACGCCGAGCGTCTTGCCGAGCACCGCGCGCAGCGCCTCGGAGGGAAACGCGACCTTCTCCTCGCCGTTGCGCCGGCGCAGGTAGGGATGAATCATATCGCCCTGGATCGGCCCGGGGCGGACGATCGCCACCTCGATCACCAGGTCGTAGAAGTCGCGTGGCTTGAGCCGCGGCAGCATCGACATCTGCGCCCGGCTCTCGACCTGGAACACGCCGAGCGAATCGGCCCGGCACAGCATGTCGTAGACCGCCTTGTCCTCGGCCGGCACGCCGGCGAGGTCGAGGCGCCGGCCGGTGTGCCGCGCCAGCAGGTCGAAGCCCTTGCGCAGGCAGGTCAGCATGCCGAGCGCCAGCACGTCGACCTTGAGGATGCCGAGCGCGTCGAGGTCGTCCTTGTCCCACTCGATCACCGTGCGCTCCGCCATGGCGGCGTTCTCGATCGGCACCAGCTCGTCGAGCGGCCCACGGGTCATGACGAAGCCGCCGACGTGCTGCGACAGGTGGCGCGGGAAGCCGATCAGCTCGCGCGCCAGCGTGAGCGCGCGGCGCAGGCGCGGCGCTTGCGGATCGAGGCCGAGCCCGCGCAGCTCCCTGTCGCCCAGGCCGTCCTCGCGCCAGGCCCAGATCATGCCGGCCAGCGCCGCGACGGTGTCGGCCGACAGGCCCATCGCCTTGCCGACCTCGCGGATCGCACCGCGCGCCCGATAGCAGATCACCGTCGCCGCCAGCCCGGCGCGGTCGCGCCCGTACTTGGCGTAGATGTACTGGATCACCTCCTCGCGGCGCTCGTGCTCGAAATCCACGTCGATGTCGGGCGGCTCGTTGCGCTCGGCGCTGACGAAGCGCTCGAACAGAAGGTCGACGCGCGCCGGATCGACCGCGGTGATGCCCAGGCAGTAGCACACCGCCGAGTTGGCGGCCGAGCCGCGCCCCTGGCACAGGATGCCGCGCGCGCGGGCGAAGCGGACGATGTCGTAGACCGTGAGGAAGTAGGGCGCGTAGCCGAGCGTGCCGATCAACGCCAGCTCGCGGTCGAGCGTCGCCGCGACCGGCCCCGGCACGCCGCCGGGATAGCGCGCCCGGGCGCCGATCCAGGTGAGGTGCTCGAGCTCCGCCTGCGGGGCGCGGCCGCCGCCGGTGATCTCCTCCGGGTATTCGTAGCGCAGCTCGCCGAGGCTGAAGCGGCAGCGTGCGGCGATCGCCGCGCTGCGCGCCACGGCCTGCGGATGGTCGCGGAACAGCGCCGCGATCTCGGCCGGCGACTTGAGGTGCCGCTCCGCGTTGGCGTCCAGGCGGAAGCCGGCCGTGTCGATGGTGCAGTGCGTGCGGATGCAGGTCACGACGTCGAGCAGCTTGCGCCGCGCCGGGTCGTGCAGGCGCACGTCGTTGGTCGCGACCAGCGGCGCGCCGCTTGCCTCGGCGAGCGCGGCCAGCGC
>Ga0209956_1000331_pt1 | contig 10530 bp, 13 predicted proteins | sample SalPon2A_C_D1_MG_FD_185720 | JGI IMG/M metagenome (GOLD analysis project Ga0209956, IMG submission 185720) | Soil microbial communities from South San Francisco under conditions of wetland restoration - Salt Pond MetaG R2A_C_D1_MG (SPAdes)... | ecosystem: Environmental > Terrestrial > Soil >...
AGGCAGGGCAGGGCTTACGTCGAAATGCGGGGTAACGAGGTATTCAAGATGGCGGTCAACACGCTCGGCCGCATTGTCGACGAGACGCTCGCGGCCAATCGCATGATGAAATCCGATATCGACTGGCTGGTGCCGCACCAGGCCAATATCCGCATCATTTCGGCGACCGCGAAAAAACTCAAGATGCCGATGAGCCAGGTCGTCGTAACCGTCAACAAGCACGGCAACACCTCGGCGGCTTCGGTGCCGCTGGCCCTCGACGTCGCCGTGCGCGACGGCCGCATCAAGGAAAACGAGCTGGTGATGCTGGAGGCTTTCGGCGGCGGTTTCACCTGGGGATCGATACTGCTGCGCTATTAGGTCGCAACCGGATTACAGGAGGTAGGATAGCTGTGCTATGATACCTGTAAGACCACCGGTAACCATTCATGATAAGCGTTGTACTTACCGACGACCACGCCCTCGTGCGTAGCGGCATCCGCCGGCTGCTCGAAGACAGTAATCAGGTCAGCATAATCGGCGAAGCGGAAAGCGGCGAAGAAGGCGTCAGGCTCGCCCAGGAACTCAATCCGGACGTCATCCTGATGGATGTCAACATGCCCGGCATCGGCGGGGTGGAGGCATGCCGCCGGATTCTACAGCGCAATCCGAAGCAGAAAATCATCGTATTGACGATCCACAACGAGCAAACTTTTCCCAAGCGCATGCTCGAAATCGGCGCCCGCGGCTACCTGACCAAAGAGTGCGGTTTCGAGGAAATGCTGTCGGCAATCAACCAGGTCTACAAGGGCAGCGCCTACATCGCGCCCAGCATCGCCCAGCAGCTCGCGTTGTCGCTGCTGCCGGGCAACGAGCTCAATCCGATCGACCGGCTGTCGCGACGGGAATTTCAGGTCATGCTGATGATTTCCCACGGTCTGACCAATGCCGAGATATCCGACAAGCTCTGCCTGAGCCCGAAAACCGTCAGCACCTACCGCCTGCGTCTGCTGGAAAAACTGAACGCGCAAAACGAAGTCGACCTGATCAAGATCGCCGTCGAGCAGGGCATGGTCGAATTCGCCAGCTCCGATTGAGGCGGCGTGAACGATCCGCGCGGCTGTCGACTGTGCCCGAGGCTGGTTGCCTACAGGAAAGAGCAGCAAGCCAGGCATCCCGGCTATCACAACCGGCCGGTAAGATCTTTCGGAGCCGACCGGGCCCGCCTGCTGATCGTCGGTCTGGCGCCCGGCCTGCATGGCGCCAACGCCACCGGCAGGCCGTTTACCGGCGACAGTTCCGGCAGTCTGCTGTTCGAGGTACTGCATCACTTCGGTATCGCGAGTCGCGATCGTTCCATCGCCAGCGGCGACGGTCTGCGCCTGCAGGCCTGCCGCATTACCAATGCCGTCAGGTGTCTGCCGCCCGGAAACCGTCCGCTGGCCGACGAGGTCAATACCTGTAACCGCTACCTGCGAGACGAAATCTCAGCCTTGCCGGACCACGCGGTGCTGCTTGCGCTCGGCACGGTCGCGCATCGTGCGATCCTCAGGGCAATGAATTTGAAGCAGTCGAACTACCGCTTCCGCCACGCCGCCGAATTCGTGCTGCCCGATGGATTCAGACTGTTCGATTCCTACCATCCGAGCCGCTACAACCAGAATACCGGCAGGCTGACCGGCGCCATGCTTGCCGGCGTATTCGAGCGCATCGAAACGGTGTCGCATGGCTAGTCCGAAACCCTTCGATCACAAGGCTTTCCTGGCTACGGTCAGCGGTAAACCGGGCGTCTACCGCATGATCGACAGCCGCGACAGGGTGATTTACATCGGCAAGGCGAAGAATCTGAAAAAGCGCATTGCAAGTTATTTCCGTGCCACCGGCCTGTCGACCCGGATCATTTCGCTGGTCAACAATATTCATCGCATCGAGGTTACCAGCACGCGCACCGAAAGCGAGGCGCTGCTACTGGAAAACGACCTGATCAAGAACCTGAACCCGCGCTACAACATCCTGTTTCGCGACGACAAGAGTTACCCCTATATTTGCCTGACCCACCACGAGTTCCCCCGGCTCAAGGTATTTCGCGGCAAACCCGACCGGCGCAAGGGAACCTTTTACGGGCCGTTCCCGAGCGCCGGCTCGATCCGCTACACCATCAATCATGTACAGCGCATTTTCCAGCTGCGCAACTGCGAGGATTCGGCGATGCAAAACCGCGCCCGGGCCTGCCTGCAATACCAGATCAAACGCTGTACCGGCCCCTGCGTCGGGCATACCGACCGGGATAGCTACCAACGCCAGATCGAGCAGGCGAAAATGTTCCTCGACGGCAGAAGCAACGAACTCATCGACCAGCAAATCGCGCTGATGGAGGAATTCTCGGCCAGACTCGACTTCGAGCAGGCGGCCCAGGTGCGCGATCGCATCGAAACCCTGCGCAGGGTGACCGAAAAACAGTTCGTGACCAACTTCGACGGCGATCTCGACATCATCGCCTGCGAGTTGCGCGACGACTTCAGCTGCATTCAGTTGTTCATGATCCGCAACGGCACCTCGCTCGGCAACAAGCCCTTCTACAACCGGGCGAAACTCGATACCGATCCCGCTAGCCTGCTGGAATCCTTCATCATGCAGCATTACTCGAACCACCCGGCGCCGCCCGAGATTATCGTCAGCCATGAACTCGAAAACGAGTCGTTGCTGGCCGAGTCGCTGCAACGCCTGCAGGACTCGAGGGTCAGAATCGCGCACCGTGTGCGCGGCAAGCGTCGGCGGGCGCTGGAAAGCGCGATCAACAATGCCAGGCAGGCTCTCGAAAGCTACCTGTTATCGGCCAGCATGCTCAATCGACGCTACCAGAATCTGATCGAAATCCTGCATCTGGAAGAACCGCCCGAACGCATCGAGTGCTTCGATATCAGCCACACGATGGGCGAATCGACCCGCGCCTCCTGCGTGGTGTTCGGCCGCGACGGCGCGGTCAGGAACGAGTACCGACGCTACAACATCAAGGATATCAAGGCCGGCGATGATTACGCGGCCATGCGCCAGGTACTGGAGCGGCGATACAGCAAGCGGCGGGACGCTCCGGAACTGTTGCCGGACCTGATTCTGATCGATGGCGGCAAGGGGCAGCTCGGGGTCGCTCTGGAAGTGCTCGATTCGCTCAATATCCCGACCGTCAAACAGGGGTTGCGCGTCTTTGGTGTCGCCAAGGGAGCCGAACGGCGCGCCGGATACGAGGCCATCCTCGACGAGGAAATGTCGGAACTGAAGATTCCGCCCGCTTCCCCCGGGCTGTTGCTGATCCAGCAGGTGCGCGACGAGGCACACCGCTTCGCGATTACCGGGCATCGACAGGCGAGGGCAAAGGCACGGCGCAAATCCAGGCTCGAAGAGATTCCCGGTATCGGTGTGCGCAAACGGCAAATGTTGCTCAACACTTTCGGCGGACTACAGGGCGTTAAATCCGCCGGCGTCGAGGAATTGATGCAGATCAAGGGGATTAACCGCGAGACCGCACAGGCTATCTATGATAGTTTCCACGGCTGATGCCAATCGATAAATCCCGATGAAAATCACCCTGCCCACCGCGATAACGCTGTTCAGAATCGCGCTGATCCCGCTATTCGTGCTGGTATTCTATCTGCCGTTCACCTGGGCCCACATCGCAGCCACCGCCTTTTTCGCCTTCGCCAGCCTAACCGATTGGGTAGATGGCTACCTGGCGCGCTCGATGCAGCAAGAGTCGTCTTTCGGCGCTTTTCTCGACCCGGTCGCCGACAAGCTCATGGTGGTGGTAGTCATCGTGCTGCTGGTGCAGAAGCATCCGAGTATATTCGTGGCGCTGCCCTCGGTGGTCATCGTCGCCCGGGAAATTTCGATTTCTGCGCTGCGCGAATGGATGGCGCAGATCGGCAGCAGCGCGACGGTCAAGGTTTCGTGGATCGGCAAGAGCAAGACCATGCTGCAAATGGTCGCACTCGGGTTGATGATTTTCGCCGAGCCGCTCGCCGGGCTGCCGATCTTCCAGATCGGGCTGGTGACTTTTTACATCGCGGCGATTCTGACCCTGGTGTCGATGGTCAATTACCTGCGCGCGGCCTGGCCCGTAATTGCCCGCCACGGCTAACGATCGGCGCCTGCAAGCGTCTTGACAGGTGGGGGTGAATCTATAGAATAATCGCTCTTTTGCGGGAATAGCTCAGCTGGTAGAGCACAACCTTGCCAAGGTTGGGGTCGCGAGTTCGAATCTCGTTTCCCGCTCCAGATTTATTTCAGGCCTCGATTCATTCGGGGCTTTTTTTGGTCGCGGATATTAAAGTATCATGGCCGCGACGTCTCGATCGACTAAAATGCCCTTCCATGGCTGGGTGGCAGAGTGGTTATGCAGCGGCCTGCAAAGCCGTGTACGGCGGTTCGATTCCGCCCTCAGCCTCCAGATTCTCGATAGTCCAACCGTAGCCCGGATGGCGAAATTGGTAGACGCAAGGGACTTAAAATCCCTCGGTGGAAACACCGTGCCGGTTCGACTCCGGCTCCGGGCACCAATTACTCGATAAACCTTATAGGTCAATATCTTGAAGCAAGATCTTGAGAAATTAAGTTAATCTTTCCTGAAGTCGGAACGGGATTAACATTTCGATAATTTTTGCAGAAATTACACCAAGAATTTCAAACTTACCCTTTTTGGGTGATGTCGCCGGCGCGCGCTTCGGGTACAGTCGAAGCTTAAGTAAACGGAATAACCGGAGCGAAAGCCATGTTGACAAAAATGATCACGATACTCCTGCTCCCGGTCGTCCTGGCGTTGGCCATCCTCGCCGATATACTCGGCGTCGAAATCACCGAGGGTCTTTAAGCTCCGTTCGGCGGCCAGGGCCTCGTCTGGTCGATCAATCCTGTTCTGGTTCGTGAACCGCACGGCTGTCGGCCGGCGCGGCGGCGCGATCGCGCATGCCGTAATCCCTGATCACCTCGGCGACCCGCAATCGGTAGTGACTGAAAATGCCGTCGCGGCCCGCCCGTTGGGCGTTACGGTGACGCTCGAGATTGCGCCATCGCGCGATCGCGTCCTCGTCGCGCCAGAATGATAGCGACAATAACTTACCCGGCTGGGCCAGGCTTTCGAAGCGCTCGATCGAGATAAAGCCATCGATGGAATCGAGTTCGGGACGAAGGGCCGCTGCGAAGTCGAGATAATCTTCGCGCCGGCCGGCGGACGGTTCGAGTTCAAATATTACCGCGAGCATGGTGAACTCCGAAATCTGTGCAGGTTAGCGCGAAGTATAACCGTTCGCGGCATAGCGGGCTTTTAATCGCGATAGGAATTTCCCGCCAAGCCGGCGGCGATCGCCGGGTGCCGGCGGTCAGGCACGTGCCAGCTTGAGCCGGTTTTCGAGGACCAGGATTTCCCTGCGCAACAGGCGGGTGAAGCGGGTCGGACCGGTGATGCGCTCGAGATCGTGCAGTCGCTGGGTCTTGCTGGCGATATCCCGGATCACATTCGACTCATCGAGCGCACGATCGAGTTCCGTCAGCAGGCGGGCTGTTTCGCTGGTCGCTTCCGTGTTATCGGGCTGGCTCATGGGACTTCCATGTAGATTCCTGAACTTAAAAAGGTTAGCAAATATGGAAGAGCCCGAATATGGCCGGTAACCGACAAATATGTAGGATTAATCCTACAGGGGTTATTTTCCGCCGCGATAGTGTTCGGGCCAGTACTGTTTGACCACCGGGCTGTCATCGGCGTAACTGTGGCAACTGTTAAGGAACTGGTTGGGACTACGCTCGCCTTTTTTCGCATCGCTCCGGTAGCGTACACTGGCCAGGGTCTGAATCGCGGTGGTCGCGACCGGCCCAAGCAGCTGCGTCAGGTGGGTACAGCCGCGGTTGGCGCCCATCGCGCGATTCGATTTTGCCGTCCACCCCGGTTCGATCTTCAAGCCCACCAGATTTTGCGCCACGTCGATGACTTGCTTGCAGTAATTGTATGGCGAAGCATCGATGACTGCCTCGGCTGCGACGACCTCGCGCTCGAGGCTTATCGTCAGCCGCACCGACATGTCGTGCAGGGCTTCGTCAGCCTCTATCCAGCCTCCGCGATCGCGGTTTTTGAAGCGGTAGGGTTTGGTGTCGACGATTCGGCCCTCTATATCCAGCAGGCCGTCGTCGCGCTGGTAACCGTGGCAGGTGACCACGCGGGTATGTGCAAGCTTGCGGTTGGCGGGTTTGCTTAGTGGCACGGCGATTCTCCGATCATCGATTTATTGCTGGTCAAAATCCTGCGCGACATTATCATGCGGCGTAAAACCGGAACAGTATCAAATGCAAAACAAGACATCACGGCCGCGGCTCGGCGACCGCGGCAAGGGTATCCTGATGTCGCTGGCAGGGGTATTCGTGCTGAGCCCGGACAGCCTGCTGATCCGCCTCGCCGGGATGGACGACTATACGCTGATATTCTATCGTGGGCTGTTCCCGATCTTTGCCATCGCGCTGCTGCTGTGGATTTACTACCGCGATCGGTTCGCCGGCGTGCTGCTCGGCATCGGCTGGGCAGGTATCTTCAATGGCCTGTTTTTCGCCGCAATCAATATTAGCTTCATCAGCGCCATCCAGCGCACCTCGGTCGCCAACACCTTGCTGTTTCTGTCATCGGCGCCGGTCTTCGCGGCGCTCCTGTCGTTGATCGTGCTGCGCGAAAACCAGCGGCCGAGTAGCTGGCTGATCATCGCGCTATCGCTGCTCGGTATCTTCATCATCGGCTGGGGCAGCTATGGCAGCGACGGTCTGCTGGGCGACTTTCTGGCCATTTGCTGTGCGCTGTTCACGGCCTGCAGCGCGGTGCTGGTGCGATACCGCAAGGACATCGATCTCGTGCCCTCGGTCATTCTCGGCAGTTTCTTCACCGCCTGTTATGCGTTGCTGCAAAGCCCGGAACTCGCGATATCCGCGCGCCAGCTGGTTTATCTCGGCATCATCGGTTTTATCCTGATTCCATTTGCCTTCACCGCCCTGACCATCGCGCCGCGCTTCGCCAATTCGGCCGAGGTGCAACTGGTTTATCTGCTGGAAAGCATTCTCGGTCCGTTATGGGTGTGGCTGATCATCCGCGAGACGCCGCCGATTAACACCATTGTCGGCGGCGGCATCCTGCTCGCATCGGTGGCCTGGTTCGCGCATCACAGCCTCCGCGAAGAGTCCGCGGCCACGCCCAAGGATTCGCGAACGGACTAGCCGCGGCAGGCGATCAGGTTGATCATTTCGAAGGCGATGGTCGCCGCCGCCAACGACGTGATTTCGGCATGATCGTAAGCCGGCGAGACCTCGACGATATCGGCGGCTAGCAGATTCGCTCCCTGCAGCCCGCGAATGATATGCAGCAGTTCGCGGCTGGTGAGACCCGCGATTTCGGGCGTGCCGGTACCGGGTGCATGCGACGGGTCGAGCACGTCGATGTCGATCGACAGATAGAGCGGGCGGTCGCCGATACGTTCGCGAATGCGCTCGATCACGTGCTCGACACCATGCGTTTCGAGTTCGTCGCAATGCACGACCTTGAAGCCGAGTTCGGCGTCGCGCGCGAGGTCGTCGGCGCTGTAAAGCGGCCCGCGAATGCCCACGTGCATCGACGCATCGTCGTCGAACAGGCCTTCCTCGGCGGCACGGCGAAACGGCGTGCCGTGGGTATAGGGAGCGCCGAAATAGGTATCCCAGGTATCGAGATGGGCGTCGAAATGCACCAGCGCTACCTGACCGGCGACCTTGTTCACCGAGCGCAGCAGCGGCACCGCGATGGTATGGTCGCCACCGAGACTGACCAGGGCGGGGGCGCGCTCGAAAACCTCGTCAGCGGCGGCCTCGATCTGCGCGATGGCTTCCTCGATATTGAACGGGTTGCAGGCGACATCGCCGGCATCCGCAACCTGCAGGGTCCTGAACGGTTCGGTATCGTAGGCCGGATGGAAGTTGGTGCGCAGGTGACGCGACGCCTGGCGTATTGCCTGGGGTCCGAAGCGCGCGCCGGGACGGTAGCTGGTACCGGCGTCGAAGGGTATACCGAGGACCGCGACGTCGCAGCGGGACAGGTCGCGTAATTCGGGTAAACGGCAAAAAGTCGAAGGCCCCGCGTATCTCGGCACGACGGTGCCGCTGACGGGTCCGATCGGGGTATCCTGGGACAAAACGCTCACCTCGCAGCAGGGCGGATTTGTTATATCACCGATATCTGGCACAATCAAATCACCGCTTATTCCGGAGGCTCAGGTGGCTGTAAGACAGATACTCAAGATGGGGGATCCCCGGCTGCTGGAGATATCCCTGCCGATAGAACCGCTCGACTCGGCGGCACTGGAACCTTTGTTGAATGACATGTGGGAGACCATGGCCGCGGCCAACGGGGCCGGTCTCGCCGCACCGCAGATCGGCGTCATGAGCCGGGTGGTAATCTTCGGCTGTCAACGCAATCCCCGCTACCCGGAAGCGCCCCCGGTACCCGAGACCGTGCTCATCAACCCGGTTATCACGCCGCTCGGCGATGCGCTCGAGGAAGGCTGGGAGGGTTGTCTCAGCGTGCCCGGGATGCGCGGCAGGGTAGCGCGCTTTCGGGATATTCGCTACCGCGGTTACGATCAGAACGGCGAAGTCATCGACCGCGAGGCCAGTGGCTTCCATGCCCGGGTGGTGCAGCATGAATGCGATCACCTCGACGGCATACTCTATCCGCAGAGAATCGAGGATCTGCGGAATTTCGGTTTTATCGACAGCTTGAACGAACACGGCCTGATCGAGCTTCAACCCTGCGACGATGAGCCCTGAAGCCCGCCGGGGCAGAAGCTTCGCACTGCTGGCCAGCGGCGCCGGATTTTCCTGTGCGGTGCTGCAGGCCCTGTTGAGGCGAAACCACGCTCCCGAACTGCTGCTGCTGCCCGAATTCGCGCCGGCGTCGAAAGCAGAACCCGATAGCATCGAAATTGTCGCCCCCGAGCCAGCGCGGCGACTGCTGCGTATCGCCGGTGAGATCGAGACCGGCTATGCACCGCGCACGCATCAGCAGCAAACCGCCGATCTGTTGTCCGCGCGTTCGATCGAATTCATACTGGTCGCCTGCTGGCCTTACCTGATCGGCGAAACGCTCGCCGGCAGCGTCGCCGGGGCGGCCCTGAACCTGCATCCGTCGCTGCTACCCCGCTATCGCGGCCCCGACCCGCTGCGACAGCAGCAGGCCGCGGGGGACGAGCGCTACGGCGTGACCCTGCACCTGATCGACCGGAGCTTCGACCATGGCGATATCGTCGCCCAGGCCGAACTTTCGACACCCGGCAAGGGCGAGGATTCGATGGATACGGAATGGCGCTGCGCCGAACTGGGTGCGTTGCTGTTCGTCGATGCGCTACGAAGCTGGCCCGACTGGAAGACGGTGGCCCAGGCTAGCCTTTAGCGACGGTACTGAAAAAAGCCCGGGTATCGTCTTCGCCGGCGCCGACCTCGTGCGCGATGCTGGGCACGTCTCCTTCGGGATTGTCCAGGCGCTGTTCGCAGATCAGCGCACCGACCGGGCCGCAATGATTGCGTGCCGCGGTGTCGATGGTTTTGCGCATTTTGGCATCGAGCAGGCCCGGTATCGTAATGTCGGTTTTATTCACCGCCTGGACTTGATCCAGCCGGGCAATCGTCGTCGTGTCGTCGGTGGTCCGGGATAGCAGTCGGGCGATCACGGTGCTGGTGTCGAGAGTATTGTCGCGTCCGCCGGGCATATCGGAATTCGGATATTCAGCGACCCTGGCGCGTTGCACCCGGGTAATCAGCCTGAGTGCATCCATGCCTTTCTTGACGCGATAGGTCAGCAGAATAATTTCACCTCGCTCGAAGCCGATCTGGAACGAATGCCGGCTTTCCGTAACTCCGATGATCAGCCCGCTGTAGCCCTCGAAATGAGAGCTGCCGACACGCTCGACGATAGCGTCGTAATCCATCCAGCCGCTCATCGGCCCTGCTTGTCCGTCCCGGTGCTGGAAATCACCCTGCCGGCGAATCTGGAAAAGGCTTCGGCACCGGATTCGAAATCCGGCATGCTAGTCATCTCGCCGAAATTCATGTAGTTTGATCCTGGTTCCGCGAGCCTCTGGCAAGCCGCCTGGCCGGAAATTGCTAATGTCAGTATATTTATAATTATCAATATTTTAGAGCTAACAATTAAATTCTACATTAAATCACTATCGATGTCGAAACCGTGACTATGTCGCAGATTATCAGATTTCCCCGAATTTTGAATCGATGAACGACCGGCTCTCGCTCGAAAGCCTGCTGGCCCTGGACACGGCGCATGTCTGGCACCCTTATAGCGCGATGCATGGCGAAACGCCGGTGTACGCGGTGGAATCCGCTGCCGGGGTCAACCTCGAACTGGCCGACGGACGCCGACTGATCGACGGTATGTCGTCCTGGTGGTGCGCGATTCACGGTTACAACCACCCGCGCCTGAACCAGGCTGCCGAAGCGCAATTACAACGCATGTCGCACGTGATGTTCGGCGGCCTCACCCAT
>Ga0209956_1000332_pt1 | contig 10512 bp, 13 predicted proteins | sample SalPon2A_C_D1_MG_FD_185720 | JGI IMG/M metagenome (GOLD analysis project Ga0209956, IMG submission 185720) | Soil microbial communities from South San Francisco under conditions of wetland restoration - Salt Pond MetaG R2A_C_D1_MG (SPAdes)... | ecosystem: Environmental > Terrestrial > Soil >...
AAGAATAAAGGGGTCGGTGACAAATGAGTCTCATTCTCGTTGGTAGATGATTCTTAATTTGTCAACGACCTATTTTTTAGACGCTTGATGGGAGTATTCAGGTGGCTATCTTCGGCCAAACATTGGTCCGCCAGGATTACTTTATGCGGTTTGCGAAACTGATATTTGTGACACTTTCAATGGTTATCTCTTCTTTTTTGACTTTTAGCGTTTTCCCATTGATTGTCAGGACCGTGTATTCAGTTTGATCCTCCTCGTGGGAGACATACTGACTGCCCGCATCGGCACACTTCTCGGCCAAAGCTTGCTTTAATTGCTTTTCATGCTCTGCCTTGAGCTGCTGTTCTTTACGGTCTTTTGAGCTGCTAAACAATGAACTGTCCGGTTATGCGTGGAAACAAATTAAATCTTAGGATAATAACAATGGATTACAAGCCAACTTTATCTGCAGGAAAGAAATAATGGGGTCTTTGATTTCGATTGCCGTCACATTTACACCAAACAAGAGGCTCCGATTCAAAATCAAAGACCCTTATGTCGATTTCGGCGCCAGTATTTTATTTACCTCGGGGGCGAGGCGATAGGCCTGAAGCAGGTATATTGTCCCACGGGAATTAACGAATTATCCGGCGATCACGTCAGCAAGCTGAAGACGGCGCGGTAGCGCTGCGCGCCAGGCGAGCTTTCGCTCTGCTGCAGGTAGAGCTCGAAGTCGCCGAGCGACGCATTGTAAACTCGGTAACGTCCTTCGCTGAATAGCGGCGTCTCGGGTGCCGTCAACACGATCGAGAACTGCTCGGTCCCGATGGTGGCGGAATAATCCTCGATCTCGACCAGCGTCATGTCAATGGCGCCGAAGCTGTCGTGGGCGACCGAAAAGGTCGTTGACGGGATCGCGTCCCAGCGTCCGCGGCTCAGGTTGGGGAGCGGCGCGTCGCTGTCGGTGGTCGTGGCGGTGCCGTCCGAATCGCCGCTCGATCCGCAGCCGGCAACCAATACGCTGCTGCCGAGCATTGCGGCGCAGGCCTGGATGAATTCTCTGCGCTCCATCATGGCGGCGAACCCCCGTTTCGGCATTGAATATCCGGGCGAGCATACTCGCAGTACTTCGGGAATTGCAAGATAATTGCTTCTTGAAAAGGCGAATTACCCCATATTGGTGAAGTTGGCAAGCGGCTCGATTCGGCCTGCAACTCGCGGTGGCGTCGCGCTTCTCGCAGGTTTTCAGATTTCAATTTACCTCATTTGAGTATAGATATTTCGAATTCCGGAGTGTAGGCTTGAAACTTGTCGTAACCCGCCCGGCGGCTTTAGCGCGACCGGGCGGCAACCTGTCAGGAGGCAGCCGTGTCCGAACCGTTTCTCGCGGAAATCAGGATGTTCGGGTTCAACTTCGCGCCGCGCGGGTGGGCTTTTTGTGACGGCCAAATCCTGCCGATCAACCAGAACCAGTCGCTTTATTCGCTGCTCGGCACGACCTACGGCGGCGACGGACGGACCGCGTTCGCACTGCCCGACCTGCGTGGGCGGGTGCCGATCCACGAGGGCTCGGGCCATACGCTGGGACAGCGTTCGGGGGAAGAGACTCACCTGCTGAACGATGCGGAACTGGCCCATAGCCACGGCCTGCAGGCCTCGGGTGACGGTGCGACCTCGGGCAGCCTCACCGATCCCCCGGCCGCGTTCGCCAACCGGCCGCGGCGGACGCCCTCTTTCTATACGACGCCGGGTAACATGCAAGTCGACATGCACCCCGATACGGTGCAGGGTTACGGAGGTTCCCGGCAGCCGCACAACAACATGCAACCCTTCCTCGCGGTCAATTTCGGTATTGCGCTGCAGGGCCTGTTCCCGTCGCGCAATTAGCCGGAGCCGATCATGTCAGAACCCTTCGTCGGTGAAATCAGGATGTTCGCGGGAAACTTCGCCCCGCGGAGCTGGGCTTTCTGTGACGGGCAGCTGCTCGCGGTGTTGCAAAACGACGCGTTGTTTTCCCTGCTGGGCACGATCTACGGCGGCGACGGACAGACGACCTTCGGTCTGCCGGACCTGCGCGGCCGGGTGCCGGTACATGCGGGCCAGGGCCCCGGCCTGTCCTCACGGCAGCTGGGCGCGAAGGGCGGCAGCGAATCGGACACGCTGACAGTTACCACCGCAGCGCACGGGCATACCCTGGTGGCGAGCGCGATTTCGGGCAACGTCAGCCAGGCGGCAGGCAGCATCCCGGCCGCCACGGGGGATATCAACAGTTACCACGATACCGAGAACCCGGTATCGAACACCGTGATGCTGGCCGAATCGGTCGGGGCCAGTCAAGCCCACACCAACCTTATGCCGTACCTTTGCATTCATTTCATCATTGCACTCTTCGGGATTTACCCGTCGAGAACCTAGGGGGCGAGCATGTCGGAACCGTTCATCGCAGAAGTCAGGATTTTCGCCGGCAATTTCGCCCCGCGGGGATGGGCGTTCTGTGAAGGCCAGCTGCTGCCGATAGCGCAGAACACGGCGCTGTTCTCGCTGATCGGCACGACTTACGGCGGTGACGGCAGAACGACCACGGCGCTGCCCGACCTGCAGGGGCGCGCGCCGATGCATCCCGGCAGGGGTCCGGGTCTCAACAACCGCAGGCTCGGCGAGCGCGGCGGTGTGAACCAGGTCACCCTGTCGACGAACGAGATACCGAATCACAGCCACGCGATCAGGGCTACCGATACGAGCGCGAACACGGGCGACCCGTCCGGCAACGCGTTCGCCAATACCGAACCGGTGAAACATTACGGTCCGCTGACCGACCCGGAGTACATGGCGGGCCCGGTGATCGGTCCCGGCGGCGCCAGGCAGCCGCACAACAACATGCAGCCTTACCTCACGCTCAGTTTCATTATCGCCCTGGTAGGTCTTTACCCGTCCCGCAGCTAGCAGCAGGTATCGGCATGCCCCCGGAATGGGAAGGCCACGGGGATTTACGGCTGCGTCCGCAAACCGGCGGCGACCGCGATTTCCTCTACCGCCTGTACTCGAGCACCCGCGCCGACGAAATGGCGCTGGTCGACTGGAGCGAGGAGCAAAAGCGGGCTTTCGTGCAAATGCAGTTCGAGGCCCAGGCGAAGCACTACACCGAGCATTTTCCTGCCGCGAGTTTCGACATTATCGAACTGGACGGCGAGTCGATAGGTCGGCTATACGTCGAGATGCTGGACGATGAATTGCGCATCATCGACATCGCGCTGCTGCCGGATTTTCGCCGCCGCGGCATCGGCGCGCATTACATGCACTCGCTGATGCGCCAGGCCGTCGACGTCGGCGCCTGCGTAGCGATTCACGTCGAGAAAAACAACCCGGCGATGGGGCTTTACGAGCGCCTCGGCTTCGAGCGTGTCGAGGACAAGGGCGTTTACTGGTTCATGCGCTGGCGCACGGGGCCAGATCAGGAGAATACCGCCTCGTAGCGTACGCCGGCCTCATCCTTGCCGATCGGCACGAGGAATATCTGCAGTTCGCCCAGCTCCGCGTTGTCCAGGGTATAGATCCGCTGCTCGAGGATGGCATTGCCGCGGCTCTGGAATACGAGCGAGAAGGCTTGCTTGTGCTCACCCGTGACATCCGCGCCGGCCAGGCGGTCGACACTGATCAGCTCGAACTCGTCGCGGTAATCGCCGTCGGTAAGTGCGAAAGCCTGGTTGAGGCAGGCCTCGAATGCGTCTACATCGAGGGACACGGAGCAGGGGGTCAGGCGCCTTGCTTGCGCCGCGTGATGAAGCCGATGACCGCGAGCGCGCTCAGCATCAGCGGCAGCGCTCCCGGTAACGGGATCACGCTGACATCGCCACGTTCCACGTACAGCGTGATCGTGCCGAGATCCGGTCCCCCGGCAATCTGGCCGATATGCAGCGACGCCAGGAACAGGGTGACGATGCCCGAGGTGTTGTCGACGACCAGCTCGTTGCCCAGGGACAACGGCGTCATCATATCGTCGCTCCAGATATTGTTGGCCGAGATTGCGAAAGCGTCGCCGGGATCTATCTCGAACAGCGCCAGCAGCGACTGGTCGAAACCGGAAATCTCGTAACGGGCCTCGTCGGCGGGATCCGAGAAGTCAAGATCCAGAGGCGTGTTTAAAATCGGATTAGTCGTTCCGGTGACGGGAAAGAGACCTTCGATAGTGAAGGCGATACTATCGACACCGAGATCGATGCTTTCGTTCGTGGTCATGAGTGCATCCATGGCGATCTGATTGCCGTCACTACCGCTCAGCTCGACCCCGGGGTCGAGCACCGAAATACCGCTCTCGACGGAATCCGCAAAACCGGTTTCCTTGAATGTGAAATCGACAGTCTGTCCGACCAGTGAGGCTTTTGCACCAACCGATAATAGTGCCAGTACAGTCGTCAGCAACAGCATGTTGATCGGCATCGTGGCATGATTCGGCATTTTTACGCCCTCGGGTATCTAGTCGGTGCAGCCTGGCCAGTTTACTGGGAACCCCGTACTAGTAAAAGCCGGATCGATCGAATCGTCGGTCTTTCGAGCGCGATTTACCCCATATGGGTTAGTCGAAATCGCCCGAAACCAGGTTAAATTGGGGAATAAAGGGGTCGGAATAAGGAATAAAGGGGTCGGTGACAAATGAGATTCATTCTCGTTCAATAGAATAAAGGGGTCGGTGACAAATGAGATTCATTCTCGTTCAATAGATGATTCTAATTTGTCACCGACCTCCTTTTTTCAAAATTCATTCTGGACATTACAGGCGGGCCGACAGGCCGCCGTCGACCTGGATGGTTTGGCCGGTGACGTAGCCGGATTCGTTGGAGGCCAGGAATACGGCGATACCGGCGAGTTCTTCGGGTTCGGCCCATCGGCCGAGGATCGTGCGCCCCTGCAGCCATTGGTTGAGGGCTTCGTTGCTTGCCATGTCGCGATTGGGTTCGGTGAGGAAGAAACCCGGTGATATCGCATTGACGGTGACGCCGTGTTTGCCGTACTCGACGGCCATTGCCCGGGTTAGCGATTCCAGTCCGCCCTTGGCGGCCACGTAGGCCGCATCACCGTCGCTGGCAAAGGTCGCCACCACCGACGAAACGTTAATGATTCGGCCCCAGCCTTTTTCCATCATACCCGGAGCGAGCAATCGCGACAGCTCGAACGGGGCGCTCAGGTTATTCGCCAGCATCCGGTCCATATCTCCGACGGCGAATTCCTGCACGGATCGGCGGTCCCGATAGCCGACGTTGTTGATCAGAATGTCGATATCACCGTATTGATCCTGTATGGCCTTTATCGCGTTTGCGGTCGCCTCGCGGTCAGCGGTGTCGAACCGCAGTGTGTGCGCGCTGAGACCCAGGTCTGAAAATGCCCGTTTCGCGGCGTCGAGACGAGCCTCGGTGCGACCGTTCAGTATGACCGCCGCGCCCTGTCGAGCGAGCGCCATCGACATGGTCCTACCGAGGCCGGTAACCGATCCGGTGACCAAAGCAAGTTTTCCGGTTAAATCAAACAAGGGCTAGCAGCCGAATTTCGTTGAAACGTCAAGCATCTCAGAATTTGACTGCTGGTAATAGTGAAAGCTGCCAAGAAAAATTGGGGTCAGGCTGACATTTTACAGGCCGATTCGTCGCTATTTACCAAGCGAGTCCCCAACCCGCGCCAGGCGCAAGCGCTCCAAAAATACCGGTGCCGGGTCGGTGTTTTCGGCGGGGGACCAGTCGGCAAAATCTTCCGGTCGGGTGGGGATATACGCCCCTTCTTTTATTTCCAGGGCAAGGGTATCCGCCTGCATACAGACGTAGGCATGCCAGGTGCCCGCAGGTACTTCCACCGCGCGAGTCTGTTGGCTGGACATTTCCATGCGTTGCAGTAACTCGCCCTGGTCAGTGAACACCAACAGGTCGATTTTTCCTTCCAGGATTACGAAGAACTCCCATTTATGCGCCTCGGGGTGGCGGTGCGGCCGCATATAGGTATCCGGCTGCGTTGCAATAAATAGCCGTTGAACATTCGCGTCGAGTTCGCTATGGACATTAAGGTGAGTGCGCCGTCGTTCGCGGCTTGTCGCCTCGTGTTCGAGCTGATTCAATTGTGTTCTGGTGTAGGCCTTAATCATTATTTACCCTTGCAGGAAAATTCGGGTCGGGCCTTACATTTCACACCTCTATTGATCTGACTGCAATAAATTATGGGATCAGGTCTTTGATTTTTAATCGAAGGTTCCAAGTTGGTGCCAAAATCAAAGACCTGACCCTAATATTTCCGGTTATTTAAAATACTGATCGCATTTCTTTGCCGCCCGTCGGCCGATGCGGATAAAATCCGCGCAGGGCGACGATGCCAGGAGGGGAACTGCAGTGAGCCGGGATCCACGATACGATATTCTGTTCGAGCCGGTAGCAATAGGCCCGCTGACCGCGAAAAACCGCTTCTACCAGGTGCCGCATTGCAATGGCGGCGGCTATCGCGATCCATCCGCCGCGGCGGCGATGCGCGGGGTCAAGGCGGAAGGCGGCTGGGCGGTGATTTTTACCGAGCAGACCGAGATGCACCACAGCTCGGAAATCTCGCCTTACATCGAGCTGCAGCTGTGGGACGATGACGATGTGCCTTTGCTTGCAAAAATGGCCGACGCGATCCACGAGCACGATGCGCTCGCCGGCACGCAGCTGACCTACGCGGGCGTCAACGGCCCGAACCTGTATTCACGCGAGATCCCGCTGGCGCCGAGTGCGCTGCCGATTCGCACCTATACCTCGGACCCGGTCAGCGCGCGCGCGATGACCCGCAAGGACATCCGCGACCTGCGCCGCTGGCACCGCAACGCCTGCCTGCGCGCGAGGACCGCGGGTTTCGACCTGGTCTGCCTGTACGCCGCGCACGGCCACGGCGTGTTCCAGCATTTCCTGTCGACCGCGACCAACCAGCGCAGCGACGAGTACGGCGGCAGCCTCGAGAACCGCTCGCGCCTGATGCGCGAGATCGTCGAGGAATGCAAGGATGCGATCGGCGACAGTTGCGCGATCACGCTGCGCCTGTCGCTGGTCGAAACCATCGGCGAGCTCGGCTTCAGCAACAGCGAGGTTCGCGAGCTGATCGAAATGCACGCCGAGCTGCCGGATCTCTGGGACCTCGCGCACGGCACCTGGGCGGATTGCTCCGGGCCGTCGCGCTTCAAGGACGAGGCCGCGCAGCAGGCGCTGGTCGAGGGCATCAAGTCGCTGACTCCGAAACCGGTGGTCGGGGTGGGGCGCTTCACCTCGCCGGACGTGATGGCGCGACAGGTGAAGTCGGGAATCCTCGATTTCATCGGCTGCGCGCGGCCGTCGATCGCCGACCCGTTCATTCCGCGCAAGATCGACGAGGGGCGCGTCGAGGATATCCGCGAATGTATCGGCTGTAATATCTGCATCAGCGGCGACATGACGATGTCGATCTCGCGCTGTACGCAGAACCCGGCTTTCATGGAGGAGTGGCGCAAGGGCTGGCATCCGGAAAGGATGAATCCGAAAGGCGACAGCGAGTCGGTGCTCGTGGTCGGCGCCGGACCGACCGGGCTCGAGGCCGCGCTTTCACTCGGCAAGCGCGGTTACCAGGTGGTGCTCGCGGAAGCGGGCACCGAACTCGGCGGGCGCGTGGCGCGCGAGCGCAAGCTGCCGGGCCTGTCGGCCTGGGGCCGGGTCGCCGATTACCGCGAGTACCAGCTGAGTCAGCTGGCCAATGTCGATATTTATCTCGACAACGAACTCGGCGCCGACGACATCCTCGAGTTCGGTTTCCAGCACGTCGCGCTCGCGACCGGTTCGAGCTGGCGCGCGGACGGCGTCTCGCGCCATCACGTGGTAGCGATGCCGAACGACGGCTCAGTGCCGGTATCGACCCCCGACGATCTGATGGCGGGAGACTGCCCGCAGGGCCGCGTGCTGATTTTCGACGACGATCATTACTACATGGGCGGCGTGCTCGCCGAGTTGCTCGCCGCTCGAGGCTGCGAGGTGACGCTGGTGACCCCCGCGGCCCACGTCTCGGCATGGACCGCCAACACCCTGGAGCAGGCGTCGATTCATGCCCGCCTGGTCGAACTCGGGGTCGAGGTGGTGCTCAACCGCGCGCTCGCCCGCATCGACGGCGGACAGGCCGAGAGCGAGTGCGTCTATTCGGGCCGCCGGCTAGCCCACGAGGTCGATGCCGTGCTCATGGTGGCGTCGCGCACCGGCAACGATGCGCTATGGCGGGAACTGGAAGCGCGCTCCGATACCTGGGACGCGCACGGCATCCATTCGATCAGGCTGATCGGCGATGCTGAATCGCCGGCGCCGATTGCCTGGGCAACCTACGCCGGGCACCGTTACGCGCGCGAACTGGACATGCCCGATATCGGCGACGCCTTGCCGTTTCGGCGCGAGGTAACGCGCCTCAAGGACTGAAACTCGGCGGCCTGTACATAGTGAAACAGGGGACAATATATCGTCCCCAGAATTGACCGGGCCTTTTTTCGCTTATGGCGGGGTGGCGTTCAGCTGGTAGAGCGCCTTGAGCAGGTCGGGCGGTTCTTCGCCGAAACTGCTGAACCATTGCCGGTAAACGGCGACGATTTCACCGCTGCGATTTAGCCGCGATAGCGCGCGGTCGGCCACCAGCTGGAAATCGGCATCGCCTCGCGGGATCGCCAGCGCGAAGGGTTCGTATGAAAACAGCTGCTTCGACAGGACATAACGGCCGCGACCACCCCGGGTGACGGCCTGGCCCATCAACACCACCTGGTCGGCGGCCAGGGCGTCGACCTCGTTACGCTCTAGCAAGGTCATGCCCTGGCTGGTCGACTGGACGGGGATGACCTCGACGTCGAGAGACAACTTTTCCAGTAATTTTCTCAGGGCCACGATGGTCGTGGTGCTCGATACCACGGCAACGCTTTTACCGGCGAGGTCTTCGATCCTGTCGACGACTTCATTCTTGCGGCTCAGCAGCGCACCGCCGGTGACGAATGTAGGTTGAGTGAAGCCGACGATCTCGGCGCGGGTCAGGGTTTTGGTGGTGGCCCCGCAAAGAATGTCGATTTTACCGGTCTGGACCGCGTCGAAGCGGTCGGCCGCGGACACTGGCACGTAATTGACCTTGATGGTGGTCTTGCCCAGGGTTTTCGCCGTCATCGAGGCGATGTATTTGCACAGGCCCACCGAATAACCGGCGGCCTCGCCGCCACCGCGATCGAAAGACAGCGGGGGCTGATCCTGACGATAGCCGAGATTCATCTCCCCGGTTTTGTCGATGCGTTTGAGCGTTTGCGTCCATTCCGCGGCGACTGCCGCAGCCAGGGGCAGACACAGAAATGCGCCGGTTAACATCAGCTTGCGAAGCGACATGTTTTTCTCCGTGCTCCCGATCAGGCGCGATCCGAATTCCGGCGGCAGTATACCTGTAGAAAATCATGGGGTCAGGTCTTTGAAGTTGAATCGGGGGTCTTGTTTAACGTAAATGCGCCAGGAACCAAAATCAAAGACCCCCGGGAGACGATTCGGACGGCGTTTTTCGAAGCGACGTGATTCGGTAACCATCACCCTGGCCAATCCACGATGACCGTTTGCGGGGTCGGCATACCCGATTGACCGGTGGCGGCTTTGTTGGAGATTTAAGTATACTGTCCACGGCACTGCGGCAGCTAATCTGCCTGTCGAGCCTGATTTGACATGTCCATGGAAAACCCGAGCGAAACGATAGACCGCATATATCAGGTCGAGTCCAGGAGAATCCTGGCGACGCTGATTCGATTGCTCGGCGATTTCGATCTGGCCGAAGACGCGATGCACGAAGCGTTTCGCGCGGCATTGGAGGATTGGCCTCTAAAAGGCTTACCCGAAAACCCGCGCGCCTGGCTGGTTTCGGCCGGCCGTTACAAGGCAATCGACCGCCTGCGGCGGCAATCGAGGTTCGATACGCCGCTCGAGTCGATCCAGGAAACGCTGATCGTCCTGGATGAAGATCCCGCCCAACAGGACGATCAATCCATTGCCGACGATCAGTTGCGGCTCATCTTCACCTGTAGTCATCCGGCGCTGTCGCCCGAGGCGCGCCTGGCATTGACGCTTCGCGAGGTCTGCGGTCTGACCACCGAAGAGATTGCGCGCGCCTGCCTGGTCACGCCGGCCACGCTCGCGCAGCGGATCGTGCGGGCGAAAGCGAAAATCAGGGAGGCCGGCATTCCGTATGAAATCCCGGAAAAAGCCGGGCTCCCCGAACGCTTGCAGACCGTGCTGCAGGTGATTTACCTGGTGTTCAACGAAGGTTATTCGGCGTCCTCGGGCGATTCCGTCACCCGAGTCGACCTGTCGAGCGAGGCGATTCGCCTGGGGCGATTGCTGCTCGAGCTGTTGCCGGAAGCCGAGGTCCGGGGATTGCTGGCCCTGATGCTGCTGCACGAGTCCAGGCGGCTCGCGCGCCTGGATGACCATGGCGATTTGATATTGCTCGAGGACCAGGATCGAAGCCGGTGGGATCAGGACCTCGTGCAGGAGGGAATTT
>Ga0209956_1000338_pt1 | contig 10444 bp, 10 predicted proteins | sample SalPon2A_C_D1_MG_FD_185720 | JGI IMG/M metagenome (GOLD analysis project Ga0209956, IMG submission 185720) | Soil microbial communities from South San Francisco under conditions of wetland restoration - Salt Pond MetaG R2A_C_D1_MG (SPAdes)... | ecosystem: Environmental > Terrestrial > Soil >...
ATTCCCCCACCGGTTTGGTTACATCTTCGGAAGGCGCTACCATGTCGTACAGTGCCCCTGCCCGATGGGTGGTGCCAGCTTTGGCATCCGGATGGCGTTCATTGTCCAGTACCTGGATTTCCGGGCCTGTTTCGTAGGGCTCGTGGTATTTCTCGTCTTCCCTCACACCCCACATCACCCCGCTGTTGCCGCCTTCGGAAATGCGCCATTCCAGGGACAAGACAAAGCTGGTATAGGAATTTTTGGTCACCAGGTTATAACTTTCCCCTTCCGGCTTGTTTGCCGGGGGATGGAGCACCATAGCACCGTCCTCAATTTTCCAGTATTCGGGGACGTCGTCCCGTTGGTACCCTTTCCAGTTGTCGAAGGAGCTGCCGTCAAAGAGGACGGTCCACCCGTCCATATCGTCCGATGCCATTGCTTCCTCCTTCATGCTGTCGGCGGCATCGGTATTGTCGTCTTTCTGAGCTTTTTCTTTGCAGCCACCCAGGATAGCCACCATTAAGATACTAAATAGTATATTTTTCATTTTTGTTGATTTAAATTCCCAGTATTTTTCTTAATCTTTCCTTGTCGATATCACCCCCGGCGAAGTCGTCAAAGGTCTTCTCCGTGGCTTCGATGATATGGTCCTGAATAAAGACAGCGCCTTCGCGGGCCCCCTGTTCAGGGCTTTTTATGCAGCATTCCCATTCCATAACCGCCCACACATCGCATCCGTACTGTGTGAGTTTGGAAAAGATGGTTTTGAAATCGATCTGCCCGTCTCCCAGGGAGCGATACCTCCCGGCCCGGTCCCCCCAATCGTTGTACCCGCCGAAGGCCCCTTTCTTCCCGGTAGGGTTGAATTCGGAATCCTTGACGTGGAAGGAGCGGATAAATTCGTGGTAGAAATCGATGTATTCTATATAATCCAGCTGTTGGAGGACAAAATGGCTGGGGTCATAGAGGATGTTCACGCGCTTGTGGTTATTGGTGGCTGCCAGGAAGCGTTCAAAGGTATCCCCGTCGTGTAGGTCTTCGCCCGGATGGATCTCGTAACAAACGTCTACCCCTTCCTTATCGAAGTGATCCAGGATGGGTTTCCAGCGTTTTGCGAGTTCTTTGAATCCCAGTTCCACCAGGCCGGGCGGACGTTGCGGCCAGGGGTGAAAGGTGTGCCAAAGGAGGGCGCCGGAAAAGGTGGCATGTGCTTTCAGGCCCAGGCGACGGCTGGCGGTGGCGGCCTTTTTCATGACGTCAACTGCCCACTCAGTACGGGCCTTCGGGTTATTTCGCAGGGCCTCGGGGGCGAAATTGTCGAACATAAGGTCGTAGGCGGGATGAACCGCCACCAATTGCCCCTGTAAATGGGTGGAGAGTTCGGTAATCTCCAGGCCGTAGGATTGTACTTTTCCCTTTAATTCATCGCAGTAGGTCTGACTGTCAGCGGCCTTGTCGAGGTCGATAAGAAAATGCTCCCAGGTAGGGATTTGTATTCCTTTGTACCCCAGGTCCGAGGCCCATTTGCACATCCCGTCAAGGGAGTTGAAAGGGGCTTTACTGTCTACGAACTGGGCCAGGAATACGGCGGGTCCTTTGATTGTTTTCATAGGTGCAAGCTATTGTTTTAATCGGATTGGTATTTGGGCAAAAGTTAAGAATTATACCCTATATTTAAGGAATCTTTTTCCCCGGGATCGTCAATCCGGATGGGAAGCTATAAATATAGGAAATACACCAGAATAAAAAGAAAAATAACCAATGAATCAGGACGCGTATGGCCATGGCGGGATCCTGGATACCGCGGGTCCCTTTGGGGAATCCTTCCCGGGCCAATCCGTCAAAAGCTTCCATCCCAGATATCCGCAAACGGGCTTAAGGGCCTGTACCACGTGGGTTACGGAAAGGGGGCGCTCCTGTTCTCCTTTAGGCAAATACCCAGGCCTTGCCACCCGGACCTCCTGCAGGGCGGGCCATAGCTTATAAACTCGGATTTCTTTATGAATAATGCATCAGCTAGAAATATATGGGGGGATTATCTGGATACGCACCTGCAGTATGCCTTTGTTCACGAACCCCGGGTCGCCCGTCTGGGCGACAATAAACAGGACGCTGAAACCCAATTAAAACAGGTTATTTCCGGCAGTAAACGGGCCATCTCCCATTCCCTCCTGGGATTGCAGCTTCGGAAAGAGCCCCTGCCAAGGATAGGGGACTTTACGGTACTCACAACCTGGGACGGAAAGGCGCGCTGTGTAATCCGAACGGTAGCCGTGCGGCTTACGCCTTTTTTCAGCATCCGTTCTTCTTATGCAAAAATGGACGGCGACCGCTCACCGGAAGCCTGGAAAGAGGCCCAGTGGGCGTATTACGAGCGGGAACTCGCCCCTTTCGGACGGGTGCCCAGGGATAGCATGATTGTCGTATGCGAGATTTTCGAAAAAGTCTTTGAGCGCTAAGAGAACAGCCCTTAATCGTCTAGCTTTACCCAAACATTCCCTCCTTTATGGGAAGCCACGGTGGCCTCAATAAAGTTGAGCCCGCGTACTCCATCGGTCATGGTAGGGAATTCCCCGTCGTTATATTTCTCGCCACGGATTGCCCTTGCAGCCCCCAGGTAGATATTCGCCATGGAATCAAAAATGCCCTCCGGGTGCCCGGGAGGTAATTTGGTGCCATCAAGGGAAAGTTTGGAATTATAGGCATGCCCAGGCTTGTAGATCTGCACCGGGTCTGTATCGCTAAGCATATAGAGGAAATTCGGGCGTTCCTGTTCCCAGACAAAGCCTGCCTTTTCTCCGTAAATCCGGATAGCCAGGCCATTTTCTTCCCCTGTGGCCACCTGGCTGCCCCGGATGACGCCTTTTACGTGTTCACCAATCCGGATCAGTACAGTGCCATCTATATCCATCTGGTTATCGGCATAGAGGTAATTGAAATCGCACAGCAGGGATTTCACTTTAAGGCCGGTGGTATATTCAATCAGGTTGAAGGCATGTACGCCTATATCCCCCATGCAGGAGCTTATCCCTGCTTTCTTGGGATCCAGCCGCCAGACCGAGGCCCGTTTTTCCTTGTCGTGGATGATGGGGTTGATCCATCCCTGGTAGTATCGGGCATCAATTTTATGGATTTTCCCAAGGGCCCCCGCCTTGATCATTTCCCTCATTTGCCGCACCATCGGATACCCGGTGTAGGTATGGGTAACGGCAAAAACGGTACCGGCCTTCTTGTGGGCGGCCTGCAGGATCTTCGCCTCCTCATAGGTGGTGGTCATAGGCTTCTCACAGATCACATGAAATCCGTTATCCAGGAGTTTTTTGGCCATGGGGAAATGAAGGAAGTTTGGTGTCAGCACCGAACATACCTGCATCCGCTGGTCTTTGGGAAGTTTCATTTCTTCCTCCACCAGGGTATCGAAGTCTTTATAGATCCTGTCGGTAGGGACGTCTATTTCCTTGGCAAACCTCAGGTTTTCGTCATAATCCGGGTTGAATACCCCTCCCACGATCTGGTAGTTGTCATTGATATGGGAGGCTACCCGGTGGAGCACTCCAATAAGGGAATCCCCGCCACCTCCCAGAATTCCTAATCTGATCTTTTTCGGCATGGTCTTAGTTTATGCAATTCGTAATCATTACTATTTTTGATTTTCGTGGCCTCATACAACCTCTTCGGCCTCGTGCGCCTGAGGCACCCGTCGCTCTTCGAGCTTTTTGCGCATCAGGAATAAGATAAAAAATAAAACGGCCACAGTAAGGGGAAAGAACATCATTTTTCCCAGAGTGGCTTTTCCCGCTGCCAGTTCGGCGGCTTCCTGGGCTAGCCCTGTTTCCATGGCCGCGGTACGTGCCTTATCCAGCCAGGACCCGATGACGGGTTGCCAAATGGCCGTTGAAAACATCCCGGCCCCACCCATTAGGGACATTCCCAGAGCCCCGGTACGCGGAAGGTACTCGGAGGTAAACCCGATCATGGTTGGCCAGAAATAACAGACCCCCAGGGCAAATAAAACGGCAGCGGCATAGATCATGGCCCCTTCGGCCAGGCTCATGCTAAAAACCGCCAGGGTAGTGACAATGGCAGACATCAGCAGGACGCCAATCGGGTTAATTCGGTGAACAATGGGCCCGGCAAAATACCGTCCAATGGCCATGATCCCGGTAACCATCGCCAGGACCAGCATGGGGCTGGCTCCGGAGTTCCCGAGGATTCGCTCTACCCATTGTTGCGGACCAAATTCGGAAATGGCGGTCAGGGTCATACAAATGATGATAAAAATAAACAGCGGACTGGCCAGCGACTTGATATTGACTTTGGTATCTGTTTCCATATGCTCGCTTTCCGGGAACTGTTGTTTAAAGAACAGGTAGCCGTATATAAAGGTGGGGATCAGCATGATCCCAATTTGCATCTGCCATCCCATGGAGAGGTCGGTCATGAACTTGGAAACCAACGCCCCGATAACAATCCCCCCGGGGAACCAGACGTGGAAGCGGTTGAGCATGGCGGTCCGGTTGCGGGTATACATATCGGCGATCATCGGGTTACAGGCCGCTTCCACGGAACCATTGGCAAAGCCAATAAAAAAGGTTGAGAGAAGCAGGGTCCAGAATCCCCCGGCCATGATGGTCATGACCAGGCCGATCAGGTGAGAGATAAAGGCGATGATCATCAATTTCCTGGCTCCTATGCTATTGTAAAGGAGCCCCCCAACGATCATCGCGATTGGAAAGCCGAGAAAAGCCATCCCGTTGATATAGCCCAGCTGGGTGTCCGAAAGTTCAAATTCAACTCCCAACTGGTTCAGGATGCCCGCCCTGATCGCAAAGGTCATGGCGGTTACAATCAACGAAATACATGCCGCTAGGAAGAGTTGGTTCTTATTTACTGCTTTCATTTGGTTTGGTTTTGAGGGTCGTTAATTTATGTTTAATTGGTTTTGAAAGGGTTGAATATATTGAAAATACCTCTAGGATTTATACTCTATTTCCTCATTTTTAAAAAGGATCATAAACAGCAGCATGACTCCCAGGGCAAAGGCCGACGGGTAAAGCCAGATGCTGTCCCATGCATGTTCGCCCCCTGCTTTGAGGTAATAATCCGAGATCTTGCCCGCTATCCAAAACCCGATAAGCATCCCGAAACCATAAGTTGCCAGGGTGATCAAACCCTGGGCGGCGCTTTTAAATTTCGGGCCTGCCTTGCTGTCGGTATAGATCTGTCCCACCACGAAGAAAAAGTCGTAGCAGAGGCCGTGGAGCGCAATCCCGATAAGCAGCATAAAAGCGAGTTCCCCGGCATTGCCAAAGGCAAAAAGCAGGTAACGTACCGTCCAGGCCAGCATCCCCATGATCAGGGTATTCTTAAACCCGAACTTCCTGAAGAAAAAGGGCAGTAACAACATAAAGAGTACCTCCGAAGCCTGCCCAAGTGTCATCTTTCCGGTGGGGTTGGTCATCCCGATTTCAGCGAGAAAGGGATTGGCATTCTGGTAATAGAAGGCCAGGGGGATACAAATCAGGATAGAAGAGATAAAGAAAATAAGGAAGTTGCGCTTTTTAAGCAACTGCAGGGCATCCAGGCCCAGCATTCCGGAAATGCTGATCTTATCTTCCTTGCTTCCCTTAGGCGGGGTCTTTGGCAGCGTCAGGCTAAAAAGGCCCAGGCACAGGGAGACAATAGCCACCATCAGAAAGGTATATTTCAGCATGCCCGAAGCCCGGGCGGCCTCAGAATCCCAAACGAAGACGAAGCTGATAATAAGTCCCGCCACAATCCAGCCAATGGTCCCGAATACCCTCACAAAAGCGAACTCTTTTGCCGGGTTTTTCATCTGGTTGAAGGAGATGGAATTCACCAGGGCCAGGGTAGGCATGTACAGGATCATATACCCCAGTACATAGGGATAAAACCCCGAAAAATCCGTGGCCATATACAGTTTATACATTAAAAACGCCCCTACCAGGTGCAGGACGCTGAGGATCCGTTCGGCATTGAAGTAGCGGTCTGCGATGATCCCTATGATGAACGGGGCGATGATCGCCCCCCACGATTGGGTGGAAAAGGCCAGGGCAATTTCCCCGCCACTCGCTTTCAGGTTATCTCCCATATAGGTCCCCAGGGTCACAAACCAGCCCCCCCAGATAAAAAACTCGAGGAACATCATAAAAGACAATTGCATTTTAATCCTGGGTGTCATAGGCGTGTGGTCTTGGTGGGTTACCGTTTAAAGATGATGTAGTCCAGGGCCAGGGGCTCCAGCTTGTGGTTGCGCATGTCCATCGCTATCTGCCCGCGGTGGTAGGTGGAGTGATTGATAACGTGAAAGAGGATGTCCTTCACCGTATTGGTGAATAATCGCCCCTCCGAATTTTCATAGTCAATCCGTTTCTCAAAGTTGTCCGTGTTCGTGATGATCTCGAAGGTATTCCTCTGGTTGTCATAATGGATGTCACTCCATTCCTTCACGGGCTGTTCCTGCCATACCTCGAATGTAGGTTGTTTCCCCTGGAGCCGGGCATTCCAAATATGGTGGGAATTGAGGATGTGGCTGAAGAGGCTGCTGCTTTTATCCGGGAGTTTCTTCAGGGATTTGCATTCTTCAATGAACTTCTTATTGCAGAAGAAGTTATAATCAAACAGCTGATTAAAAAATACATTCATACGTTACCTGTATATTAAGCAAGCTCCCTTACGGCTTTAAGCATGAGGTTTTTGGTGGCCAGGATCCCGGCCTCCTCACTCAGCCCTTCGCCTTCGTATTCCACCCCGATAAAGCCAGTATACCCGGCATCCTTTACAATCCCCAACATACGGGTATAATCGATCTCGGTCTCATTGCCCTCGGCGTCGAATTCATGTGTTTTAGCGCTTACCGCCTTGGCATAGGGCATCAATTCCTTTACGCCCTGGTAAATATCGTATTTCTCGGCACAGGGGGACGACCAGTCATCCGGCCGTTCCCTCCGGACGCAAAAATTCCCGAAATCGGGCAGGGTCCCGCAATTAGCGAGGTTTACCTGTTCCATCACTCCTGCCAGCAATTGGGCATTGGAAGAGAGGCCCCCGTGGTTTTCCACCAATACATTGATATTTTTGCCGGCGGCGTAGGTAGCCAGTTGCTTCAGGGCGGAAACTGAATTTGATACCCATTCTTCCTGCTGTTCACTGCCGCTGAGGTTTACACGGATGGCGTGGCAGCCCATGGCCGCGGCCGCGTCTACCCATTTGTGGTGGTTTTCCACGGCTTCCCCCCGTTCAGCCGCATCGGAACTGGCCAGGTTCCCCTGCCCATCCACCATGATCAATACATTCCTCAGGCCGTGCTTTTTAGCCTCGGCATTGGATTTCTCAACAAAACCCGTCATGGCCTCTTCTGAAAACCCGGCGGGCTCAAGTTCCTTATAATAGAGTTGGCTCACATATTCCAGGCCGCTGAACCCCATATTTTTGGCCCGCTCGGCAAAAGTGTATGGGTCTACCCCGTCATCAAAGATCATCTTGTGCAGAGACCACTGGGCCAGCGAAAACTTAAAAAAGGGGGTGATTTCCTTCATATCCTCTCCGGCTTCAGTAGCTTCGGGCTTCATTTTCTTCCCTTCCTTGCAGGCGTACATCCCGAGTACGGAGAGTGCGATCCCGGCATGGGAACCCTTCCGGATAAACTTTCTTCGATTCATGCATTACGGTTTAAATGGTTGCCAAAGGAAGCAGGAAAGGGGTCGGGGAAAGATTGCTGCGCGAGCCATCCACAAATAATATTCCTAAACACAACCTTCAGACAATGTTTGATGATTTATTTTAGTATTCTTATTTTGGCCCTGCTTCTGCTGCAAACTTCACAAGGAATAATGGATTTTAAATGTAGAAAATTAATTTAATATTTAATACTTTTAGGGAATAAACAATTCTATAGATGAGCAAATTTTATTACAACGAGGAACAGGAATCCTATGATGCGATTGTTGTTGGATCGGGTATCAGCGGTGGCTGGGCGGCCAAGGAATTATGCGAGAATGGGTTGAAAACCCTGGTGCTGGAACGCGGCCGGATGGTTAAACACATCGAAGACTACCCTACTGCCAACATGGACCCATGGGATTTCCCCAACCGGGGCGAATTGCCCAGGGAAGAAAAGGCAAAGCAACTGAAACAGGCCCGGACAGGCTACACGGTGAAGGCGCCGCACAACTTCTGGTTTGTGAACGACCTGGAACACCCGTACAACGAGATTAAGCGGTTCGACTGGATGCGCGGCTACCATGTGGGCGGACGGTCTATCATGTGGGGACGCCACAGTTACCGTTGGAGCGACCTGGACTTCGAAGCGAATAAAAATGACCGGATCGCCGTAGACTGGCCGGTGCGATACAAAGACATTTCCCCCTGGTACGATAAAGTGGAATCTTTTATAGGGGTCTCCGGGGAAGCCCTGGGCCTGCCCCAACTCCCGGACGGCATTTTCGAGCCCATGATGGAACTCAATTGCCTGGAACAGCACGTGAGGGAAAAAGTGGCAGAGAGTTTTAACGGGCGTGTGATCACCGCGGGCCGTGTAGCTCATATCAACAGTGACAAGCATTACGAAGGCAGGGTACGCTGCCAGTTCCGCGACCGCTGTATCCGGGGATGCCCCTTCGGAGCCTATTTCAGCAGTGTTTCCTCTACCCTTCCGGCTGCCGAACGCACGGGAAACCTGACCTTGCGGCCCGACTCCATAGTACATGAAATCATATATGACCCCGATACCAAACGGGCTACCGGGGTAAAAGTGATCGACCGTTTAACCAAGGAAACCCACGAATTCAAGGCGAAGGTCATCTTCCTCTGCGCTTCGGCCATTGCATCCGCTTCTATCCTTATGCAATCCAAGTCAGACCGTTTTCCGGACGGCATGGGGAATGGTTCAGACCAGCTCGGACGCAATATCATGGACCACCACCTTAATGTTGGTGCCCAGGGCAAATTTGACGGGTTCGACGACAAATACTACAAAGGCCGGAAAGCCAATGGCATTTATATCCCCCGGTTCAGGAACATGGGCGGGGATTCCAACACCAGCGATTTTATCCGTGGATACGGATACCAGGGTGGCGCCTCCAGGGGAAATTGGGACGAAACCATTGCCGAACTCTCCTATGGAAAAGACCTGAAGGAAGCCCTGCTGAAGCCGGGCGGCTGGACCATGGGAATGGGAGGCTTCGGCGAAATGCTCCCCCATGAGGAGAACCGGATGACCCTGGACTATGACAAATTGGACGGATGGGGCCTGCCAACGGTTACCTTCGACGCAGGCTACCAGGACAATGAATTGAATATGAGGAAAGATATGCAGGAACAGGCTGTTGCCATGCTCGAAGCGGCCGGGTTGAGGGACGTTGAAGGATTCGACCATCCCAGCGCCCCGGGGCTCGGGATACACGAGATGGGTACGGCCCGGATGGGCAGGGACCCGAAAACCTCCGTGCTGAACGCCTGGAACCAGGTACATACGGTGCCCAATGTCTACGTAACAGACGGGGCGTTTATGGCCTCTTCCAACTGCGTAAACCCCTCACTCACATATATGGCGTTCTCGGCCCGTGCTGCCAACCACGCCGCAGAACAACTTAAAAAAGGAACTATATAATGGACAGAAGAAACGCATTAAGGAATATGGGTCTCACCTTCGGATACGCGGTGGCTACCCCTACTCTGATCAGTATCCTTCAAAGCTGCCAGCAACAGGGGCCCGAATGGACCCCGGTATATCTGAGCCCGGATGAAGGGCAGGGGATTACCTACCTGGTGGACCTTATCATCCCTAAAACTGACACCCCTTCGGCATCCGAGGTACAAATCCCCATGTTCATCGATAAGTTTATAGATGAAGTGGCCGAACCGGAAGATCAGGATTTTATGAGAATGGCCATGGGGAAATTCTTCGACAAGGCCCTGGCCGATTCGGGGAAACAGACCATTGGCGACCTGGAGCCGGAAGACCTGGAGCCCGTGCTCGCCTCCTCCCTCAACCATACCCCGGAAGATCAGACGGAAATGTACAAATCCATCTCCTCTTACCAGGAGGCTATCGGAAAGGGACAGACCGCCGAATTGGATGAAGCTACCTCGCGGTTCGCATTTGCCAACAACCTCAGGGGCATCACCATCTGGGGCTATAAGACCTCGGAAAATGTGGGGGAACAGGTACTGGCCTATTTGCCCGTACCCGGGGAGTACATCCCCTGTGGTGATCTGAATGAACTTACCGGCGGCAAAGCCTGGTCATTATAACTTTCCCCTTTGTGTGGCTAACGATTTGGCCTTCCCATCGGCATACATGCCAGGGGAAGGCTATTTTAATTTGTAGGATTTCCGCCCATCCACGGTATACCACACGTTTTATTAATGGGATTTCTCACGCTCACTGGGTTCGGTTCGAAATGAACTGTGCTTAAAAGCAAACTTTTATTGGATAATT
>Ga0209956_1000340_pt1 | contig 10430 bp, 12 predicted proteins | sample SalPon2A_C_D1_MG_FD_185720 | JGI IMG/M metagenome (GOLD analysis project Ga0209956, IMG submission 185720) | Soil microbial communities from South San Francisco under conditions of wetland restoration - Salt Pond MetaG R2A_C_D1_MG (SPAdes)... | ecosystem: Environmental > Terrestrial > Soil >...
GGTCCGGTTCGAACAGCACGTCGCCGTCGCCCTCGAATCGGTAGGTCATGCGCATCATGGTCGTATACCGGCAGCGCTGGGTGATCGACAGGAACAGGTCCTGATGTTCGGGGACCGAGGAAATCATTTCGTCGGCGACCTTGAGATCGGGAGCGATATTTCGCAGGCGCAGGTAGTTCTGCTCGTACAATTCCATCAGGCCCGCGAAGCTGCGCGCGTTCGCTGCCCGCCCCTGCCTGACCGGTGCCAGATCAAGCAGCACGAGACTGCTCGGCGCGCTGCAGCAGATAGCGCAGGCGGTGGTAACGACTAGCGGAATCGAAGCGATCTGGATTCAATATCAGGGTCCTGCATTTATCGTTTTCAATGAGCTTAAGAATAGCAAACCATCGGGTGGCGTAAACCTTGTATTTACAATAAAAATATGGTTGCTCGCCGCGCTGTAAGGCGATTCTACGATTGCCTGGGTCGCAGTGCAGCAACAGCCTGCCAGGGCGAAATTCCTGCAGGGATTCGCTGATACCCAGGAGCAGGATCAGTACCAACGCCGGCCACTTGATCTCCACGGGTTCGACATAGGCCGCCACCGCGATCGCCAGAGTCAGATTTGCGCTGATCAGCAGGCCGAGCTGTGAACGTGACGGATAAATTTCGAAATATTCCAAGCAACACTCCCTGTTATTGCGAGGCCGACATCCCCCTTAAGAATTCGACCAGCCGCCGGGTTTCGGCGTCGTCGGCCTGGCCGCGTCCCAGCAGCAGGCGAAAGAGGTCCGGGTCCGGCATCTCGAGCAGCATCCTGAATTGCAGTTGCTCGGCGCTCGTCGCGGTCTCGTAATGGCGGTCGAGATAAGCACTCATGACCATGTCGAGCTCCTTCATGCCTCGGCGGCACAACCAGCGCAGGCGGGATAATTCGGACATCGCCGGCTTCCATCCCTAGAGTTTGCGCTGCACCAGCAGTTTCTTGGTCTCGGCGATGGCTTTTGCCGGGTTGAGGCCTTTCGGGCAGACCTTCGCGCAATTCATGATCGTGTGGCATCGATACAGCTTGAACGGATCTTCCAGCTCGTCGAGGCGCTCCCCGGTCGCCTCGTCGCGACTGTCGACGATCCAGCGGTAAGCGTTGAGCAAGGCCGCGGGACCGAGGTAGCGTTCGCTGTTCCACCAGTAGCTCGGGCAACTGGTCGAGCAACAGGCGCAGAGTATACATTCGTAAAGCCCGTCGAGTTTTTCGCGATCCTCGCGCGACTGCAGCCGCTCGCGGTCCGGCGGGGTGGCGGTCTCGGTTTTCATCCAGGGTTCGACCGATGCGTACTGGGCATAAAAATTGGTCAGGTCGGAGACCAGGTCCTTGACCACGGGCTGATGCGGCAGCGGGTAAATCTTCACCTCGCCCCTGATCCCGGCAATCGACTGGGTACAGGCCAGCGTATTGCCGCCGTTGATGTTCATCGAACAGGAACCGCATATACCCTCGCGGCAGGATCGGCGCAGCGACAGCGTGGAATCCATCTCGTCTTTGATTTTCAACAACGCGTCGAGCACCATCGGGCCGCACTGATCGAGATCGACTTCGTAGGTATCGGTGCGTGGATTTTCGCCGCTGTCCGGATCGTAGCGATAGACCACGAAGCGCCTGACGTTTTTCGCGCCTTCCGGGGCCTCGAAAAGCCTGCCCTGCTTGACTACGGAATTGGCGGGTAGAGTGAATTCAGCCATGTTAAATCGTATCCAGAGTCGCTAGTAAACCCGTTTCTTGGGCGGAATCACGTCGCATTCGTCGCTCAGCGTGTACATGTGCACCGGCCGGTAGTCGATGCCGACCTTGCCCCTGTCGTCGACCCAGGTCAGCGTATGTTTCATCCAGTTTTCGTCATCGCGCTCCGGGTAATCCTCGCGCGCGTGGCCGCCGCGGCTCTCGGTGCGGTTGTTCGCCCCGTTTATTGCAACCTGTGCCTGCAGAAGCAGGTTTTCCAGCTCCAGGGTTTCGACCAGGTCGGTATTCCAGATCAGTCCACGGTCGGAAATCCCGACATCGGCGAAACTGGCGAATACCTCGTGCATTCGGTCGACGCCTTCCTGCAACATCTCGGCGTTGCGGAACACGGCCGCGTGCTTTTGCATGGTGCGCTGCATGCGGTCGCGGATAGTCGCGGTGCGCGTGCCGCCGGAAGCGTTACGCAGGCGGTCGAGACGGTCGATGATCGCCTCGCAGGCGTCATCGGACAGTGGCTTGTGCTTCATGCCCGGGGTGATGGACTCGGCAGCCCGCAGCGCGGCGGCTCGGCCGAAAACGACGATATCGAGCAGCGAGTTCGACCCCAGCCGGTTGGCGCCGTGCACGGAGACACAGGCCGCCTCGCCGATCGCCATGAGGCCGGGCACCACGGCGTCGGGGTCGCCGTCCCGCAGGGTCACGACCTCGCCGTGGTAATTGGTCGGAATCCCGCCCATGTTGTAATGCACGGTCGGCAGTACCGGTATCGGTTCCCGGGTCACATCCACCCCGGCGAAAATCGCGGCTGATTCGGAGATGCCCGGCAACCGTTCGTGCAATACCTCGGGCCCTAGATGCTCGAGATGCAGGTGAATATGGTCGCGCTCCGGGCCGACGCCGCGGCCCTCGTTGATTTCCATCGTCATCGAGCGGCTAACCACGTCCCGCGATGCCAGGTCCTTGGCGTTGGGCGCGTAGCGTTCCATGAAACGCTCACCCTCGGAATTGGTCAGGTAGCCGCCCTCGCCGCGCGCACCCTCGGTGATCAGCATCCCGGCACCGTAAATTCCGGTCGGGTGGAACTGCACGAACTCCATGTCCTGTAGCGGCAGGCCGGCGCGCGCAACCATTGCGTTACCGTCGCCGGTACAGGTATGCGCCGATGTACAGGAGAAGAAAGCACGTCCGTAACCGCCGGTTGCGAGCACCACGGTATGGGCGCGGAAGCGGTGTAATTCACCGGTCGCGAGATCCCAGGCCACGACGCCCCGGCAGACGCCGTCTTCCATGATCAGGTCGATCGCGAAATACTCGATGAAAAACTCGGCCTTGTGCTTGAGCGACTGCTGGTAGAGGGTGTGCAGGATCGCGTGCCCGGTGCGGTCGGCCGCGGCACAGGTGCGTTGCGCCGTGCCCTCGCCGAAATTGGTCGTCATGCCGCCGAACGGCCGCTGGTAAATCTTGCCTTCCTCGGTGCGCGAGAAAGGCACGCCGAAATGTTCGAGTTCGATCACCGCGGGCACCGCCTCGCGGCACATATACTCGATCGCGTCCTGGTCGCCGAGCCAGTCGGAACCCTTGACGGTATCGTACATATGCCACTGCCAGTTATCCGGTCCCATGTTGCCGAGCGATGCACTCATTCCGCCCTGCGCCGCGACGGTATGGCTGCGAGTCGGGAAAACCTTGGTGATACAGGCGGTCGACAGCCCGGCGGCCGCCATGCCCAGCGTGGCCCGTAAACCGGCGCCGCCGGCACCGACGATGACGACGTCGTAAGCATGGTCGATCAGCTTGTAATCATTGGCCATCGATCAGGCTCCGAAAGCGATTTTTAGTACCGAAACCACACCCGTGAGACCGAATAACAGGCAGACCAGGTTCGACAACAACAGGGTAACCGTGCGCTTCGCATGGGATGCAACGTAATCCTCGATGACCACCTGCAATCCCAGCTGCGCGTGGTAAAAGACCGCCGAAATCAGCAACACCAGGGCGACCGTAACCAGGGGCTGCGCGATCCAGCCGACCAGTGTGGCATGGTCGACCGGCATCGAGGCGAGGCTGAATCCGAGCCACAACACCAGCGGCACCAGTAGCAGCGAGGTCAGGCGCTGGTGCCAGAAATGCCCGGTCCCTTCCTTTGCCGAGCCCAGGCCCTTGGCTCTGGAAAGTGGCGACCTCAAGTCTCCCATGGCGCTACCCTGCCCCCGCAACAACCCAGGTTGCGACGGTTAACACGATGGCCAGCGCGATGACCAGTTTCGCGGTGAGATCGACGGTATCGAGTTCGAAGCCGTAACCCACGTCCCAGATCAGGTGTCGAATCCCGTTACAAAAATGCAGGTAGAGCGAAAACACGAGGCCCACCAGGAAAATCTGCCCGTACCAGCTTTGCAGATGCGGGACGATCGCCTGATAGGTCGAAGCGCTGTCGGCCGCCGCGGCCAGGACGCAAACCAGGAGCACGCAACCGAAGGCGAGCAGCACGCCGGTAATCCGGTGCGTGATCGACAGCACCGCGGTTAGCGGCAAACGGTAGATTTGCAAATGCGGCGATGTTGGATGCTTGCTTTGCGACATCGAGTAACCTGGTAAATATTGTACGCCGGAGAAATAGCCCCGGATCGCTCAGAAATCGATACAGCGGCCGTTTTTTTCCCAGTCGCCGTAGCGAGTTGGCTCTTTGCCTTTCGGTCCGCCGTGCTCCGCCGGGACCTCGTCCTGGCCGCTCGACTCTTCCGGGTCCAGGTCATTTTCCGGGACCGGGTCTGGTTTTTCCAATTTCGACATTCGAATTGATTAATCGCTGAGCCGGGATTTTAACACAGTAAAGCGCCGCGACACCTACAAAACGACGATACTGTAATCGTCAGGAAGATTTTTTCATCAGCAGAATTGAAAAAGTTACTGCTTGCTCAACAATTGAGGGATCAATTCCCGGTACGGGACATAACCGTTGAAGCGGGTGCCGTCGCTGGTGAACAACGAGGGTGTGCCGCTAACACCGATTCGATTACCCAGCCGATAGCCTTCGTCCACGGCTTCCGCCAAATTACAGTCGTCTGCTGCATCGAGCTTGCCTGCTTCGGCACCCTTGGCGATGCTAATCGCGGTCTGCCGGTCTGCAGAACACCAGACCTGCTTCAGGCTGTGGTAACCAGGTCCCCGGCTGCCGCCGCGCGGATAGGGGAAATAATGAACCGAAATACCGGCTTCCTGCAAGTGGCCGACCTCGCGGTGCAATTGCTGGCAGTAGCCGCAGCTGGTATCGGTAAACACGTTCAACACCGCTTTCTCTTCGCCGGCAGCCGGAAAAACGATCTGTTTGTCGATATCGAAACCGGCGAGTTCGTCGACCACCTGATTGCGACGGCTTACCTCGGTCAGGTTCCGGGCCTGTTCGAGATCGATGAGATCGCCGATGAAAACATAGCGCCCGCCATCGATCAGGTAGGCGAATTTGTTGCCGATACGGGTCATGTAAACGCCTTCGATCCCGGTTTCGATCGGTGGCGCCACCTGGTCGGTCCCCAGTCGCTGTTTCAGCAGGCGGGTAAGTTCGTCGTTCGGCGCCTGCTCGGCGGCCTGCGACGCGAATCCGAGCAGCAACAGAATACTGGCCGCGATTATCTTGAAGGGAGTGGATTTCATCTGCAGTTCGCCGAACATAACAAAAAGCTTAGTCTAACTATGCGCGATTAAGTTCGTTTTTGCCAGAGCAGAGTACGATTGTTTTCGGGCATTTCTACGTCATCGATCAACTCGAGCCCCGCTTCGCCGGCGCGCTCGGCAATCCATTCAAAGTCCTTGATGCCGCTGGCCGGGTCTCGCATCCGCAGCATCCGGTCGAAACTCGCGTTGCTGTCGGAAGTGAATGCGCCGCGGTAATTGAACGGTCCGTAGACCGCGAATATGCCGCCCTTCTTCAGACTGGCGCCGGCCCCGGCGATGCAGGCGGCGACCATTTCGAGGGTCATGATATGAAAACTGTTGGCGGTGAATACGAAATCGTATTGCCGACCGGGCCATTCACCCAGCACGTCGAGCAGGATCGGCGCCGGCAGGTTGTCGAGTCCGCAAGCCCGGATGCGCGCTGCGATGCCCGGCAGGCTGGTTTCGAGATCGGAGGTTTGCCAGCTCACCCCGGGTGAGAGTCCGGCGAAAAACACCGCGTGCTGGCCGGTGCCGCTACCGATTTCCAGCGCATCGCCGTGCAGGTGGCTGTTTATCGCCGCGTAGATGGCGCGCTTGTTCTGCTCGGCCGATTCGACACAGGGCAGGTTCATGGCTTCGACTCCCTGTTGCGTTTACGCAATTCCTCGAGTTTTTCGGCAATGCGGATTTCCAGACCGCGATCCACCGGATGATAATACTGTTTTCCTGCCAGCTCAGCCGGCAAATAGGTTTCCCCGGCCGCGAAACCGTCGTCCTCGTCGTGAGCGTATCGGTATCCCTCGCCATAACCCTGCTCCTCCATGAAGCGGGTCGGCGCGTTGCGCAGATGCAGCGGCACCTCGAGGCTGCCGGAATCGCGCGCATCCTGCATGGCCTGCTGGTAAGCGCTGTAAACCGCGTTGCTCTTGGCCGCGCAGGCGAGATAGACGACGCCCTGCGCGATCGCGAGTTCGCCCTCGGGACTGCCGAGACGCTCGTAGGTCTGCCAGCCGTTCAGGCACAGTTCGAGGCCGCGCGGATCGGCGATACCGATATCCTCGACCGCCATGCGGACGACGCGGCGGGCAATATAGACCGGATCGCATCCGCCGTCGATCATGCGGCAAAACCAGTAAAGCGCGGCATCGGGATCGGAACCGCGTACCGACTTGTGCAGCGCCGAGATTTGCTCGTAGAAGACATCGCCGCCCTTGTCGAAACGGCGCGGTCCCTGCTGTGCGATTTCGGCGATCAGCGCATTATCGATGCGGCCCTCGTCGACCAGGTCGCTGACGATTTCGAGATAGGTCAGCGCGCGCCTTGCGTCGCCGTCGGCGGCGCGGACCAGCAATTGCATCGCATCGGCGTCGATCTCGAGCCCGAGCTTGCCGAGACCGTATTGCTCGTCGGCGAGCGCTCGCCGAACCACCAGTTCGATATCCTGGTCGGAAATCGGCTTCAGCACGTAAGTACGGGTACGCGACAGCAAGGCGTTGTTGAGTTCGAACGACGGATTTTCGGTGGTCGCACCGACGAACAGAATCGTACCGTCCTCGATATGTGGCAGAAAAGCGTCCTGCTGGGCCTTGTTGAAGCGGTGCACCTCGTCGATGAATAACACCGTGAGGCCCTGGTGCTGGCGGGCCTGCGCGATCGACTCGCGAATCTCCCTGACGCCACCGAGCACCGCGGAAAGCGTGATGAAGTGCGCCTCGGAATACTCGGCAATCAGCCGAGCGATCGTGGTCTTGCCGGTACCGGGCGGACCCCAGAAAATCATCGAATGCAGCTTGCCGGCTTCGATCGCCTGCCGCAGCGGCTTGTCCGCTGCGAGCAGGTGAGCCTGGCCATAAACATCGTCGAGTCGGCGCGGCCGCATGCGATCCGCGAGCGGCGCGTAAGCTTTTTCGGCGGCGAACAGATCGTTCACGGCAGGATTACCTCGAGAGGCGATTCAGGCGCGGGATATTTGTGCCGCAGCAGGGCGGGATCGCGCGCAGAAGGTGAGCGTATAGCCAATAGGTGATCTTTCGAGCACGAACCCAACGCCGCTGCGGTGCAAAAAGACAAGCCTGATCGCCTCTCAGCCGCCGACTCCGTAAACGTCCACCCCCGGCGGTGGTTCGAACTTGAAGGTCGCGGGATTATGCACCACGCCGAGGCGCAGATTGTCGAACACGATCTGCGTGCTCTGACCGAATCGGTCCTGCAGCTCCATCGCCTTGACCCGTCCGTCCTCGAGACCGATGTAGATATCCGTATATTCGAGGCCCTTGTCGTGCGGTTTGAGCTCGATCCAGTAGAGAAACTTGCGCTGGCCGACCTCGCTGATATCGAATTGATCGGAGACGTCCGACTGCTTCATCAGGATCATGATGGGCGCGTTGGCCAGCCCGGTATCCATCGGCTTGACCGTCACCTGGTCGAGTTCGACGTCGTATATCCACAGCTCCTTGCCGTCGGCGACGATCCGCTGCTCGAAGGGCTTGAGGTAATTCCAGGCGAATTTGCCCGGACGCTGCAGGGCCAGCGTGCCGCTGCTCTGCTGGACGATTTTCTTGTCTTCGTCGCGCAGGGTCTGGTGAAAGTCGGCACTCAGGTTATCCATGTTTTTCAGCGCTTCGGCGAGACGCTGTGCGGCATCGGCGGCGAATACCTGGCCGCTGAACAGCAGGGTCGTAATCAACAGGTATTTCATCATCTAATCCGCTGGCGGAGGTGGCGGTGCCAGTACCTCCCTGCTCCCGTTAGACTGCACCATCGACACCACTCCGGCAGCCTCCATTTCCTCGATCATGCGCGCGGCGCGGTTGTAACCGATCTTCAGGCGACGCTGCACGTAGGAGATCGACGCCTTACGGGTTTCGGTGACTACTGCCACCGCCTCGTCATAGAGCGGATCCGCTTCGTCGCCGTTGGAGTCGCGCGGGGCTTCGCCGGGCAACACCGGGGCACTCGATTCTTCAAGGACATTGGGAATGTAATTCGGTTCCCCGGTATTCCTGATTTCGTTGATCACCGCGTGCACCTCGTGATCGTCGACGAAGGCTCCGTGCACCCGTTCCGGTACACTGGTGCCGGGAGGCAGGTAGAGCATATCGCCGTGACCGAGCAGCGTCTCCGCGCCCATCTGGTCAAGGATGGTGCGCGAATCGATCTTCGACGAAACCTGGAACGCGATTCGGGTCGGGATATTGGACTTGATCAGGCCGGTGATGACGTCCACCGACGGTCGCTGAGTAGCCAGCAGCAGGTGAATACCCGACGCCCGCGCCTTCTGAGCCAGGCGTGCGATCAATTCCTCGACCTTCTTGCCGACCACCATGATCATATCGGCGAACTCATCGACCACGACCACGATATAAGGCAGGGTTTCGAGGTCGGCGGGCCCGGCGTCGGGATCGAGCAACAGCTCCTTCTTGTCGAACAGCGGATCCTTGATCGGCTTGCCGGCGGCGATCGCCTCCTTGATCTTGCGGTTATAACCGGAAATGTTGCGCACCCCCAAAGAGGCCATCAGGCGGTAACGGCGCTCCATTTCAGCCACGCACCAGCGCAGCGCATTGGCCGCGTCCTTCATGTCGGTGACCACCGGCGCGATCAGGTGCGGAATGCCCTCGTAAATATTGAGCTCGAGCATTTTGGGGTCGATCAGGATCATGCGCACATCATCGGGAGTCGACTTGAACAGGATGCTGAGCAACATCGCGTTGATCGCCACCGATTTGCCCGATCCCGTGGTGCCGGCGACCAGCAGGTGCGGCATGCGGGTCAGGTCGGCGACCACGGCCTCGCCGCTGATGTCCTTGCCGAGCGCCAGGGTCAACGGCGACGGCGACTGGTCGAAAGCCTTCGACTGCACGATTTCGCTAAGCGCCACGACCTCGCGGTTTTCGTTGGGAATTTCGAGCCCCATCACCGACTTGCCCGGGATGATCTCGACCACGCGCACGCTGATTACCGACAACGAGCGGGCAAGGTCCTTGGACAGATTGGAGATCTGGCTGACCTTGACGCCGGGAGCGGGCAGGATTTCGAAGCGCGTGATGACCGGCCCCGGATGCACCGATTCGACCTGTATCTCGATCCCGAAGTCGAGCAACTTGAGTTCCAGCTGCTTCGACATGGCTTCGAGCGCCGAGGCACTGTACGCGGCCACCCGTGGGCGAGGCTTGTCGAGCAGAGCTAGCGGCGGAATCCCGCCCTTGCCCTTGCCGCTGCTGTGAAACAGCGGAATCTGTTTTTCCTTCTCGACCCGCGGGCTGGATTCTATCTTTTCGACCACCGGTTCGATCTTGACCGGCTTGCGCAACTCCTGCTTTTTTTGCTGAACCTGGAATACCTGTTCTCGCTCGTTGCGGTTGCGACTGCCTTCGAACCTGTCGCGCAGCAGATAATAACGGTCGAGCAGGTGGTCGACGAGCAACAGCGTGAAACGTCCCGTATTGTCGATAAGCGCCAGCCACGACAGCCCGGTGAACAGGGTCAGGCCGGCGAGAAACAGCGCCAGATGCATGACCGTGGCGCCGATAAAACCGAGGCCCTGGGAAAAGTAGTTACCGGTGATCTGGCCGAGGATGCCGCCCGCGTCCAGCGGCATGCTGCCGGGCACGACGTCGAAATGCAGGCTCGACAGCGCACTGCCCGATACCAGCGTCAGCACGAAGCCGCTCCAGCGGATCACCAGCATGTGATACTGGTCCTCGGCGCTCAGGTCGCGGGTGCGAACCAGAATGATGCCGTTATAGATCAGCATGATCGGCAGCAGATAAGCGAGGTAGCCGAACAGGTAGAACAGCAGATCGGCGATCCAGGCGCCGGCCGCGCCGCCGAAATTGGCGATCTGGCTGTTGCTGCCACTGTGCGACCAGGACGGGTCGAGTGCGTCGTAGCTGAACATCGCCAACAGGAAATAACCGGCCAGTGCGAACGACAATACCATGCCGGCCTCGCGCAGGCGCTGGCTTACCTGGCCGGCAAACATGCGTCTCTTTTCCTGCTCGTCCGAGCGCGACCTGGGTCTGGCTTGGGCCACGAATTCAAAACCCTCTTT
>Ga0209956_1000341_pt1 | contig 10430 bp, 8 predicted proteins | sample SalPon2A_C_D1_MG_FD_185720 | JGI IMG/M metagenome (GOLD analysis project Ga0209956, IMG submission 185720) | Soil microbial communities from South San Francisco under conditions of wetland restoration - Salt Pond MetaG R2A_C_D1_MG (SPAdes)... | ecosystem: Environmental > Terrestrial > Soil >...
ACGAGTACTTGCAAACCGTCGCCGCAGCCTATCGCGGCGAGGACTTTACCTCGCCGCTGATCGAAGACAATTTGCGCAGCGGCGACGCGGACAGTTTCCTCGATGCCGTGCTGCGTTTCGACGTCACCACGCTGATCGTCGACGATCCGGTCAAGCGTGTCGATAACATGACCATGGCCTGGGGACTGGAGGCGCGCGTGCCATTTCTCGATCATCAACTGGTCGAACTTGCCGCTTCCTGTCCACCGGAGCTGAAGCTGAAACACGGCGGTAAGGGCCTGCTCAAGGAGATTGCGCGAGGCCGCATACCCGACGCCGTCATCGATCGGCCCAAGGGATACTTTCCGATGCCGGCGTTGAAATACGTACGCGGCGATTTTTACCGGTTCATGGCCGACACGCTGAATAGCCGGGCGAGCCGCGAACGCGGCCTGTTCGACCGCGCCTACATAGACCGCCTGCTGGCGGAGCCCGAACGGCATTTTACGCGTCTGAACGGCAGCAAGCTCTGGCATTGCGCGTTGCTCGAGTACTGGCTACAGCGGCACATCGATACGCTCTAGATCGGGCCTGGCGATTTACATCGCTTGAATAAAACGGTTATGATAATACCTTAGTAAATTACTTGGTTATTAATCGAGGTATTAATGGACGTTCTGGAACGTATCAAGCAGCAAGTCGAAACCCATCCGGTTCTGATTTACATGAAAGGCACGCCACAGCTGCCGCAATGCGGTTTTTCGAGCCGTACCGCGGAAGCCCTGAAGTCCCTGGGAATCGAGTTTGCCTACGTGAATGTGCTCGCTGACCCGGAAATTTTCGAAAATCTGCCACGCTTTGCCGACTGGCCGACATTTCCGCAGGTATACGTCGGTGGCGAATTGGTCGGCGGCTGCGATATCACCCTGGAAATGCACCAATCGGGCGAACTGCAGAAAATCACCAGCGCCGCGCTGGAGCAGAAGGCCAGCTGACGGCTGCGACCCCGGCACAGGCCGGGCGTCGAAAAACAACTGACTACCCGTCCCGCCTCGACCAGCCCTCGTCGCGGCGTTTCGTCGTGCCTGGAGGTTACTCGATCGGGCTGCGCGCCTGGTTCGCGTAACTGATAATTTCAGCCACCTTCGGCGCCGGCTCGAAATCGTGGCCGTGCCAGACACCGATGCTGAAACCGAAATGTTTACCCCGGTCGGTGGCCTGCATGGTGTGACGCCTGATGCTGTGTACCAGCCGCTCGAACAGTTCGAGGGTGAAACTCTCCGGATCCTGATAATGAACCGCGACGGCAAAGGTGTTGAGATTGAAGCGTGCCACCATGTCCATCGGGCGTAGCGACAACTGAATCGAGTTGGCGATCGTCTTCAGGGTGCCGAGGCGCAGTTCGCGATTCGCTGAATCGATTTCGATCAGGCCGAGACCCAGGCCGCCGCCGCGCGTGCTGCAGTGCTCGATCAGCGATTCCAGATGCAGTTCGAACTGCGCGCGGTTCGGCATGTTGGTCTCGGTGTCGAGCAGGTTGTACTGCTTGATGCGCAAAAAGCGGTCGCTGAGCTTGCGCATGCGCTCGCGCATCTCGTTCTGTCGGAACGCATTGCGCCCGGCGCCGTAAACCCTGGCGGCAAGTTCGAACTGGTTGGCCGACTTGGAAATGAAATCGTCGACGCCGCGATCGAAGGCGACCACGATGCTCGACGCGGTATCCTCGGCGGTTAGCAAAACGATGCCGGTATAGCGGTCGTTGTTTTCGTCCCAGCGCCTGATCAGGTCAGTCATCTCCAGCCCATTCATGCCCGGCATCCAGAAATCCGCGAGCACCACGTGTGCGCGTCGCTGGTTGAGCTGGTAGAGAGCCTCGTCGGCGGATGAAGCGGTGCGGATATCACTGAAGCCGGATTTGGTGAGTCCGGATTTGACCACTTCACGGCTGAACTGGAGGTCGTCGACGACGACTATTGAGAGATCTTCTTTGCGCAAGGTTTGAGGCAAGGATTCGAGTGCCAAGGAGTATAATGTATATTTCGTGTCACGGTGGCACAAATGCAAATTCGTTGACCACCTTGCAAAACAGTGCGGCGGTCATCTCGGCATCGTAGATTGCCGAATGCGCCTCGCTGGTGTCCCATTCCATACCCGCGGATTTCACCGCTCTCGCCAGCACGGTCTGCCCGTAGGCGAGCCCGGCCACGGTGACCGTGTCGAAGGTACTGAAGGGATGGAAGGGATTGCGCTTGATGCCAGTTCGCGCCGCGGCGGCATTGATGAACTTGAGATCGAAGTGCGCATTGTGCCCGACCAGTATTGCCTTGTTGCATCCCTGTTGCTTGATTGCGTTGCGCACCGGCTTGAATATTTTCGGTAGCGCCTGTTGCTCCTCCAGTGCCAGCCGGAACGGGTGATCGACATCGATGCCGTTGACCTCCATCGACTTCGGGTCGAGGTTGGCGCCCTCGAAGGGCGTCACATGGCAGGAAATCGTTTCCGTGCAGTAGAGCCGGCCCTCGTCGTCGAAATCCAGCAGCACGGCGGCGATTTGCAGCAGCGCGTCGGTGGCTTCGTTGAATCCCCCGGTCTCGACGTCGACGACCACTGGCAAGAATCCCCGGAAGCGCCGAGCCATCGGCGTCGGATCAGGCATCGGCAACTTGCTTCCAGCGCAGCTTTTCGCCGGCCTTGAAGGGGATCAGAGAGGATTCCGGGTAAGGCAGCGAAGCGGGCAGGGTCCACTCCCGGCGCTCAAGACTGACCGTGCCGCGGTTTTGCGGCAAGCCGTAAAACGCCGCGCCGTTGCGGCTCAAAAAAGGTTCGAAATTTTCGAATTTTCCCGCTTCCTCGAATGCCTCGGCGTAGAGTTCGAGAGCGCTATGCGCCGAATAGATGCCGGCACAACCGCAGGCGGACTCCTTCGCCTGTCTGGAGTGAGGCGCGCTGTCGGTGCCGGCGAAGAACAGGCTCTCGCCACCGCTAGCCGCGGCCAGCAGGGCCCGGCGATGTCGTTCGCGCTTGGCGACCGGCAGGCAATAATGGTGCGGCCTGATGCCGCCGGCGAAAATGGCGTTGCGATTGATCAGCAGGTGGTGGGGGGTAATCGTCGCCGCCAGTCGCGGTCCCGCGGAACGCACGAAATCCAGCGCTTCGCAGGTAGTGATGTGCTCGAACACGATACGCAACTCGGGGAAATCGCGGTGTAAGCGCGTCAATTGCCGTTCGATGAAAACCTTTTCTCGATCGAATACGTCGACGTCGCTGCCGGTCGCCTCGCCGTGCACCTGCAGTACCAGGCCGTGTTCCTGCATTGCCTCGAACAGGTGATCGATCCTGTCGAGCGCGGTCACCCCGGCCTCGGAATGGGTCGTCGCGCCGGCCGGGTAGAGCTTGGCGCCGTGAATATGCGGCGATGCGCTTGCCTCGGCGATATCTTCGACGCGCGTACTGTCTGTCAGGTATAGTGTCATCAGCGGCTCGAATTCGCTTTGCGGCGGCAGGGCCGCGAGTATCCGCTCGCGATAGGCAAGGGCATCCCCGCAGCTGCGGACCGGAGGCGAAAGATTGGGCATGACGATCGCGCGGCCGAATTGACGCGCGCTGTCGCCGACTACGGATTCCAGGTAAGGCGTGTCGCGCAAATGCAAATGCCAGTCATCGGGTTTGACGATGGTGAGGCTTTCCATTTATTGCAGTTTGAGCGGTGCGGAGATTAATATAAGCATAAATTATACTGATGTCCCTGAGCGCAAATCGAATTACTGTATAATCCCGCCAATTTACAACAAAGGCAATGCACGTGGTAGACGAAACTGATATTGATCCGCAGGAAACCCAGGAATGGATCGAATCGCTGGATTCGGTGCTCGACCGGGAGGGCCCGGATCGCGCGCACTTTCTGCTCGAAAAGCTGATCGATAAGACCCGCCGTTCCGGCGCCTACCTGCCGTTTTCGGCGACTACCGCCTACGTCAATACCATCCCGCTGTCGCAACAACGCCCGATCCCGGGCGACCAGGCAATCGAGCACAGCATCCGTTCGGTGATCCGCTGGAACGCCGCGGCGATGGTGGTGCATGCGAATCGAAAGTCCAGCGAACTCGGCGGCCATATCGCCAGCTTCGCCTCGGCGGCAACGCTTTACGACGTCGGCTTCATGCATTTTTTTCGCGCGCCCAACGACGAAAACAAGGGCGATCTGGTGTTCTTCCAGGGGCACTCCGCGCCCGGAATCTATGCGCGTGCGTTTCTCGAGGGGCGCCTCAGCGAGGAGCAACTCGAAGCCTTCCGCCAGGAAGCGCTCAACGAAGGCGGGCTGTCTTCTTATCCCCATCCCTGGTTGATGCCGAACTTCTGGCAATTTCCGACGGTATCGATGGGGCTCGGTCCGATCATGGCGATTTACCAGGCGCGCTTCATGAAGTACCTCGAAAACCGCGGCATCCAGGAGCAGCAGGACCGCAAGGTCTGGGCCTTCATGGGCGATGGCGAAATGGACGAACCCGAATCTCTCGGCGCGATTTCGCTGGCCGCGCGCGAAAACCTGGATAATCTGATATTCGTCATCAACTGCAACCTCCAGCGCCTCGACGGTCCGGTGCGCGGTAACGGCAAGATCATCCAGGAACTGGAAGCCGTGTTCCGCGGCGCCGGCTGGAACGTGCTCAAGGTCGTCTGGGGATCCTACTGGGATCACCTGTTCGCCAAGGACAGGAACGGCGTGCTGCAAAAGCTGATGGAGGAAACCGTCGACGGCGAGTACCAGGCCTGCAAGGCCAAGGGCGGGGCTTATACGCGCGAGTTTTTCTTCGGCAAGTACCCGGAAACCCTCGACATGGTGGCCGACATGTCCGACGAGGATATCTGGCGGCTGAACCGCGGCGGGCACGATCCCCACAAGGTCTATGCGGCCTATGCCGAGGCCGTGGAGAGCAAGGGGCGGCCGACGGTAATCCTCGCCAAGACGGTCAAGGGTTACGGCATGGGTGAGGCCGGCGAGGGGCAGAACATCACCCATTCGCAAAAGAAGATGGGTGAGGATTCGCTGAAGGCGTTCCGCGACCGCTTCAACATTCCGATCAGCGACGACGATATCGCCGCCGCACCGTTCTACAAGTTTCCCGAAGACAGCGTGGAAATGGAATACATGCGCAAAAGCCGCAACAGGCTCGGCGGTTACATGCCGGTGCGCAGCGATACGGCGGAACCGCTGGCAATTCCGGGCCTGGAAATTTTCGATGCCCTGCTCAAGGAAAGCGGCGAGCGCGAATTCTCCACCACCATGGCCTTCGTGCGCATCCTGTCGACCCTGGCGCGCGACAAAAACATCGGCAGGAATATCGTGCCGATCGTCCCTGACGAGGCGCGCACCTTCGGCATGGAGGGAATGTTCCGGCAGCTCGGCATCTATTCCTTCAAGGGACAGCTCTACAAGCCGATGGATTCCGACCAGATTATGTATTACCGCGAGGACGTTGCCGGGCAGATACTCGAGGAAGGTATCAACGAGGCCGGCGCGATGTCGTCCTGGATCGCCGCCGGGACCGCCTATAGCGCGCACGGTGTGAGTATGATTCCGTTTTATATTTACTATTCGATGTTCGGCTTCCAGCGCATCGGCGACCTGGCCTGGGCGGCGGGCGATATGCAGGTGCGCGGTTTCCTGATGGGTGGCACCGCGGGCCGCACCACGCTCGCCGGAGAGGGATTGCAGCACCAGGACGGCCATAGCCTGGTCGTCGCCGGGACCATACCCAATTGCGTTTCCTACGATCCGACCTTCGCTTACGAGCTCGCGGTGATTATTCACAGCGGCCTGAAGCGTATGTATCAGCAAAAGGAAAACGTCTTTTACTACATCACGGTGATGAACGAGAACTACGAACATCCGGCGATACCGAAAGGTTGCGAGGATGGCATCGTCAAGGGCATTTACTGTCTCGACGAAGGTGAGGAAAAGGGGCCCAAGTTGCAGCTCATGGGGTCGGGGACGATCTTGAGGGAAGTAATCGCCGCGGCCGAACTGCTGAAGCAGGACTTCGAGATCAATGCCGATGTCTGGAGTGTCACCAGCGTCAACGAACTCGCCCGCGAGGCCCAGGATTGCGCCCGCTGGAATCGTCTGCATCCGACCAAGAAAGCCCGCCAGAGTTACCTCGCGACCCAGTTGCGGGGGCGCCGGGGACCGGTGGTATTCGCCAGCGACTACATCCGCGCCTACGGCGAGCAGCTGCGCGAATTCGTCTGGTCGCGCTATGTTACGCTCGGCACCGACGGTTTCGGCCGCAGCGACACGCGCGACAACCTGCGCATATTTTTCGAAGTGAATCGCTACTACATTGCGATCGCGGCCCTGAAGGCGCTCGCCGACGACGGGGAGGTCGACGGCAAGCTGGTACAGCAGGCGCTCAAGAAGTACGACATAGATCCCGAAAAACCCAATCCGATCAGCGTCTAGCCGACGCCCAGGAGCAGCTCAGTGGCAGAAACCAAAACTATCTTGCTTCCCGATGTCGGCGATTTCGAGGATATCGAAATCATCGAAATCCTGGTCGCCGCCGGAGACCGGGTCGACAAGGAACAGTCGATCATCGTGCTCGAGTCGGACAAGGCGACGATGGAAATTCCGAGCCCCTGTGCGGGTACCATCGCGTCGATCAAGGTCAAGGTCGGCGACCGGGTCAGCGAAGGCGACGAGATTGGGAGCATACAGGCGAGCGACGGCGGCGGCGAAGCGAAACCGGCGGCGGAAAGTGCGCCGGCGGAACCTGCCGCGGCCGAGAAACCGGCAGAAGAACCCGCCCCGCCCGCCGATCCGCCGGAACTGACGGATCCGGCGCAGCCGGCCGAAGCCGCGCCACGAACCGATGTCGCTCCCGGCAAGACGCAGCGTCCCCACCCGGGTTCCAGCCCGGGGGATGCAACCGCGGCGGCGACCATCCACGCCAGTCCGTCGATCCGCCGTTACGCCCGCGAACTCGGCGTCGACCTCCAGCAGGTTATCGGCAGCGGGCCGAAGGGGCGTATCGCCAAGGAAGACGTCAAGGCCTTCGTCAAGTCTTCGATGACTGCCGGGGCCGGCGGCGGTGGCGGAGGTATCCAGGTCAGCGGTCCGCCGGCCGTGGATCACTCGAAGTTCGGCGAAATCGAGACCGTGCCGCTCAGCCGCATCAAGAAAATTTCGGGCGCCCATCTGCATCGCAGCTGGGTAACCGTGCCGCACGTCACCCAGTTCGACGAGGCCGACATCACCGAGCTGGAGGCGTTTCGCAAATCTCTGGCGAAAGAAGCGGAGAAAAAATCGGTGCGCATGACGCCGTTGATTTTTCTGATGAAGGCGGTGGTCAGCGCGTTGCGCGAGTATCCGGATTTCAATGCCTCGCTCGACGCCGGCGGTGAAAACCTGATAATGAAAAAATACCTCCATATCGGAATAGCCGTGGATACCCCCAACGGTCTGGTGGTGCCGGTGGTGCGGGACGTCGATAAAAAAGGCCTGTTCGACCTCGCCGGCGAGCTCGGCGAAATCTCCGCGCGCGCGCGCGACGGCAAGCTGTCGCCTTCCGAAATGCAGGGTGGCTGTTTCACCATTTCGAGCCTCGGTGGGATCGGGGGCACTTATTTCACCCCTATCGTCAACGCTCCGGAGGTCGCCATCCTCGGAGTCTCCCGCTCGAAAATGCAGCCGGTTTATATCGATGGCGAATTCCAGCCGCGACTGATGCTGCCACTGGGGCTTTCCTACGACCATCGCGTCATCGACGGCGCGCAGGCGGCGCGATTCACCAGTTTCCTGAGCCAGGTCATTTCTGACATCAGAAGGATATTATTGTAATCATGAGCGAAAAAGATCTGTTAGTGCCGGACATCGGCGATTTCGAGAATGTCGAAATCATTGAAATTCTCGTCGCCGAGGGCGATACGGTCAATGTCGAAGACGCGATCCTGACGCTGGAGTCCGACAAGGCGACGATGGATATTCCATCGCCCTATGCCGGCACCATAAAGAAACTCGGCGTCGCCGTCGGTCAAAAGGTTTCCGAGGGCAGCAAGCTCGGCAGTATCGAGATTGCCGGGGAATCTGCGAGCTCGGCGGATGCGCCAGCGAAAGCCGCCGACCAGCCGCCAGACCGGCCGAAATCCGGTTCTGCCGCTGCGCCGCAGCCTTCAGGCGATGCCGATATCGAGACCGAAGTCGTGGTGCTGGGCGCGGGTCCGGGCGGATACACGGCCGCGTTTCGAGCCGCCGACCTCGGCAAGCAGGTGGTGCTGGTCGAACGTTACGAGGTGCTCGGCGGCGTCTGCCTGAACGTAGGTTGCATACCGTCCAAGGCGCTGCTGCATACCGCGCAAATCATCAACGAGGCCGAGCACATGAAGGCCAACGGCGTCAGTTTCGGCAAGCCGAAGATCGATCTCAAAGGCGTCAACGGATTCAAGGACAAGGTGGTCGGCAAGTTGACCGGCGGACTCTCGGGACTGGCCAGGCAGCGCAAGATCAAGGTCGTGCACGGGGTGGGACAATTTACCGGTCCCAACCATCTGCAGGTCGCAAACGACGGCAAGACAACGAGTATTAAATTCCGGAACTGCATCATCGCCGCCGGCTCCCAGGCGACCGAGATCCCGTCGTTTCCGAACGACGATCCGCGGCTGATGGATTCGACCGGAGCGCTCGAGCTCAAGGATGTACCGAAGAAACTGCTGGTCGTCGGCGGCGGCATCATCGGTCTCGAAATGGCGACCGTCTACCATGCGCTGGGTTCCGAAATCACCGTGGTCGAATTCATGGACACGCTGATCCCTGGTTGCGACAAGGACCTGCTGCGGGGCTTGAACAAGATCATCTCCAAGCGCTACAAGGCCATCCACCTGAAAACCAAGGTGTCCGAAATCAAGGCGCAAAAGAATGGCCTGAAGGTGACTTTCGAGGGCGACAAGGCTCCCGACGCGTCGATCTACGATAAGGTGCTGGTAGCCGTCGGGCGGCGGCCCAACGGTAACAAGATCGGCGCCGACAAGGCGGGCGTCGAAGTCGACGATGCGGGCTTTATCCGCGTCGACAAGCAGATGCGCACCAACCTGCCGCATATCTTCGCGATCGGCGACATCGTCGGCAACCCGATGCTGGCACACAAGGCGACCCACGAGGGCAAGGTCGCAGCCGAGGTAATCGCCGGCATGAAATCCTTTTTCGAGCCGCTGACGATCCCGTCGGTCGCCTACACCGATCCCGAGGTCGCCTGGATGGGATTGAGCGAGGCCGAGGCGAAAGCGCAGGGTATCGAGATCGAAAAAGGCGCCTTCCCGTGGGCGGCGAGCGGCCGTGCGCTCGGCATAGACCGCGACGAGGGTATGACCAAGGTGATCTTCGACAAGGAGAGCAAACGCATACTCGGCGCCGGAATCGTCGGCCCCAACGCAGGCGAGTTGATCGCCGAGGCGGTGCTGGCGCTGGAGATGGGTGCCGACGCCGAGGATATCGGCCTGACCATACACCCGCATCCGACGCTTTCCGAAACCTTCAACTTCGCCGCCGAAATGGCCGAAGGTACGATTACCGACCTTTATATTCCGCGCAAGAAATAATCCTCGACAGGATCGACCGAGCCGCACGATATCGGCATGCCGGAACTCAGTTACAGCAGCAGCGGCAGCGGGCAACCGCTGTTCATCCTCCACGGCCTGTTCGGCTCGGGGCGTAACTGGCAATCCCAGGCGCGGCGGCTGGGGCAATCATTCGAGGTCTTCAATGTCGATCTGCGCAACCACGGCCAGTCGTTTCACGCCGACGAAATGAATTACCCGGTGATGGCCCGCGACGTGGCGCGGCTGATCCGGCGGCTGGATGTCGGACCCTGCCACCTGCTCGGCCACAGCATGGGCGGCAAGGTCGCGATGACTCTGGCGCTCGCCGAACCCGAACTGGTCGCGGACCTGGTAATCGCCGATATCGCGCCTATCGGCTACGCGCACGATCACGACGAGCTCGTCGACGCGGTGCTCGAATTGCCGCTCGACAGCCTGGCTTCGCGCGACGACGCCGATCGTGCGCTCGGCAACAGAATCGGCGACGCTTCGTTGCGCGCTTTTCTACTGCAAAACCTGGTGCGCGAAGACGATGGCTGGAGGTGGCGCGTCAACTGGCGCGCGATCCAGCGCAACATGAACAAGCTAACGGGTTTCATCGAATTGCCCGGGGATTGGCGTATCGGCCTGCCGACGCTGTTTATCCGCGGCGCGAACTCGGACTATGTCGATACCGAGGCGATCGAACAAATCCGGCAGCATTTCGACGATGCCGAAATCGCCACCCTCGAAGACGCCGGGCACTGGCTCCACGCCGAGCAGCCGCAAGCCTTTCTCGAGCGGGTGCTCGAATTCCTGTTGCCGGGTCGGCCGCGGCGGTAACGGCGTCGGCGTTAGCCCGCATATTGCGCCAGTCGGAC
>Ga0209956_1000342_pt1 | contig 10429 bp, 9 predicted proteins | sample SalPon2A_C_D1_MG_FD_185720 | JGI IMG/M metagenome (GOLD analysis project Ga0209956, IMG submission 185720) | Soil microbial communities from South San Francisco under conditions of wetland restoration - Salt Pond MetaG R2A_C_D1_MG (SPAdes)... | ecosystem: Environmental > Terrestrial > Soil >...
GCGATCCAGACCGAATTGCAGATGCGCAATGGTGTCATCGACGAAAACCGGCGAGTCTCGATCCGCATCGGCATACATATCGGCGATGTCATCGAGGATCGCGGTGAAGTCTATGGCGACGGCGTCAATATCGCCTCGCGCCTCGAAGCCGAGGCACGACCCGGCGGCATCTGTATCTCCGCTGGCGTGTTCGAGCAATTACTGGGCAAGTCGGATTTGCAGTTCGCCGACGGTGGCGAAGTCGAGCTCAAGAACATCAACCGTCCCGTGCGTATTTATCGCTGGTATCCCGACGTAGAGCCGGACTCGGACCGAGGCGTCGGGCCGCGGGCTTCGAAACGGCCGTCGATCGCGGTGCTCGCGCTGGTCAACATGAACAACGATCCGGAACAGGATTTCCTCGGCGACGGGATTACCGAGGACCTGATTACCGCCTTGTCCAGGATTCGAACCTTCAAGGTGATTTCGCGCGAAAGTACTTTTTCCTACAAGGGAAGCTCGGTCGAGGTACGCCAGGTCGCGCGCGAACTCGATGTCAGATTCGTGCTCGAGGGCAGCGTGCGCAAGGCGGGAAACCGGGTCCGCGTCACCGTACAGTTGATCGACGCCGACACCGGGCATCATGTCTGGGCCGAGCGCTACGACCGCGAAATGGCGGATATCTTCGACATGCAGGATGAAATCGTCGAAGTGATTGCGGCCGCCCTGGAACCCGAACTGAATGCCTTCGAACGCGATCGCGCGCTGCGCAAACCGCCGGAGAACCTCGATGCCTGGGAGATGTATCAACGGGCCCTTTGGTACATGTGGAGTTACGAGAAAGAAAACAACCTGAGGGCCATGGAATTGTTACGCCAGGCGATCAAGTCCGATCCCGGCTTCGCGCCGGCCCACGCCTATTATGCCTACTGTTGCTACCAGGCGGTAATCATGGGGTATGCGGAAGATCCGCAGGGCCGTCTCGAGGACGGCATGCGGGCGGCCCGGGAAGCCCTGCAAAAGGACGATAAGGACGCGATCTCGTATTTCGCTATCGGCCGGATTCACATGATGCAGGGCAATCATGACGATTCGATCGCGGCGCTCAGGAAATCGATCGAATTGAATCCATGCTTTGCGCAGGCTTACCACGGTCTCGGATTCGCGCTCTCGCTGGCCGGTGAGTTCGAAGAATCCGCGCGCAATATGCAAAAAGCGGTCGCGATCAGCCCGCGCGATCCCATGCTCTGGGCTTTCAGCGTCGTTCATGCGCTGAACTATTTATTATCCGGGGACAGCGAGGCGGCGCTGGACTGGGCAAACCGCACCCTGCAAATACCGAACGCGACCGGATACTGGGGACAAGCCGTGAAAGCCTCGGCGCTCGCAAATCTGGGCCGTGTCGAGGAGGGCAGGGAGGCACTGGCGAAGGCCGTCGAGGCGAAACCGGATCTGAGCATCGACTATCTTCATACGAATCTGCCGACTCGCGAACCCGACGGCCTCGAGCCTTATCTACATGGACTCCGGGTCTGCGGTCTCGAATAACAGCGAGGTTGACCATGCACAAGAGTAGACTGGGTGCCCTGATCATCGATTGCCGGACCGACGATCTGCAACGCGAAGCCGAATTCTGGAGCGCCGCGCTCGGCGGCACAGCGGCCGAGTCGGATGCCGGCGACCGTTACATCGAGCTCGACGGCGATCCCGCCGAGCCCCACGTCCTGCTGCAGAAGGTGGATCATCCGAGCCGGGTGCATATCGATATCGAAACCGACGATATCGAGGCCGAGGTCAGGCGTCTCGAGGCGCTGGGCGCCAGCGTGGTCGAAAAGCTGGAACGCTGGACGGTGATGGAAGCGCCGACCGGACATCGGTTCTGCATCATCGGCCCGCGGCGCGACGATTTCGAATCCGCCGCCAATACCTGGGACTGACCCCGGCCCGGCTTCAATCCTCGTCGTCGACGCCGCGCTGCATTTCGATGTGGTGATTGATGCCGGTTTCCTGCAGCATTTTCTGCATCGCATTGATGATGCTGGCCGACTGCTGATAAGAAGTATCGCGGAAGCGCACGATGACCGCCAGTTCGTCCGGATCGAGCGGTAGCTTGAACTTGTCGGCCAGCGGTTTGAGTATCTTGCGGATCTGGTCCCAGTCGGAGTTCCGGTCGGCCGGGTCCTTGGACAACGCGCTTTCGATAAAATCCGCGAGCGCGTCGTCGATGTCGGGAATATTGTTACGGATATCCGGCGGCTTTTGCTGGACCTGCATCATCAGCAGCTTGGCCAGGGTCGAGGCGCTGAACGGCGGACTCTGGGTCAGCATATGGAATGCCATCGCGCCGAGCGCGTAGATATCGGCGCGGCCATCGAGCAGATCGCCGTTGATGATTTCAGGCGCCAGGTAGGAGGGCGTGCCCTCGATATTGACGTCCTTGTCCTGCGGCGGGCTGGCGATACCGAAATCTGTGAGTTTGATATTACCGTAGGCGTCGATGACGATATTGGACGGCTTGATGTCACGGTGCACGATACCGTTCTCGCCATGGTTGTGCGCATATTGCAGGGCACTCGCGATTTGCGAGAGGATTTCCCGGGTTTCGGCCAGGCCGAAGGCGCCTTTTTGCTCCAGCGTCGCGGCCAGGTCGAGGCCGTGCAGTTTTTCCATCACGATAAAGCGCGTCGAAAACTCTTCGATGACCTCGAACACGTTGACGATGTTGGGATGGTTGAGGCTGGCGATGGTCTTCGCCTCGCGCTCGAAGCGCTTGACGAATCTTTCGTCGTAGGAAAGCTTGTACTTGAGCATCTTGACCGCGACCTCGCGTTCCAGCTCCGGGTCCCAGGCGTTGAACACGGTCGCCATGTTGCCCTCGCCGAGCTTGCCGCGCAGTTCGTACTTGCCGACCCGGTTGATACCACCGTCATGCGCCATGCGGCTGGTCATCAGCTGGGTCATGACCTCGGCGAAATCGGGGTGCTCCTCGACCAGTTTCTCGAAATGCTTGCGGTCGAGGTAAAACGCCTTGGTGTTATCGAGGGCGACGATGTCGGCCGTGTAGGTCGAATTGATCAACAGCGAAATTTCTCCGACGACCTCGCCTTTCTCCAGCAGGATGCGGCGCTTGATTCCGCCGTTTTCGTCGGGGATCCGCACCTCGACCCGGCCTTCGAAGATGAAGTAGATGCGGTCGCCCATATGCCCCTTTTCGACGACCAGCTGATTCGCCTTGAAATCGGTAGTCCGGATGTGACGGGCGATATCGCCAATAATTTCCTCGTCCAGATCCTGCAGGATCTGGACTGCCGAAAGCATCGAAGCGATTTGAGCGACATCGAAAGGCATTGGATAGTCTTGCACTGAGTCGAGTTATATTTAATAAAGAGCATAGTTCGCGCTCGCGTCCTGCATGGCGCCACAGATCACATACTAGTATAAAAACCTAGAACAATCCGGGATTTAACGGCGACGTGGCGGTCAGGCCGCCGTCCAGCGTATAACACTGGCCGGTGGCGAATTCGGCCTCGTCGGAGGCCAGCCAGACGGCCATCGCGGCGACGTCGGCGGGGGTCCCGAAACGTCCGGCGGGATGACGCGCGAGCGCGTCGCGTTCGGCCGCCGCTGGATTGTCGGCGACAGCGAAGGCGGCCGCGGCCATGTCGGTCATGATCCAGCCGGGACTGATCGCGTTACAGCGGATCGCCGGGCCGTGATCGACCGCGATCGAGCGCGTCAGCCCCTGCACGAATGCCTTGGAGGCGTTGTAGAGCGCGAGCCCGGGGTCGGCGGTCGACGCGGAGATCGAGCCGATGTTGATGATCGACCCGCCCGCGGACATGATCGGGATGCAATCACGGCAGAGCAGGAACACGCCTTTCGCATTGACGCCCATCAATGCGTCCCAATCGGCGTCGGTGGTGTCGACGACAGTCTTCTCGATTTGCAGGCCGGCGTTGTTGACCAGGATGTCGAGTTCGCCGAAGGTCTCGACGACGCGATCGGTGAGGGCATCGACGTCACTGCGCTCGGAGACGTCGCAGGTTTCCCAGAGGATTTCAGCGGGCAGCTCCGCGGGCCGTGCACCCCGTCCGCAGGTCATCACCCGCGCGCCCTCGGCTTCGAACCGCTCGATGATGGCGCGGCCGATGCCCTGGCGGCCGCCGGTGACCAGCGCGGTTTTGTCGGCCAGGCGGGTCATAGCCGCATCTGCTGAACCTGGGCGCTGAGACCGCCGTCGATGACCCACAGCTGCCCGGAGGCATAGCGGGCCTCGTCGGAGGCCAGCCAGTTGACGAGGTTGGCGATATCTTCAGGCGTCCCGTAGGAGCGGACCGGATGGACGTCGCGCACCGCCTGTTTCAGCGACTCGATGTCGCCCGAGTCGCCGAAGAAACTCTGCAGCATCGGGGTATCCACGTAACCCGGGCAAATCGCGTTGACGCGAATGCCCTCGGGTCCGTGATCGCAGGCCATGGCGCGGGTCAGCGCGTGCACCGCGCCCTTGGTCGCGCAGTAGGCGGCGAGTCCCGGGTCGGCGATATAGCCGTCGTAAGAGCCGAAGTTGATGACGCTGGCGGCGTTGGCTTTGCGCAGCAGCGGCAGCGCGTACTTCGAGGTCAGGAACATGCCGGTCACGTTGACCGCGAATATCCGGTTCCATTCCTCGAGCGTGGTGTGCTCGATGGTTTTCTCGATTTCGATGCCGGCCGCGTTGACCAGGATGTCAAGCCGTTCCCAGCGCGCGGCCAGGCGGTCGAAGGTCTGCCGGCATAGCGCCACGTCGGTGACGTCGTACTCGACGAACTCGACAGCTTCGTTCGCCGTCGCGGAAGGCGCCAGGTCGGCGGCGAGCACTTCCGCGCCCTCGCGCGCGAAGCGGCTGCAGATCGCGCTGCCGATACCGCCGCTGCCGCCGGTGACGAACGCGGTCTTGCCGGCGAGTATCGCGCTCATGCCGAGATCTCCGCGGCGCGCCGGTAGGCGTCCAGCAGCAGCCCGTGAAAATGGTGCACCGCGTGCTCGCTCATGCCGCTGCCTTCGGCGTCGACCATGTAGCGCCCCGAATTGAATGCCGGCGTGCGCATGCCGCGCTGCACGCTCTCGACCAGACCGATGTCCTCGGGCTGCAGCACCTTGTCGATAAACTCGATCGCCTCCTGTTCGACTGCGCCGGGCTCGGCATGTTCGAAAAAGAAATCGAATACTTCGAAGGTTTCCTCGGGACCGAGCGGATAAAACCGCCAGACCATGAAATTGCCGCTCCCCGGGTAGCGCATCAGCGTCATGTTGGGCCACAGGAACCAGACCGCGTGATCGGTCACGGTCGCGCCTTCGATGTCGTAAGCGTTGTTGGCGCCGGCGCGCGCCTTTGCCATGTGGCTGGAATAAATGCCGTGGGTTCTGACCTGGTAGGTATCCATGTCGATCATCGAACTGAAACCCTTGTGGGCGACCTGACAGTGGTAGCATTCGAGGAAGTTGTCCACTACCGACTTCCAGTTGGCCTCGAGGGTATAGGTCAGGCGCCTGGCGAAAGTCAGCCCGGCCAGATCGGGCGCGTAGGCCAGTATTTCCTCGGCGAGTCCGCCGCTCTGCTCGGCCAGCGGCGCCGCATCCCTGTCCAGATTGACGAACACCAGGTGGCAGAAGGTTTCGATGCTTACCGGTTCGAGGCAGATTGAATTGCGGTCGAAGTCTTCGATATGCCCGGAGCGCGGCGCGTTGACCAGGGCGCCGTCGAGATCGTAGGTCCAGGCGTGATAAGGGCAGGTGATGCGCTTCGTCTGTCCGTCGCCGAACAGCAATTCGTGCCCGCGGTGCTGGCAGACGTTGTAGTAGGCGCGCAGCTCGCCTTCGCGATTGCACAGCGCCACCACGCTCCGGCCCTCGACCCGCAGGCTGACGTAACTGCCGGGCTCGCGCAGCTTTTCCTCGTGGCAGACGAATTGCCAGCTGCGGTGAAAGATCTGTTCGCGCTCGATCTCGAGATACTTGTCTTCGAGATAGCAGCGCGTATCGATCGAATGCGAGCGGGCCGCGGTCTCGTGATACCTCCCGCTGATCAGATCGAACTCGTCATGACTCAAGATAGTGTCGGACACGATGTTTCTCCAGACTGGTTGCGGTCTCCGAGCTTCCGTTCGACGACCCGGGAACCGTAATTTAACCGTTGGCGCGACGGTTTGTCGATTGGTGTTGCCGCGACCGGCGGACGGCGCCTCGCGGAATAACTGGTCTCGGGCCGACTGGGACGCCGCCTCGCGGAATAACTGGTCTCGCGCCGACTGGGACGCCGCGCCGCCGTGGCCGGCAGGTTATCCGGGAGGCAACGCGTAGACCGGCTGGGCGGCGTCGATGCCTTTCATTTCGAAGTCGCCGAAAAACTCGCTCGGCGTGTCGAGGAGTTCGGCGAACTCCTTCGAAAACAGGATGTTGCGGCCGAGTTCCTTGGTCAGCGCCTCGAGGCGCGCGGTGCGGTTGACCGCCGGTCCCATGACCGTGAAATCGAGCCGGTCGGGGGCGCCGACGTTGCCATACACGACCTCGCCGACATTGAGCCCGACACCGAACTCGATCTGCGGCTGAGCGTGGCGGCGGCGCTGGAAATTCAGCGTCGCGATAGTGCTTTGCGCGTCGAGCGCGGCCTCGAGCGCGGCCCTGCACGCAGCTTCACGGCTGGTTTTCCGGTCGATCGGGAACACGATCAGCATCGCGTCGCCGATGAAACGCAGGATTTCGCCGCCGCGCGCGCCGACCGCCGCGGCCACGAATTCGAAATAATCGTTGAGCATTTGCAGCACGTCTCGCGACTCGCAGCTTTCGGTGACGCGGGTAAAATCCCGCAGGTCGCTGAACCAGAGCGCGGCATTGATGACGTCGGCGTCGCCGCGCTTGATCATGCCGGCCAGTACCTTTTCGCTGGTGCGCCGGCCGACGTAGGTATTCATCAGCGAGCGTGACTTGTAACGCAGCGCGTGGACCTCGAGCACCGGTGCGAGGTAGTCGCGAATCAACCGGTAGCTTTCGATATCGGCGTGGGTGAATCCTCCGGGGCTTCGGGTACAGAAAATGATCGCGGCGCCGGGCTCTGCTTTCTCGCCGAAAAGCACAGGCAGGGCAAGGTAGTCGGTGAAACCGTCTTCGGCAAGCTCGGTGTAAGCTCGGTGCGCGTCGTCGGGCAGCTTGTCCAGCCGCTGGCGCACGCGCCTGTGGGTTTCGTAAATCGCCTGTAGCGGGCTTCCGATGTAGCGCTCGGAGATACGTACGTTATGCGAAGCCAGTATGGTTCGGGTCGTATCGTCGGACCTGAGCCAGGTCTCGGAGGTGCCGACGATCAGCGGGTTCAGCGTCAGCAACGACACCATCAGGCGGTCGATATCGCCGCCATTGTCGTTGATCCGGTGCGCCAGTTCATGCACGAAACGGTTGGTGCTTTCGATGCGGCGGCCAGCGGTGAAAAGCCAGTCGAAGATGGCCTGTGCGGAGCAGGGCGTGATCGCTTTCGTTTCGGGTGTCGGCATTTGTCGGGTTCCGGAGGCCAGGCCGAGGGCCCGGCCTTTTGGTTTCTCGCAGGAAACCTAGATGATAGCGGAAATCACCATAACAAGGGCACCGGAAATCTTCCGGATCGACGGGCGCTCAGAGCGTCAACGGGCCGGCCGGCTGGAAGCATTCCGTGTCGTCTCCGATGAAGCCTTCGATTGGGGTAGCGGCCTGTAATGCAGCGCGGCTGCAGCCGGGTAAAGGGTAAATTGCAGTCGCAAAACGAATAATAATTCGGTAATTGCCCGGCTCCTGGCATCTCGAACCAATTGATGCAAATCAGGTGGGTGGAAAAGGACTGATTTAAAATCAGGCCGAAATCAGCTAACGGCCCTGTAGCATGAGTGATTCTTTAAAAGACTTGTTGACGGCGGAGACTGATGCCGAGGCGATCGTATCCGCGGGAGAACACGAACGCGACAGGATAATTCAAAAGGCACTCGAGGATGCCCAGGATATGGAACGGCAGTTCCGGGACCGCCTGCCCGAAATGCACGAGTCATTTATGGAAAAGGCTCAAAGCCGCGCCGAACAAACCATCGCCGAGATAAAACTGCGCTACGACGAACGTGGCAAGATGTTGCGTGAGCTCGCCGACAGGCACGAACGGGAAGCTCTGGATCTCTGCATTGAGCTGATACTGGGCGACGCGACAAATTCATGAGTGGTTTTTCCAGCCTCTACCTGGATACCCGTTTGACGATTCTTGCCGGCCGCCTGATCAGCTTCGAACGTTTGATCGAATTTATCAGTCTCGACCTCGAGCCGTTACTCTCGCAGGTACGGCAGATAACCGGTTACCACTATGATCTCGATGCTTCGGATTCCAATCGAATCGAAATCCAGTTGACCAACCGCGCGCTGGATGACTTCCTGGTTTTGATCAGACCATTTTCGGGCAGCGAACGGCGCTTCTTCAACTTTGCCGTCCGCTGGTTCGAACTGGTCAACCTCAAGGTTTTGATCCGCGGGAAATTCAACGGAATCGAAAGTTCGAGGATACAGGAACAGCTGATCGACCTGCGCGGTTTTGCCGACTTGCCCGTCAGAAAGCTGCTAGAAACCGACGATCCTTACGAAATGCTGCGCCTGCTGGAGACGACGGCTTACGGAGGGATCGTGCGCCATGCCAGGCGTATGTACGAAGAACATGGCAACGATCTGTTTTTACTCGATGCGACCATAGACCGCGGATTTTTCATCGATCTGCACTATCACGCGAGATTTCTGCTCGAGGAGGACATGGAAAATATCGGCCGGGTGCTCGGCGGTCTGCTGGACCGCTTAAATCTTTTATGGCTGTTGCGCTACCGCTTTTCCTATGGTTTATCCGCCGCCAAATCGTTTTATCTGCTAACCAAAACCGGTAACCGGCTGCACTCCGCGGATTTGATGCGTCTCGCCAGGACGGACAGTATCGAGGAAGCGGTTGCTGCCTTGCCAGAGCCTTACCGGCATTTGCTGGCAAATGTCAGCGTCATCTCGGATATGGAAACGGTGATGGAATACTACAGCCTGTCCATCGCCGCCAGGGCATTGCACCGACAGCCAAACCTGTTAACGCGTACCTTTTCCTATTTCCTGTTGCGCGAGGCCGAAGTCCGGTTTCTGCAGGCGTTGATCAAGGGCAAGCTGCTCGGTTTCGATACCGACCTGATCAGCCGGGCGGTGGGGGCGTTAGCCTGATGTTATCGATGCCGCTGACGATGAAGAAGGCCAGTCTGTACATGGTCGATGTCGATGCGCAAGCGGCGGCGATGGCCCTGGCGCGCCTGGCGGTAATGCACCCGCTGGAAGCAGGGGATGACGACCAGGCACTCGATGCTTATCCTGCCGCACCCTATTATGCCGTCTACCACGACCTGGATGCCCGCTTCGGCAAGATCTCCGGCTTCGTCAGGTCGCCGTTCGAGGCTACCGTCGATTCGACGGTTCTCGTCACGCTGGACCAGTTACGAGACCTGGACGGGCAGTTGAAAAAATTATGGGCACGGGTTTCTGCGCTGGAGGAACGTATACGCGAGCAGAACGAGAGGATTAGCGCAGTTCGGCTGCTCGCCAACAGCCTGCAGAAATTTACCTCGCTGGATCTGGACCTTGGCCGGTTGCGCCGACAGGGCCGATTCCTGCGCATCGCCGTCGGCAGCCTGCCGTCGGAAAACTTCTACCAGCTCAAACGCGCATTGTCTCTTGCGCATTTCATGATCAAGACCTTTTATACGAGCGAGGGAATCGAACACGTCGTGGTTTTCGGCCCCAGCCAGCAACGTGACGTGGTGCAGGATCTGTTGAATTCCGCTGATTTTCGCGGGCTCACCATACCGGAAGAGTTTTCCGGCAGTCCGGTCGAACTTCAGGCCGACCTCAACCGCCAGACCGGGCAGGCGGAAAATCGTATCCGCGAGGCGGAACAGGAATTATCCAGTCTGATCGACGATCACCGGCAGACGCTGCAGTCCGCACATGATTTATTGCTTCAGGCAAGGCCCTATGCCAGCCTGGCAACGGTGCTCAGGGGCAAGGGGGGGCTGGTATTCCTGCAGGGTTGGGTGCCGGCAGGCCGCGTCGACGAAATCAGGCAACAGCTCGAACAGTACCTGAACTTCGCCTTTCATCTGGAATTTTCCGATCCCGAACGCCAGGAGTTCGACTCGGTGCCATCGCTGCTGCAACAATCCAGGTTGCTCAAACCGTTCCAGGGCCTGGTGAAGACTTTCGGGATACCAGGCTATCGGGAGGTCGATCCGAGCGGATTGTTCGCTCTCAGTTACGTCATCATGTTCGGCATGATGTTCGGCGATATCGGTCATGGTGCGGTAATTGCCTGCGCCAGCCTGATACTCTGGCGGCGCTATCCCGGCGCGACCATTGTCGGGGTGCTGGCGGGCAGCTCGTCGATCGTTTT
>Ga0209956_1000347_pt1 | contig 10312 bp, 9 predicted proteins | sample SalPon2A_C_D1_MG_FD_185720 | JGI IMG/M metagenome (GOLD analysis project Ga0209956, IMG submission 185720) | Soil microbial communities from South San Francisco under conditions of wetland restoration - Salt Pond MetaG R2A_C_D1_MG (SPAdes)... | ecosystem: Environmental > Terrestrial > Soil >...
TGCGCGGTAATACGATGGCGGTGGTGGTCGCCAACCGTCACCACGAGGAGCTTTCCGGGCTGATCGAAGAAGACCAGATTTATTTTGCCGACCAGCCCTATGCACGGGGTATTCTTGCAGCAATCGAGCACTACGATTTCTTCGACACCTGTCGGCTCCCGGAAGATTGATGAGCGCGAGATTGCTGATCTGTACCGATCTCGATCGGACCCTGATCCCGAATGGACCGCAACCGGAATCGGCAGGCGCACAAGCGCATTTCGCTACCCTGGCCGCGCGCCCCGGGGTGACCCTGACCTATGTCAGCGGCCGCCATCGCGAACTCGTGCAGGCCGCGATCGACGAATACAGGCTGCCGCCGCCCGACTACGCGGTCTGCGACGTCGGTACCACGATATACCACCTGCGAGAGGGGCGTTCGTGGCAACGCCAGGCAGCCTGGGAAGCCGATATCGCGAGGGACTGGAACGGCCTCGGGCGCGGCGATCTGGAGCTTGCGCTCACCGGCCTGGACGAATTGCGCCTGCAGGAAGCATCGCGCCAGAATTCCTGCAAGCTCAGTTATTATCTGCCGCCGGAGTTCGACCGCGAGCGGCTCGCGCCGCCGATCGAATCCCGGCTCGACGCGCTCGGCGTCAGCGCGCGCCTGGTGTGGAGCGTCGACGACGCCACCGGTACCGGCCTGCTCGACGTGTTGCCAGCGCGGGCGTCGAAATACCACGCTATCCTCGCCCTGATGCGCGACCGGCAATTCGGCGCGACGGAAACCGTTTTTTGCGGCGACAGCGGTAACGATATCGAGGTGCTGGCCAGTTCCATCCCCGGAGTGCTGGTCGCCAATAGCAGTCCCGAAGTGCAATCGCTGGCCGAGCGGCTCGCCCGCGCCGAGGGTCATGCGAATCGGCTTTACATCGCCCGCGGTGGTTTTAAGGGAATGAACGGCTACTATGTCGGCGGCATGCTGGAAGGGATCGCCCATTACTATCCGCACACCGTCGAGTGGATGGGGTTCGACGCCGCGGAGTGTGGCGCGTGAGGACCGATACGGTTCGATGGCAGGGTCGCACCGCCCGCGCGGGGCTTTCACCTTAATCAGTTTCGACTAAAATCGACCCATGTACGAACAAGTTTCCCACTCGCTGCTCAACCGCATACTCGACGAGATCAAGCCGGAGATCCGCAAACGCGACCTGCGCCATTTTTATACCCGCCTGGGCGCCAACTTCTACGCGATTTATTCGCTGTTTTACCATTTGTACGGCGGGCGTGATGACTTCGAGCAGCAGGTCCTGCGGCTGGTCGAGGTCATGGCCACTCAGTACCTGGCACGCGACAAAAGGCTCAAAATGCTCGATATCGAGCGCGAGCGGGACCACAACTGGTTTCTCGACAAGAAGTGGGTCGGCATGGCGCTCTACTCCGACGGCTTCGCCGACAACTTCAAGGGCCTGCAGGAAAAACTCGGCTACCTGCAGGAACTCGGTATCAGCCTCGTTCACGTCATGCCGATTCTCAAGTGTCCGCAGGGAGCCAGCGACGGCGGCTACGCGGTCAGCGATTTTCGTGACGTCGACGAGCGCGTCGGTACGCTCGACGATATTCGCGAACTGGCCCGGCAAATGCAACAGCGGGAAATGCTGCTGACGCTCGACGTGGTCGTCAATCACACTTCCGACGAGCACGAGTGGGCGCAGCGCGCGCGCGCCGGAGAACAGAAATACCAGGACTACTACTACATTTTCGACGACCGCACGGTACCCGACATGTTCGAGGAGTCCATGCCCGAAGTGTTTCCCGAAAATTCGCCAGGTAACTTCACCTTCGACGAAAGCATGGGTAAATGGGTGATGACCGTGTTCAATGACTACCAGTGGGACCTGAACTACAGCAATCCCGCGGTATTCATCGAGATGCTGGACATCATCCTGTTCTGGGCCAACCAGGGCGCCGACATCGTGCGCCTCGATGCGGTCGCCTTCCTGTGGAAAAAAATCGGCACGACTTGCCAGAACGAGCGCGAGGCGCACCTGATTCTGCAATTGATGAAGGATTGCTGCCAGGTAACGGCGCCGGGCGTGCTGTTCATCGCCGAGGCGATCGTCGCGCCGGTGGAAATCATCAAGTACTTCGGCGAGGACGCGGTCATCGCCAAGGAATGTGAAATCGCCTACAACGCGACTTTCATGGCGCTGCTCTGGGACGCGGTCGCGACCCGCAACGCCAAATTACTAAACCAGGGTATCCGCAGCCTGCCGGACAAGCTGGATCGTGCCACCTGGCTCAACTACGTGCGTTGCCACGACGATATCGGTCTCGGCTTCGACGATCGGGATATAATAAAGGCCGGTTACCAGACGGTCGCGCACCGCCGCTTCCTGGTGGACTACTATACCGGCGAATACGACGATTCTCCGGCGCGAGGCCGTCCCTTCGGCCACAACACCAAAACCGGCGATGCGCGTATTTCCGGTTCACTGGCGTCGCTGGCAGGTCTCGAAACCGCGGTCCAGCGAGACGACGAGGAAGCGATTCAGCAGAGCATCGATATCATTCTGCTGCTGCACTCGATGATCATGTCCTTTGGCGGCATCCCGCTACTCTATTATGGCGACGAAATCGGCACGCTCAACGACAATACTTACCTCGAGGATGCGAACAAGGCTGGCGACAGCCGCTGGATGCACCGTCCCCGGATCGACTGGGAAAAAGCTGCCCTGCGCAAGCAGCACGGCAGCGTACAGCAGCGCATTTTCGAGGGCCTGAAAAAAATGATCGCGGTACGCAAGTCCACCCCCGCCTTCGCCGATTACAACAACCGCGAACTCCTCGAAACCGACAATCCCCACCTGTTCGTGTTCATTCGCAGCAACCCGTTTCGGCCGCACGACAATGTTCTGGTAGTCGCCAATTTCGACGCCGCGCCGCAGGCTATCACCCTCAGCGACTTGCCCAGCCGCGGCCATATCGAGTACAGCCACCTTCAGGACCTCTACAGCGGCAGCTCGCCGGGGCTGGTCGAGAACCAGTTGGTCGTGCCGCCGCACGGATTTTACTGGCTCGCCGACCAGGGCTGAGGCGTCTGTCGCCGGCATCGGGCTGAGCCTGACATTAACGCTTTCAACCCGCTCGGGGTTGCGCTACATTTCCCCGGTCATGTCGATCCAGCCCGTCATCGAACCGCCGCTCGGCGCCGCACCCGCGGTGCCGGCGCCGCAATACCTGTTGTTACTGTTGATGGGCATCCTGTGGGGACTGGCGCTGTCGCTGGCGAAGATCGGCGTGCAGGCCGGCGGGCACCCGATCGGCATGGCGCTGTGGCAGGTCACCACGAGTTCGACGCTGCTGCTGGTGCTGCTCCTGTTGCAATCGAAAAAACCGTTGTGGCGCCGCGACGTGATCCGCTTCGGAATCATCTGCGGCGGCTTCGGAGTTGCATTTCCGGCAATTGCGCTGTTCTGGTGTGCGCTCTATCTGCCGGCCGGCGTGGTCGCGATCGCGTTCGCCAGCATGCCGCTGTTTACCTACCTGCTTTCGATCCTGCTCGGCATCGAGCGCGGTCAGCGCCGCCGCCTGCTCGGCGTCGTTATCGGGCTCGCCGCGATGGCGTTGCTGGTCCTGCCGAAGAGTGCGCTGCCCGCACCCGGGCTCGCGCCCTGGGTAATGCTGGCGCTGGCCGCGAGCGTCAGCATGTCGATCGAGAATTCCTATGCCGGCGGCTACCGCCCACCTTTCGTCGGCTCGTTCGAACTCAGTTTCGCGCGCCAGGCCTTCGCCGTGTTACTGCTGCTGCCACTGGCGCTGCTGTCCGGTACCTGGCTGCCGGTACTGGCGCCGTGGGGAACGGCGCAGTACGCCGCCACCGGCAATGGCCTGCTCTCCGGCATCGCCTACACCATTCTGCTGTACGTGATCCGGACCGCGGGACCGGTGTTCGCGAGCCAGACCGCCTACATGATCACGCTGGCCGGCGTCGCCTGGGGGATGATCCTGTTCGCCGAAACCCATTCCGTCTACATCTGGTCGGCCTTGCTGCTGACCCTGGTCGGCATCTCGCTGGTCCGCCCTCAGCAGCCGCGAATTCATATCGCGACGGGCTGACCGGCCCGGCCGCGTTCCCGGAGATCAGCCCCGGTAATGTGCGTACAGCAGCATCAGGCCGGCCACGATCGGCAGGATCGTGTATCCGAACAGGTGGATGGCGTTGCCCATTTTTTCGCCGTTGCGTTCGATCAGGTTCTGCAGCTTCTCGATATCCTGCGGCGCGGTCTTGCGCTGGATATAGCAATAGATCCCGTAGGCGATCGCCAGTACTCCGATAATGAAATTGATGCTGATATCGTTCATCACCCGCCCATGGTAACTCAGCCCCGGCGCGAACCCTAGTAGAGCGGCGGTAATCGGCCAGCCGGATTTTTGCCGATTGATCTGCACAGGCCAATCCACTAGAGTCGGGTTCAAATTCAACCATTTCACCGGGCCTGGCGGATAGCCGTTCGGCCCGAAAACCCAGCCGAGACCGGAAACATGGCCACGCAACAGAAAACCACCCAGATCGACAACAAACTCCACCGCGTCACCAATCCGTTCGGCAACCTGATGGTCGATCTGTTTCACTATGTCGCGCTGTTCGCGATCGGCGGCACTATCGTCTGGTCGGCGGTACACGAGTTCATCGTCATGAGCGAACGGGGCGCCGGGTCGATCAGCGATATCCTGCTGCTGTTCATATACCTCGAACTCGGCGCGATGGTCGGCATTTACTTCAAGACCAATCACATGCCGACCCGGTTTTTGATCTACGTCGGCATTACGGTGTTGACGCGGATGCTGATCGGCGACGTCCAGGCGCACCACCACGATCCCGGTATCGGCATCGTTTACATCACCGGCTCGATATTACTGCTGGCGCTCGCCAACCTGATCGTACGCTACGGATCGCACCGCTATCCGTCGTCGATACCGGGAGTCGAAACCCACAGCGAGGACGACTAGACAGTGCCGGCGAACCTTTCGCCGCGGCCAGGTATCTCCCGCTGAGGCCCCCGGCGCTCGCCCCTGCCGAGCCGGCGCGCTAGCCGTCGTACCAGCTACCGTCCGGGTTGCGCTGCAGCCACTGGTAGGAATACCAGAAGTAAGCACCGGGTTCGCCGAGCACCGGCGCCGTGCAGTTGACCTTGTTGCGTCCGGGGCGGCCGATGCCGTCGACATCGACGGCGATCCCGATCTCGTCTCCCGCGCCCACCATGATCGGCAGCGCCTTGCCGTCAGCACTGTAACAGGCCAGCTGCGTGTTACGAAAATCGCCCTTGTCGATGACCATGCGCAATCGCTCGACGTCGTCGAGACGCCGCTTCGACGGCGTCGCGACCAGTTCGCGCACCGGCAGCGGTCGCGCGTTGACACTGGTGGCGAAGCGCTGCATGTCGTCGTACCCGTGGGCCAGCGGGAATCTCGGTACGGCGAACAAATCGGTAAGATAACCCACGGCGCCGGACTGTTGCGCGATACCGTAATAGCCGAGCGCTCGCAGGATGTCCTCGAGCCCGGCCGAATATTCGCCGTAGGGATAGGCGAACAGCTTGCCGCCGGCGCCGGTTTCGGCCTCGATGCGCGACGCCGCGGTCTCGATATCACCGGTGACCCGCTGTCGCCACTCGGCCGCGGACTCGCCGTCACGCAGGCGCACGAGGTGATCGTGCGTATGGCTGTGATTGCCGATTTCCGCGCCCGCCCTTTTCAGCTCGCGAACCTGCTCCCAGTCGAGACTCGATGAGTAGCCGCGGTCGACGGCCATGGTGTTGACGAATAGCGTGAACGGCCAGCCGCGACGTCTGAGCCGGGGAAAGGCCTCGGTATAGACCGACCGATAGGCGTCGTCAAAGGTGATCGCGACCGCTTTCGGCGGCAGCGGCCGGTGCGCGTCGATCGCTTCGAGTATGCTCGACAACCGCATCACCGTGAAACCGTGGCTTTCGAGGTAGTCGAGGTGACTTTCGAAAGTCGCCGGGGTCACGCTGGTCGAGGCGGGAGTATCATCGCTGACGTGGTGGTAGATCAGCACCACCGCATGATCCGCGGACCACGCGGTCGGCAGCCAGAGCAGCGCGACGAGCAGTGCCAGTGTGGCCTTCATGGATTATTTCTTTCCTCCTCGAACTGGTGATACTGGCGCAGCATCGACTTGACCTCGTCGACATACTGACCCCGCCGCTGCGAGTAGAACAGCAAGCCCTCGGCGAGGTCGGCGGCGACTGGCTGCTTGTCACGCTGGCGCAGCGCGAGGCGAATCCGCCGCAGTCGGGCATAGGAATTGCCGGTATTGATATTGTGCAGGTAGGCGTCGATCGCATCCTCCACCGAGTCGAATTTACGCACCTCGTGAACGTCGCCATCGGCGCGCCGCTCCGGCACCAGGCCGCAGCCCTTGCGGAAACACCACTGGCCGAACAGATTGTTGGCCTCGCGGGCGAAGCGCGAGGTTCCCCAGCCGGACTCCTTGGCGGCCTGCACCAGCACCAGCGGCCGCGGCACGATATCGACGCGGCGCCTGAGTTCGGCGAACACCTCGTCGAGCCTGTCCGGCTCCCAGTCGACCGCGTAGCGTTTCGCGAGGCGCTTGAGCCAGAGTTCGTCGAGGATCGACAGCTGCCCTTCGGCGGTGAATCGTTGCGCCAGCTGCAACAGATTTTCGCGCCGCTCGCGGATGGCGTCGTTGCGTGCGGCGACGATCGGCGCCATAAAATTGAAAAACGCCGCCTTGCGCTCGACGCCCGCGGGATGGACGCTCATATCCGGCAGGTTCTCGCCGCGGCCGAACAGAAAGTATAGCCCCCCGAACGCTATCGATACCGCCAGCAAGCCCGGCACGAGGTGGACCGGACGGAGGCGCCGCCAGTCCCCAAACCGCCTGCGCGGCGGGTTTTCCCCGTTGGCCGCGCGCCGCTCGCCCGAGTCATGGGTCGCGGAAGTGTCGTCTGGCGAAACGGAATTTAACACGATCGGCGGATACCTGGGTTGGACTCTCGCCCGGCAGGGACGTAGCGGCGGAAGCGAAAGTTCGGCTCTTAAAAAGAGCCAATGGTAACGGGTGTTGAAGACGATTTGAACCGCGACGACCTCGTCGAGGGTCAGGGCGCGAAAAAAAACCGGCACTCTTAAAGGGTGCCGGTCAAAGGGCTCGAGGAGACTACTGGAATCAGGCTTTGGTGAACTTCACGGCCACGAATTGCTGTATACCGTCGTGTTCCACCATCAGTAACACCGAAGATTTTTTCTCGCTGGCCACGTGCTTGACCTGGGAAATGACATCCTCCGGCGACTTCACGGCTTCCTGCCCCACCATGCTGATGACGTTACCGGGCTGGATGCCGGCTTTGGCAGCCGGGCTGCCGGGTTGCACGCCGGCGACCAGCACACCGTTGATGTCTTTGTTGATGTGAAATTGTTGCCGGGCCTCGGGCGTCAGCTCGGCCAGATACACGCCTATCTTGGGCGTTTCGTCGTTTTGGCTCGGATTATCGTTGGCCAGTGCGAGCTTGACGTCGTCGCTGGGCATGGTGCCGATCTGGATTTTCAGGTCACGCATTTCGCCTTGCCGTTCGACCTGCACGGTCGATTCGCTGCCGACCGGGGTAGCGGCCACCTGCTTCGACAAGTCCTTGAAGTTATCCAGCTTTTCGCCGTTCATGCTCAGAATCACGTCGCCAGCCTTGATACCGCCATGTTGCGCCGGGCTATCGGGCTCGACGGCAGCCACCAGGGCGCCGTGCTGGTCTTTCAGGCCCAGGCTGTCGGCAATCTCGGCGGTGATCGGCTGGATCTGTACGCCCAGCCAGCCGCGGACGACCTTGCCGTTGGTTTCGAGGTCGGCGACGACCTGCTTGGCGAGGTTGGACGGTATCGCGAAGGCAATGCCGACGTTACCGCCCGAGGGAGAGTAAATCGCCGTATTGACACCGATTACCCGGCCCTCGCTATCGAACAGCGGGCCGCCCGAATTACCCTTGTTGATCGGAGCATCGACCTGGATGAAATCGTCGAAGGGACCGGACTGGATGTCGCGTCCGCGCGCGGAAATGATACCCGCGGTTACCGAACCGCCCAGGCCGAAGGGATTACCGACCGCAACCACCCATTCACCGACCCTGGCATGATCCGAGTCTCCGAGCTTGACGAAGGGTAAAGTCTTGTCGGCTTTTATCTTCAACAGCGCAAGGTCGGTCTTCGGATCGCGCCCCTTGAGCGTCGCCTCGTACTTGGTGCCGTCGTTCATAATAACCTTGATTTCGGTGGCATGATCGACCACGTGATTGTTGGTCACCACGTATCCATCGGCGGTAATGATGAAACCGGAACCCGCCGCCTGGAACTCCTGTTGCATTCCGTTACCGTTGCCGCCGCCGGGCATGCCGAACTGGAAGTGCTTGAAAAACTCGCCGAACGGCGATCCCTCGGGGAATTGAGGCGCCTGGAATTGAGGCATGTTCTGGGCCGAAACCTCGGTCTTGCCGGTAACGATGATGCTGACGACTGCCGGTCTGACCTTATCGGCAAGATCGGCAAAACTCGGCGGGCCATAATGTACATTGTTATCGATCGTATCGATCGATTTGGTAGCCGCGGCCGCGTAATGCGGCACGGTGTAAAGTACTGCACTCATCAGGGCGATGATAACGGTACCCGCAACCGCTAATCGTCTGACTCGGGATATCGATTTGGTAGTCATTGAAATTTCTCCTGTAGATTTCTACTCGATAAACAGAACAGAAGCCCTGTTCGGTATTTCCACGCTGCAAAATATAGTCGCGGGTCAATTACCGGCGCCTTTCGGAAACATTAATTATTTGTAATGGTACTCGCGAGGCAGTTCGGGGAAGATATAAGGTATTATGTTTACCGTCGAATTTACGATCCGGACGGAATTGAGCGGCGATGCGCGTACTGCTTGTCGAAGACGATCCTGAGGTATCCTCCTACCTCAAAAAGGGACTGAAAGAACAGGGCTACAACGTCGACAGCGCCCTGGACGGCAAGGACGGCCTGTTTCTCGCCAACAGCGAAGACTACGACGTGATGATCATCGATCGCATGCTGCCCGCGCTCGACGGCCTGACCATCGTCAAAAGCGTGCGCGCCGCGGGCAAGTCCACGCCGATGCTGGTCCTCAGTGCCCTCGGAGAAGTGGACGATCGGGTCGAGGGACTACGTGCCGGCGGCGACGACTACCTGACCAAGCCATTCGCATTCAGCGAACTGCTGGCGCGGCTGGATGCGCTCGCCCGTCGCGCGCGGCAATCCCCTGCCGCGGAAACCACTCTGCGCGTTGCCGACCTCGAACTCGACCAGCTCACGCGGATCGTCAAACGCGGCGGTCAGGTCATCGACCTGCAACCGCGCGAATACCGCCTGCTCGAATATCTGATGGCCAACGCGGGACGCGTCGTTACTCGAACCATGTTGCTGGAACAGGTCTGGGATTATTATTTCGATCCCCAGACCAACGTCATCGATGTGCACATCAGCCGGCTGCGCGGCAAGATCGACAAGGATTTCGATCAGCCGCTGCTGCACACCGTGCGCGGCGCCGGCTATGTCATCCGTGAGCCGGAATAAACTCCTACATACCACCACCTTTCGCCTGGTGCTGGCGTACATGGTGCTGTTCGCCAGTTCGGTCCTGCTGCTGCTGGCCTTTATCTACTGGTCGACGGTGGCCTACATGGCCAACCAGACCGATGCCACCATCATGGCGGAAATTACCGGGCTCGAAGAGCAATACCACGAACGCGGGCTCACCGGCCTGGCGGTAACGATTACCGAGCGGCTGAAACGCGATCCGAACGGTTCGTCGGTTTACCTGTTCACCTCTCCCAATCTGTCGCCGCTGGCCGGTAACCTGTCGGCCTGGCCGGAAGTCGCGCCCGCCGCCGACGGCTGGCTGGATTTCGAATTCGAGGATCCGCGTGCCAACGGCAGGTTGTTTCAGGCACGAGCCCGGGCCTATCTTCTTCAGGGCGGCATGCATCTGCTGGTCGGCCGGGACACGCGCGAACTCAAGGCGACGCAACAATTGATTACCCGCGCATTGCTGTGGGGATTCGCGATTACCCTGGCACTGGCGTTGCTGGGCGGCGCAATCATGAGTCGCGGCATGCTGCGGCGTCTCGAGCTGATCAATCAGACCAGCCGCAATATCATGGCCGGAGACCTTAGCCAGCGCATCCCCACGCGCGGTACCGGCGACGAAATCGACCAGCTGGCGGACTCCCTGAATGCCATGCTCGACGAAATCGAGCGCCTGATGGACGGTATA
>Ga0209956_1000361_pt1 | contig 10108 bp, 9 predicted proteins | sample SalPon2A_C_D1_MG_FD_185720 | JGI IMG/M metagenome (GOLD analysis project Ga0209956, IMG submission 185720) | Soil microbial communities from South San Francisco under conditions of wetland restoration - Salt Pond MetaG R2A_C_D1_MG (SPAdes)... | ecosystem: Environmental > Terrestrial > Soil >...
GCAGCAGCAAACCCTGGATCAGGCGCAACATGATCAGTTGCCAGTAGGCATCGACGAGGTAAAAGCTCAGCTGGTTCAGCGCCAGCAGGGCGAAGGCGACGATCAGCATCAGGCGCGCGGGAATCGCCTGCAGGAAATAACCGTAGACCACCGGCGCGAACGCCAGCGGCAGCATCGCGACGGTCATCAGCAAGCCGGCTTCCCCGGGGGTGACTTCGAAGCGCGCCGCCAGCAAAGGTAACATCGGTTGCGGGATGTACAGCGTGCTGAACGAAATCACGGTGGCGATCAGCGTGATGACCAGGTTGCGGGTCAGGATCATCCCGGTTTCAGGCGGGGTCGAAGGATTTTCGAAATGTAAACGCCTGCGGGCCGGGACCGTCGCGGCGCAGGAAATCGAGGCGCTCGCGGGCTTCTTCCAGGGTCGGGATATGACCCGCGGGAATCCACCATAGCACCGCATAGGCTTCGCCCATCGACTCGAACCATTCACCTCGCCGGGAAAGGATTTGCCGATGTGCCGAACGAAACGCGAACTCGCGCAGCGATTCGATATCCCGCCAGACGCTCATATTGACCAGTATGTCGCTACCGAAGTCGTCGATGCCGGTGGCGTCGCCGTCTTCGGTTTGCAGCCGCCAGACGAAACCGGGCGCGGCATCGGCGAGCGCGTTTATCTCGTCGAGACGGGCGACGAAATCCGCCATCCCCGAGGCTTCCAGCGGAAATTTCATGCGCGCGATATTCAATTGCGCCAGGTGATACTCAGCCATGGACCTGTCTCGGTTGCGTTGCCCGAATCATAGCAACGACCGCCCTCGCCCGACAGCCGTCACCCCGCTTTTCCCTCCCCTTAATTTGGGTCAGATCTAAATTAAACGGCCCGAAAATTTTTGCTCAGAGTAAAAATTCCTGGTGGTGAAACGGGTAGCGCAGGGGACGTTTTGCTATAGACTGCGGCGCATGGAACTGTGGATTCCCCTGACCATCCTGGCCGCGTTCTTCCAGAACATTCGCTCGGCCCTGCAAAAACACCTGAAGGGCAAGTTGTCGACGCTCGGTGCCGCCTATGTCCGCTTTCTCTATGCCTGGCCGCTGGCATTGATTTACCTGCTGGCCGTGCTTTATACCGAAAAGCAGCCACTGCCGGAGATAAGCGCCGGATTTCTCGGCTACGCGCTCGCCGGCGGCGTTTGCCAGATCATGTTCACGGTATTCCTGCTGTGGCTGTTCTCGTTTCACAACTTCGCCGTCGGCACGACCTTCTCCAAGCTGGAAACCGTGATGGTGGCGATCTTCGGGCTGCTGCTGCTCGGCGATACACTGTCGCCGGCGGTCGTGCTGGCCCTCGCATTGAGCGCATTCGGACTGGTGGTCTTGAGCGCCGGCCAGTTCGGTATCGGTTTCGCCGGTATGATCAAGGGTCTGTGGCGGCTGCCGACGCTGATCGGGCTGGCCTGCGCGGCCTGGCTGGGGATGAGCGTAGTGCTGTTCCGCGCCGCCTCGCTATCGCTGGGGCTGGATAACTTCCTGGTTTCGGCGTCGTTCACGCTATTCGTGGTGCTGGTGCTGCAGATCCTGGTGATGGGCGTCATCATCGCGGTCCGCGAACCCGCGCAGTTTTCCCGGCTGCTGGTGCACTGGCGACCCGCGGCGCTGGTCGGTCTGTCAGGCGGGATCGCTTCGGTCGGCTGGTTCAGCGCCTTCACGCTGCAAAATGCGACCTATGTACGCGCGCTCGGTCAGATCGAACTGCTGTTCACGTTTATCGTCACACTGGTGGTGTTCCGGGAAAAAGTCTCGCGTCTCGAAACCGCCGGTATCGTACTGATCACCGCGGCGATCATCCTGATCCTGCTCGCTGATTGACCCATGAGTTTTTGGTCAGATTAAAAACTCGAGCCGCGCCGATCGGATAGGCGGAAAACCAGGTTTTTAATCCGACCAAAAACTATTGAGGTCAGGAGGAGAGGCGTGTGGCGATGGCGCTGCCGCAGTCGCTGCAACTGGCGCTGCCGCCCATGTCGGGGGTCAGGCTCTGCTTTTCGCGGATCACGTCTTCGATCGCGGTGACGATCGCATCGTGCGCGTCGCGGTGGCCCAGATGTTCGAGCATCATCGCCCCGGTCCAGATCTGCCCGATCGGATTGGCGATGCCCTTGCCCGCGATATCCGGGGCCGAACCGTGTACGGGTTCGAACATCGACGGAAACTCACGCTCGGGATTGATGTTGGCCGACGGCGCGATACCGATGGTGCCGGTGACGCCGGGGCCGAGATCGGAGAGGATGTCGCCGAACAGGTTGGAACCGACCACCACATCGAAAATGCCGGGCCTGTTGACGAAGTGCGAGACGAGGATGTCGATATGATACTTGTCGACTTCGATATCGGGATATTTTTCAGCCATCGCGGCGACGCGTTCGTCCCAGTAAGGCATGGTGTGCATGATGCCGTTGGACTTGGTCGCCGAAGTCAGGCGCTTGCGCGGGCGGGACTGGGCGAGGTCGAAGGCATATTTCAATATCCGGTCGGTACCCTTGCGGGTGAAGATCGATTGCTGCATCGCCATCTCGTCCTCGGTCCCGGCATAGAGGCGCCCGCCGACGTTCGAATACTCGCCCTCGTTGTTTTCGCGCACCACGTAGAAATCGATCCTGCCCGGATCGGCCAGCGGACAGCGCATGCCCTCGAACAGGCGCACCGGGCGCAGGTTGACGTATTGCCGGAATTCGCGCCGGATCGGGATCAGCAGGCCCCATAGCGAGACGTGATCGAGCACGGTCGGGAAGCCGACGGCGCCGAGAAAAATAGCGTCGAACTTCGCTAATTGCGCGATGCCGTCATCCGGCATCATCGCCCCGGTTTCGAGATAGCGTTCGCAACTCCAGTCGAAGTGTTCGAATTCGAGGTCGAAGCCGAAGCGCGGGGTGATCGCCTCCAGCACCTTGAGTCCTTCGGGCACGACTTCCATGCCGATGCCGTCGCCGGGGATCACGGCAATTTTGTAAGCGGATCTTTTCGCCATGGATAACAGTCCTGTCGATGAAACGGCAATACTAGCATTAATTCGTAGATCGGAAATCCTGAGCTCGATGAAGGAGGTTACCTGCTCGCACGGGAATAACCTGATTAGAAGTCAACCCGCGCAAGCGGGGACCTTGTAATAACGACGCGACACAAGACTCCCGCTTGTGCGGGAATGACTTCGGATCTGGATTACCCGCCGAGAAACAGTTCGCCGACTTTGGGGTTTTGCAGCAGATCGTTGCCCTTGCCGGCAATCGCCAGCTGCCCGGATACCAGCACGTAGCCGATATCGGCGAACTCGAGGCCTTTCTTGGCGTTTTGCTCGACCATGATGATGGTCTTGCCCTCGTTGTGCTGCAGGTCGTCGAGGATGTCGAAAACCATGTCGATGAAACGCGGCTCGAGACCGATCGAAGGTTCGTCGACCAGCAGGATCTCGGGGTTCATGACCAGTGCCCGGGATATTTCGAGCAGCCGTCGCTCGCCGCCGGACAGCACCCCGGCCTTGTGCTTGCGCCGATTGGCGAGGCGCTCGTACTTGTCGAATACCATTTCCGCGGCCTGCTTGGCTTGCTGCGGCCTGTTCTTGAGAAAACCGCCCATCCACAGGTTCTCTTCCACGGTCATGTTCGGGAAAATCGACTTGTCCTGCAGGATATAGGCGATCCCGGCCTTGCCGAGCTTTTGATTCGGCGTCATGCGCGTGACGTCCCTGGTGACGCCATCCGTGGTGATTTCGATACTGCCGGAAAAAATCCGGTTGAAGCCAAAAATAGCATGCAGGATGGTCGACTTGCCCGCGCCGTTGGGACCGATCAGGCACAGCGACTGCGCCTTGCCGACGCGCAGATCGAAGTTGTGCAGGATTTGCATCTGACCGTACCCCGCGACCAGGTTTTTGATCGACACGTGCGCCTGGTTGCCGGCCAGCGCGTCGAGTTGCTCGATGGTAATATCTTCGGCGATCGCGGCTGCCTGGCGGGCGACCTCGTCGACCGAGATGACCGCATCCACACCGCCGCCGTGATAACCGCTGGTTGTCTTGCGCTCCCCGGGCTTCTCGTCAGTCATCTAGTGCGCTCCCAGGTAAGCGTCGATTACCCGCTGGTCGTGTTGAATTTCGTCCGGCGTGCCCTCGGCGAGCATCTTGCCATGCGCCAGGCAGTAAATCTTTTCGGCCATGTTCATGATCACGCGCATATTGTGTTCGATCACGAACAGGGTGATGCCGAACTCCGAATTGGCGCGCTTGAGGCGATCGATCAGGCCGTTGATCAGGGTCGGGTTGATGCCCGCGGTTGGCTCGTCGAGCAGCAGACAGGTGGGTTCATTCATCAGCGCCATCGCGAATTCGAGCAGTTTCTGCTGCCCGAAGGAAAGGTCTCCACTCTTGAGGAAGCGTTTTTCGTAAAGACCGACGAACTCCAGCAGTTGATCGGCTCGCTCGTAATCCTCGGGAGTAAAGGTCTTGAGCGCGTCCCAGATGCTCATCTTGCGATGCGGCAGCGAGATCAGCATGTTGTCCACGCAGTTCATCGCGCCGTAGATACGGGTTTGCTGGAAGGTGCGCAGCAGACCCCGGCGCGCAATCTGCTGTACCGAGAGTTCGGAAATTTCCCGGTTTTCGAACTTGATCGAACCCGCATCGATCGGATGGTAGCCGACGATGGAATTGAACAGCGTGGTCTTGCCCGAACCATTTGGCCCGATCAGCCCGGTGATGGTACCGGCGTCGACCGACAGCGATACGTCTTCGTTGGCAACCACGCCACCGAAGGCCTTGGAAACTCCGGATACGTCGATGATCGCGCTCATTTAGCCTGCTCCGCGACTTTTTTCTCCACGCGTATCCCGAACCATTCGGGGCGTTTAACCATCAACCAGCCCAGCACGCCGTCCTGGAAGTAGACCACGGTAACGACGATCAGCGCGCCGAGCGCGACCCATTGCCAGCCGAGCAGGTAGTTCCAGGTAACCTCCTTGAACAGGTGGAACAGGATAGCGCCGACCACCGGTCCCCACAGGGTTCCCTTGCCGCCGAGCAGCACGCAGACCACCATGAAGATTCCCAGGTTGATGGTCTGGTAGGCCGATTCCAGCGGCTCGAAATGGATCAGCTGAAAGGCCGAGATGCCGCCCGCCATGCCGACGAAAAAAGCCGCCATGGCCCAGGTGTAAAGCTTGTAGCGCAGCGTATGGATACCCATCGCGTCGGCTTTTTCCTCGTCGTCGCGAATCGCGTTGATCGCCGCGCCGAAGCGGGTGCCGTAGAGCCACTTGGCAAACAGGAACGCGGCGACGCCGACCGCGGCAAACAAAAAGTAAAAGAATATCTTGCCCTCGTCGAGATCGCCCGGGTATACCGGCAATGCAATCCCCTGGCCACCGCCGACCCAGTCCCAGTTGGACACCAGTTCGCCCGCGGCGATCGCGACGCCTAGCGTGCCGATCGCAAAGTAGGGTCCGCGCAGGCCGAAGACCAGTATGCCGATTACGATCGCGCTGAGGGAGCAAAACACCCCTGCGCCGATAATGCCGAGCGCCACACCGCCGAAATACTGCGCATCGGTGAATTCGTAAATACCGCCGCCGGCCGCGCTGTTGTAATCGCCGATGTCATAGCTCAGGCCGATCGCGATCAACGCCGCGACATACATGCCGGTGCCGTAAAAGAAGATGTTGCCGAGCGAGTTGTAGCCCATTTGCCCGCCGGTCATGTCCCAGGTCAGGGCGACGATGATCATCAGCCAGAGGGTTGCGAGCTGGGTGCCGTAGTTCGGAAACGCGAACGGCGCGATGATAGTGAACGCGATAATGATCGCGTAAAGAATGGTTTTGTTGCGGGTCATCGGTGTCATGCTATTTCAACACCTGGCGATTTCGCCGCTGCTGGATCAGCCGATACAGCAACACGACCAGCAACAACAGTACCGCGACCGCCTGCTGGTAGCCGATGCCGAAGACATGCGCGCCATACTGTTCCAGCACGCCGATGCCGAGACCCGCGGCGATAACCCCGGGCAGGTTGCCGAGACCGGCCGCGGTAACGATGACGAAGGCGCGGATCGAATAGGAAATACCGTAAAACGGCTGCACCAGCCAGACCATGACGATGATCGCGCCGGCCGCACCGCAGATACCCGAATTCAGTGAAAAGGTGAAAGCGTAGACTTTCTCGGTATCGATGCCGAGCACGCGCGCGGCGCGCGCATCCTGGGCGGTGGCGCGTATCGCCTGACCCATGCGACTGGATTTCATGAAGATGACGACTCCGGCGGCGAGCACCGAGGCCATTGCCACGCCGATCAGCTTGGCGATTGGCAGATCGATAAAACCGTCGAAGAAATGCAGCGTGGGATAACCGAGATCGACACTCTGGGTATCCGAGCCGAACAGCAGATTCAGGATCTGGGCCATCATGATGGCGAGACCGAAGGTCGCCAGTAGCGAGGTAAACAGGTCGCGCTCGATAACCCGTGAAATGACCAGGCTGTAAATACCACCGTTTATAACCAGAAGAACGGTTAAAACGATTCCGGAAACGGCGGCGAAAAAATCACCGGTCAAACCTAAAATAAAGGTCTCGTTTTCCTCGAAATAAATACCAAAAATAAATACCAGTCCGGCGGCACAACTCAGGATAATCATCAATTTCGCCCGTGATCGGCACCAGTCATGGATGAATGTACCGGAAAGCGCGCCACCCAGTAACGCCATCACGACAAATGCGGCCGGCACCCCGAGCAGGGCTGGAAATCCGTGTTGCACGAGCCACCAGGAAACGTACCCCCCGGAGATGACGAAATCACCCTGTGCGAGGTTCTTGACGTTCATCACGCCCCAGACCAGCGCCAGGCCGTAGGCGGCCAGCGCGAACAGCGCACCAATCATGATGCCGTCGAGAATGATTTTCAGATTGACGATCGGAAACTCGAACAGCAGTTCAATGTTACCCAGAATTTGATCCATGGCTAGTCGCTGTCAGTATTTACGATGAAAAAAGGGATGGCAGCTGACGCTGCCATCCCCTGGCTTTAGACCAAAAGTGCAAAGCCTACTTGCGCGGCCAGATGAGCTTGTGCGAAGCGAACTTCGAAGGCGCGACCACGTTGTAGTGTCCATTCTGAATCTGGCGCAATACCATCGGCTTGGCGATGTTGTTGCCGGCATCCGAGAACTTGATGCCGCCGTAGAAAGTCATCATGTCGGTCTTGGCGAGGGCGTCGCGCAGCTTTTCCTTGTCCAGGCTGCCGGCGCGCTCGAAGGCATCCTTGAAGACATAGACCGCGGCCGAAGCCTGGGCGACCTGGTAGGGAACTGCCTTGTCCTTGTACTCGGGGTATGCCTTCTTGAAATCCTGCTCGTATTCCTTGGCGGTACCGAACAGCGGATCCTTGTAGGACAGGGTTTCCGACCACTGCGTCGAGCACAGAATATCGTTGGCGGTATCGCCGAAGTTACCGACCACGTCGGCGGCTTCACAGTGCGTAAACGCGATCATCGGCACCTTGATGTTCTGCTCCCCGATCTGGCGTACCCCCGTGGCCGCGCCCTTGGAGTGACCGCTGACGATCAGCAGGTCGGGCTTCAGCAGCTTGACCTTGGTCAGGATCGCGCTCATGTCGGACAGGTCGCGCGGCAATTGCTCGTCGATGACCACTTTCATGCCGTACTTGGCGGCATCCTCGGAAACGCCGGCGCGGATATCGAGCGAGAAGGGATCGTTCTCGACCGCGATCGCCACCTTGACGGAGGACGGCTTCTTGCCGCTCTTCTCGGCCATCTCCGCGGCCAGGGTAACGGCCGAGGCGAGGTACTGCTCGGAGGTGGAAAGTACCGCGAACAGGTACCGGTAACCCTTGTTGAACAGCGAACGCGAGGCGCCTTCCGCTTCCACCATCGGAATCTGGTACTTTTCGGTCACCGGAGCGATTGCCTTGGTCATCCCCGAGGAATACGGCCCGAGCATGTATTGCACCTTGTCCTGGCTGATGAGGCGTTCGGCGAGGGTCGCGCCACGGTCACCCTTGGATTCGTCATCGTAGTAGATAACCTTGAAGTTGTAGCACTTGCCGTCGATCTCGACACCGCCGGCATCCTTGATTTTCTGGATGGCGTACTCGTAACCGTTCTTGGCATGAATACCGTTGGTAGCGTACTTACCGGTCAGCGATATCGCCGAACCGATTACGATTTCGCCACAGGCAGCAAGGCTGGCCTGGGAAAACAGCAGCGAAAAGGATGCTACCAGGATTGATAGCAGGGATAGTTTCTTCATTTTGCTCCTCCAGTTAAAGTCGAGCTAGCAGGCTATACCTGCATTTTTTATTCGAATCGCGGATTTTATGCTTGTTGTGCCGGCATCGCAAGCCGCGCTCACCTGACCCGTAGCATACGATGGTTGGCTTAAGCCCGGATGAACGGCTTCAGATCAACTCGTCCTTGCGATCGTCGGTCTCGCCGTAGCGCGCCAGTGCCGGCGCTTTCAATCCCTCGTAGAGTTTTTCCAGGTTGGCATTGACGAGCCGGCCCTGCTGTTCGAACAGGCTGTTGCCGTCGAGATCGCTCTCGACGATGAAAGGTCCGAAGTTCTCGACCTCGAAGACCCACATCGCCTGCGCGTTGCCGAGTTCTTCCATCCAGTGCACCTCGCGGACTCCCTTGATGCCGCGGCCCAACAACGCGCCGGTGCCATAGCCCACGGTAGTCAGGTAGATGGCGCCGGCCGGGACCAGGATGTCGCGGTAATCCGCCGCCGACATGCCGCCCTTGCCGATAATGATCTTCGCCCCCGATCGCTCCAGCCAGGCGCGCATCCACTTCGAGAAGCGAAAGCTCGCGGTCGCGGTCACGCCGCCGACCGAATAGCTGCCGTCGGGCTCGACCGCGGCCGCCGGCGAGCAGTGGAAATTGACATTGCTGAGTTCGGTCACGCCGGCGGGCAGTTCGGCGCCCTCGTCGATCACCTTTTTGTAGACGCCCTCGCGCCCGGTGTAGACGAAGCCGTCGAGGTAAACCACGCTGCCGATCTCGAGCGCGGCGATATCCTCGTGACTCGCCGGCAATTTCAGCCGGACTGTTTTTCGCTGTGCTTGGCTATCGGCCATTCGACTGTCTCTCTGCGCATGTAGGGGGTAAACCACCGGGGGTCGTGGCGGTATTCGCACTCACCGTCGGCATGGATGCGCACCGTGGCGCGCCGCGACGACAGGCAGAAGGCATGCATGCTCATCGGCATGCCGCCGGTGTGGGTGTAACCGACCTCGATGTGACAGTCGGCGACCATCGCGTTGCCGACGAATCCCATCGCCCCCATACCGATGCTGTTGCCGAGCTTTTTCAAATCGAGCTCGATCTCCGCGACTTTCGGATCCGGGTTGCGGTCGCCGACCACACGCAGGCAGGCGGCCTGCTTGCCGAGCACCATGGTCACATCCTTCGAACCGCCGAGCCCGATACCAATGATCGCCGGCTGGCAGGCCAGCCCACGCCTGCCGAAGGCGACCAGCGTATCGAGGAAGAAGCGCTTGATGCCGTCGAGGCCGTCGCCGGGGAACAGCATCCGGTAATCGGTGCCGAACAGCCCGCCCTTGTGTACCGTGGTGATATCGATCCAGTCGACGTCCGGCTCGAAGCTCCAGTCGATTTCCGGGGCGTTGATGCCGACGTTATTGTTGTGGTCGGTACGCCACAGCGGGTGGACGCGGTTGGGCCTCAGCGGGATATCGTGGGTAGCGCGCGCGGTGGCGCGGCGTAGCGCGGCCTCGAGACCGGTGAAGCCGTCCGCCAGGCGGGCATTGTTACCGACCTTGACGTAGTAGCGCGGCAGGCCCGTATCGGCGCACATCGGACGCCGGTCCTCGCTCGCCGCCTTCCAGTTGTCCATCATGGTTTGCAGTACGAAGCAGGACAGGTCGCCCTCTTCCCACTTGGCGAGATCCTCGATTCCCTGGCGGTAGTCGGGCGGGATATCGATCGCGGCGTTGGACATGATCTGCCGCGCCGCGTCTTCCAGTATTTGAGTGTCGATCATGGTTATATCAGGGACTCCCCCGGTTTGACGATGGTGAATTGGACC
>Ga0209956_1000366_pt1 | contig 10069 bp, 8 predicted proteins | sample SalPon2A_C_D1_MG_FD_185720 | JGI IMG/M metagenome (GOLD analysis project Ga0209956, IMG submission 185720) | Soil microbial communities from South San Francisco under conditions of wetland restoration - Salt Pond MetaG R2A_C_D1_MG (SPAdes)... | ecosystem: Environmental > Terrestrial > Soil >...
GGTTATCGCTGCCGTTAACGTCGTCTTCCCATGGTCTACATGCCCTATAGTACCTATGTTTAAATGCGGCTTGCCCCTCTCATATTTCTGCTTAGACATCTCTATTGGCCTCCTTGGTGTGTAAGATGTGTCTTTTCAATTCTCAAGCCCACGAGCGGATTTGAACCGCCGACCTCATCCTTACCAAGGATGTGCTCTGCCGTCTGAGCTACGTGGGCAGATTTATTTAGCGGGAGACGGGATTCGAACCCGCGACCCTCAGCTTGGAAGGCTGATGCTCTAGCCAACTGAGCTACTCCCGCAATAAGATTTTTCTGGGGAGGGCAGGATTCGAACCTACGTAGGCTTGCGCCGGCAGATTTACAGTCTGCTGCTTTTGTCCACTCAGCCACCTCCCCCGTTTTTATCAATTCATTTATTTTGCAATTAAAATTAAACATAAAATTTTGAGCTGGCGAAGGGATTTGAACCCCCGACCTGCTGATTACAAATCAGCTGCTCTTCCACTGAGCTACGCCAGCTTCATGACCATATTATTTAACCCTAAAACGGGAGATAAGTTGTTTATCTAATAAAACTTATTAAGATAACACTATTAGGTCTTTTTTGTCAACAGAATATTTATGTCAAGATGTTATACCAGAGATGCCGATATATTCCCCTCTGCAACTTTCGTATCTCCTATCATTACCTGTCCGCTGAAATAAATTATTCTTGATCTTTTCTTGTCAAGATTAACGTGCAGGTCTATTCGATCACCAGGTTGCACAATCTTTCTGAATTTGCAGTTGTCAAGCCCCATGAGGTAGGCATTCTCGTAACCTTTATCTTTAAATTCTTTTTGAAATGAAAGGTTTACGAGTATTCCACCTGCCTGAGCAAGGGACTCCATAAGTATTACTCCCGGCACTATAGGATTACCCGGGAAATGTCCCTTAAAAAAAAATTCGTCAGGTGAAAATTCCCTGAAAGCTACTATACTCTTGCCTTCGGTATATTCTCTTACGCCATCAATAAATAGAAATGGTTCCCTGTGAGGCAACAATTTTTTTACGTCATCTTTTGTCAATACCATTAAAACGGATCCTATTGCTTGTCGTATTGCTGTATGACCTTTTCGGTAATATCAACTTTATCGGAACCGTAAACTATACCTGCTTCGGTCTTTTCAAAAATAATATCATAACCACCTGCCTGACCGAGGTTTTTCAATATCCCATCTATATCTTTTAGTATCTTCTGTGTTAATTCCATATCTCTCTGCTGAAGTGCATCTCTGAAATCCTCCCTCGTCCTCTGCAGGTCCTTTTCTTTCTGGTCGATTAACTCGGCCTTATCCTTTCTTGCTGTTGGATTCATAACAGAAGAGTTTTTTACAAATTCCTGCCTTAATGATTCAAGTTGATTCATTTTCTGTTCTATGATTTTTCTTTTCTGTTCAAATTCTTTCTGAAAAGACGCCTTTGCTGCTTTTCCTGCCCTTGATTCTCTTATTACTCTCTGTAAATCTATATATGCTATATCAGGTTTCTGTGCATATGCTAAAGAACTCACTCCTATTATAAGTACGAATGCTATCAATAATTTTTTCATTGTAAATACCTCCTAATTTTAGAATAGACTTCCGACTGTAAATTGTATTTCATAGGGATTTTCACCCGGCAACCTGTTGCCGACAGGGAAACCTAATTCCAGTCTTAACGGGCCGAGTGGTGATAACCATCTGAAACCGAAACCCACGTCTCTTTTCAGGTCAGAAGGGTTTAGTGTGACACTTTCGCCGTCATTAAATGCATTTCCCACATCAAAGAAAATTACTCCATCAAGGCCCGCATCCGAAATAATGGGAAATACGTAATCTGCCGATATTAATAATTGTTGAACACCTCCTATTATTACATAATCACCATCTTCAGTTGGAACTCTCGGTCCGACTCTCCTGTATTTAAAACCTCTCAAGGAATTCGGACCACCCATGAAAAATCTTTCTCCGACTACCAGATCATTTCCGGTATCCTGTAGATCGATTATCCCGTAATTCCCGGATACCTGGAAGAAAGTGTCCCACCAGACAGGAATCCACTGGACCGTAGATGCAGTATATTTAACGAAATCGGTATCCCCACCAAATGGTCCGCCATATTCTATGAACATTTTACTCAGGTTCCCTGAACTCGGATCAAGGTAATTATTTCTGGAGTCCCATATCAATCCAAATGTAAAGCTGCTTATCTTTCTCTTTCCTTCGGAAATAATAAGTCTTGCGTCTCTGTCGACGTTCTGTATATCCTGATTTTCCCATCTATAGGCAAGACGTGCCCTCAGGTTTTTATATATATATTTCCCGAATCCAATGTTTAAGCCGTATGCTTTTCTGGTAAAATCTCTGTAATCCCGGTCATTTAAAAACAATGTGGTGTCAAACGTGTAATCGGTATCGAAAAAATGAAGATCCTGATAATCAAGAGAAAATATTTTGGTCACCCCGCCAATCTGGGCATTGAGTGATAACCTTTTCCCGTAACCGAATAAATTAGATTCCTGTATCTGACCTGCAAGCAATATTTTTTCAACGGAACTAAAACCACCTGCTATACTAAAAAAACCAGTTGGTTTTTCTTCCACTTTGACATCAACGTCGAGTTTGTCTTCAGTGTTCGGTACTCTTTGAGTATTAACCTCTACATTCTTCTCGAAGAATCCAAGTCTTGTAACTTCTTTTTTGATATCATTGATCTTGGATGAACTATAAGGTTTTTGTTCCTGAAGTGACATCTCTCTCCTGATCACTTTGTCCCTTGTGTGGATATTACCGGTTATATCGATGTTCCTAATATAAACTTTGTTCTGTTTTTCAAGATCAAGGCTTATATCGACTCTTAAGTTGTCGCGGTCCACCTGAATATCAGGGTTTACGTTTGCAAATGCATAGCCTTCATCACCGTAAAAAGTTGTAAGTCGTGAAATATCATTTGATAACTGAATACTGCTGAATATGTCATCGGGTTTTAATTTCATGACGGATAACAGCTTTTTCTCGTCGGCTATCAATTCACCTGTGAGATTAATTGTACCAACAGTATATTGTTTACCTTCCTCGACATTGAAAACAACCCTGTAGCCTTTCTTATCTTTATCGTATGTAATTTCAGGATCACTTACATTGACATCAAGGTAACCCTTGTCAAGGTAATGAGCCCTGATCCTTTCCGAGTCTCTCTTTATCTCTTCGATATTGTAAAGACCTTTTTGCGTAATAAATGAAAATATGCTTTTCGGTTTAGTGTAAATTTTGTCCTTTAAGTAATCATCGCTAATGTGTTGATTGCCCTTTATATCTACTTCCTTGATATAAGCTTTATTTCCTTCTTTTATTTCATATTTCAATCCCACGGTTCCGACATCCAGTGGTTCAATCTCATAATTTACTTTAGTGCCGACATATCCTTTCTGTGCATAAAGGTTCTCTATTGCCTCCTGGCTTGAGACAACATCTTCCATGTTTATTATTTTTCCTTCCCTAACTTTGATTGCAGCCTGAATGTCTTTGTCCTTGATCTTATCGTTCCCGCTTACTCTCAGATCCACTACCACGGGTTTTTCGTCTACAACGTAATATAAGATTATTCCCTTGTCGGTCTTTTCGTATTCTGCGGACACATTCTCGAAATAACCGAGCTTGTAAATTGTCTCTATATCTTTCTGTATTTTTTCCAGAGAGTATTTGTTTCCCGGTTTTGTGTCTATGTTTACTTCTATTAACTCTTTCTCCACCCTTTTGTTACCAATAATTTTTACATCCTCTATTGTGGTGTCTTTATCAACGTCACCTTTATTAGCGGAGGATTTAAGTTTAGCAGAAGGTTCCTGCGAGTATGAGTATTGAATTAGAGGTCTTATCTGAAGCACTAACAGGATAAAAACCGATAAAAACAAGCTTAAAAATATTTTTCCTCTCGATAAGTTATTATTGAACATTTGTAATTTTCCCGTCAGAAAGAGTTATTATCCTGCCCAGCTTTCCCGCAATATTTTGATCATGGGTTACTATAATTAATGTAATTCCATCCTCATGATTTAATTTCAGGAATAAATCTATAATAGATAATCCTGTTTTTAAATCAAGATTTCCCGTGGGTTCATCTGCAAGTATTACTTCCGGTTTCAGAACTACTGCCCTCGCAACGGATACTCTCTGTTGCTCCCCGCCCGAAAGTTCACCGGGTTTATGATGAAGCCTTTGCGTAAGCCCAACTCTATTAAGTATTTCCCTAGCCTTTGATTCAGCTTCTTTCTTCTTCATTCCATTTACAAGACAAGGCATCATTACATTTTCCAGCGCATTAAACTCGGGCAGTAAATAATGGAATTGAAAAACAAATCCTATTTCATTATTTCTCTTATAGGAGAGTTCGTCATCGTTATAACCGAATAAATTGATATTTTTGAGATACAAATTCCCAGAACTCGGTCTGTCCAATGCACCCATTAAGTGTAGAAGAGTACTTTTTCCTGAACCGGATACCCCGATTATACCTACTGTTTCGCCGGTCTGAACTGTAAGATCAATATCTATGAGAGCACTTACGCTAGCACCATTATTCGTGAAACTTTTATTTATCTTTTCAGCCCTGTAGAGATCGATCATTCATACCTCAGTGCTTCAACCGGATCTTTCTTAGATGCCTGGTAGGATGGATAAAGTGTCGCAATAAAACATATAAGTAAACTGAATACTGCAACCATTACGAAATATAAGGGTTCTATTTTAACAGGAAACTCGGATATTGGGTATACCTTATTATCAAATGGTATCAAATTTCTAACGAATTGATTTGTTTCCAGTATATAGCAAATTCCAAACCCTGCGAATGAACCCAGTAATGTGCCGATCGTACCAATCATCATACCATCTAGAATAAAGATTCTTTTTATTGATCTTCTTGTTGCCCCCATTGCCCTGAATATCGCAATATCCCTATTCTTCTCCATCACTAACATAGTGAGGGTACTGACTATGTTAAGAGCCGCAACCAGTATTATAAAACCCAGAAATATTGCTATTACAATTCTCTCCAGTCTTAAAGCCTGGAAAAGACTTTTATTAGCTTCTTCCCAGTTCCTTGTGTAATACGGGAATCCGAATACTTCTGTTAACTGTTCTGAAATACTTCTGGCATTGTAGATATTATCCACACGTATCTCTACCCCGGTCACCTTTCCGTTCAAGCCGAAAAAATCCATTGCATCCTTAACATCTATATATGATATAGTAGAATCATATTCGATCATTCCATAGTCGAAAATGCCTACTACTTCAAAGCTCCTTGTTTTTGGCATTGGACCCATAGGCCCTATCTTGCCGAAAGGCGATACTATATTAACATTATCACCTTCAGTAACTCCCAAGGTAGAAGCAAGTTCACTTCCAAGAATTATAGGTGGTTTGCCGGAATCGGTTTTTTGTTTTAACTTCAAAAGATATTCTTTCCCGATCCCGGTTAGTTCTGAATCGGTTTTCTTACCTGAATTTGTTGAACTACCTCTTCCGACGGCACTGTTGATATTCGTAACATCACCTGCGGTGTCAGGGGCTATTCCTCTTACTACTGTTCCAGAAACATTCTTGTCTGCCGAGATCATTGCCTGGCCGTATATAAAGGGGCTGGCACCTTTAATGCCCGGGTATCTAAGAACCTCATTTTCGATTTCCCTGTAATTCTCTATTGGACCATCATAACTTAATACTACTATATGGGAACTAACTCCGAGAATCTTGTCCCTCAACGCATCTTCAAACCCGCCCATTACACTTAGTACTACGTTCAGGGCCATCACCCCGATTATTACACCGAATATGGATATAAATCCAATTACAGATACGAATTTCTGTCTTCTCTTTGATCTCAGGTATCTGAATGCAATGAAGGATTCGAACATTTTAGGATCTAAGGTGTGGAAAGAAAATAACTTCTCTTATAGATTGTGAATTGGTTAAAATCATTACAAGACGGTCAATACCAATGCCAGCACCGGCGGTAGGAGGCATACCGTATTCAAGTGCCTTTATAAAATCGTTGTCCATCTGGTGGTATTCTTCCTCACCTTTTTCTTTCTGTTGCATTTGATCCTTGAAACGCTGTTTTTGGTCAACAGGATCGTTTAATTCGGAAAATGCATTGGCTATTTCCCAGCCATTGATAAAAAGTTCAAACCTGTCGGTAATTTTTGGGTCCTGCTCATTTTTTCTGGCAAGGGGTGAAACATCGAGCGGGAATCCGTAAACAAATACAGGATCAACCAGTTCTTTACCAATAACCGACTCGAATAGTTCGACCACGGCTTTCCCCCAGATATCATAATGGTCTATACCGTATGAGTCAGCTGTAGCGAAAAGGAATTTTTCATCATCAACAATTTTATCCCCATACATTTCCTTCAGCGAATCGATAATGTTAAGTCTTTTCCACGGCTTTGAGAAATCTATAACTTTTCCGCCGAAATTTACTCTGAGTTCACCGTTTATCTCGTTAACAATGCTGCATATCATATCTTCAAGCAGGTTCATAAGATCCTTGTAATTGCTGTATGTCTTGTAAAGTTCTATCATAGTGAATTCGGGATTATGTCTGGTTGAAACACCCTCATTTCTGAAGGTTCTGCCAATTTCATAAATCCTCTCCATACCGCCAACCACAAGCCTCTTAAGATACAATTCAGGTGCAATTCTCAGAAACAGGTCCCTGTCCAGGGCGTTATGATGCGTGATAAATGGCTTTGCTGCTGCACCACCTGCAATACTGTGGAGTATCGGGGTTTCAACTTCAACGAACCCCCTTTTGTCAAGATACTCCCTCATGGACTTTATTGTTTTCGACCTTCTGGAAAATATTTCTCTTACCTCAGGGTTTGAAATAAGATCCAGATAACGTTGTCTGTATCTCATTTCGGTGTCCTGCAGACCATGCCACTTTTCAGGTAGGGGACGGAGACTCTTTGTTAATATTTCAAAATCATCCACATTAATTGTCAATTCACCTGTTCTGGTTCTGAAGAGTTTTCCGCTGAATCCTATTATATCACCAATATCTACATATCTCTGGAAGAAATCGAGTTTTTCTTCTCCCACTTTGTTCTTCTGAATATATCCCTGCATATTTCCTTCGAAATCCTTTATATGAAAGAAAAGGCTCTTGCCGAAATCTCTTTTTGAAATAACGCGTCCTGCGATTGAGAAAGTATCATCCAGGGATGAAAGATCGTCGGAAGACAATTCACCGTACATTTCGATCAATGCTGCTGACGTTGTATCAGGATTGAAATTGTTTGAGAAGGGATCGTAACCTATCTCTCTTAATTCTTTTATTTTTTCTTTTCTCTGTTTTATCTGGTCAGATTCTGTTTCTTTCATTTTTCTGTAGACCCTGTCAATTGATACAAGATATATCTGTATTTACTTTTAAGCGGAATTATTAAACATACTCACTTTAATCATTATGTTAAACATTTTCCTTTTTAATTGATACGAATTTTTAGCATACGGGCAACTTACAGGATGCTTTATCAATACTGTAATGCAGCTGATTTAACATTCCTGTATAAAGTTGTAAATATAATAAAGGCGGCAAATGCGATCGCTGATATGGTGAGATACATAACCAGATAGCCGAAATCTTCAGCTATGATGCCGGAAAGGAATGTTCCGGACATACCGCCGGCAGTAAACGACAAACTGCAGAGTGCAAAAGCCTTTGTCCTTGATTTTGCATTTACGTTATCAATTACAATCGAATATATGGATGGATATACAAAACCGTGAGCAATACCAAATATTAATGCTGAAAATATAAAAGTTTCTATGTTCCCGGATATACTGAGCATTGCTATACTTGCTGAGAATAGAAGCAAAGAGGGTTTTGCTATCCTGCTTTTGCCATAGGTATCGGGGAGCCATCCGAAAAAAACTCTTATAATAATAATCGATAGGGTATAGGCAATAAAAAAGAGATCAAATGATTCAATATCAATCGTTTTTGCAAATACCGGGATGAAGGTCAATGTAGGAATAAAAGCTGCACCTGCTGCAAAAAGTGTAATAGAAGGTATTAAAGTACTTTTATTTGTCAGCAGAATTCGGAAATTGAGATTTTTCTCATTAAATACCCTTTTTATACTATTTTCTTCCCTGACAAACAATGCGGCCGGTATGCAGAGAAGAGAAACAGTTCCGGTTGTTATAAAAAGAGTTTTGAATCCGGAATTCTCGATTATTATCTTTCCGAAATACGGTGCAAGTGCATAATTGATTATAGTAAATACACCGTAAAGTCCGACGGCCTGTGCTCGTTTATCGGAAGGTGCGATGTCCGTTATTAATGCTCCTGCTGAGATAAAAAAGAGTGAAAATGCAATCCCGTGAAATAGTCGTAAAATATAATAGTAGATTCCCGTATCCTGTATAACAGTAAGTGCAAGAGTCGAAGATGATAATATGAGCAAACCCAGGATTACAAAGATCTTCTTTCCGATTCTGTCCCCGAAATGTCCGACCAGAGGTGTAGTAAAAAGTGTACTCAAACCCGCGGTTCCCATAAGGAACCCAATCGTGGATTCTGTTCCACCTATCTGTTTTATATGTAGAGGAAGCAGCAAAAGTGAATGAAAATCAAAAAAGAAAATAAAACCTATAAAAGTTACAAGTAAAAAGTTGAAGGATAGCAATGAATCTTTTAATTCACTCCTCTTGTCGGCCATGTGAAAATCCGGTCTATTGTGTTGTAAATGTTCAGGAATCAGTGTCAGAGTATACAATATTGCCTGATACTATTGTGTAATTGATCTTGCCTTTTAAGTGCCAGCCCACAAAAGGAGTATTTCTGCTTTTTGAATAGAAATTGGCCGGATCAACGATCCATTCTTCTGCTGGGTCAAATATCAGTATATCGGCAAATTCTCCTTTCTGAAGAGTGCCCCTGTTCAGATTTAATATATTTGATGGGTTGATCGTAAGCTTCTGTATTATTTCATATAGGGTTAATAGACCTTTATCCATCAGTTTAAGAGATAACCCAAGTGCGGTTTCAAGACCTACAATGCCGAATGGAGCAGTATCGAACTCAACGTTTTTTTCATCAACACTATGGGGTGCATGATCTGTCGCTATGGCATCTATGGTGCCATCTTTTAAACCCTCAATGACTGCATCAACATCTTTAGCAGTTCTTAGTGGCGGGTTCATTTTTGCATTTGTATCATATTCGGTCAAGGCACCGTCGGTCAGAGTGAAATGATGTGGGGTTGCTTCGGCAGTAACATTTACACCACGTGATTTGGCATCTCTGATAAGCCTTACCGAACCTTCGGTTGATACATGTGCTACATGGAGATGTCCACCGGTAAGTTCAGCAAGATTAATATCTCTGTAAATCATTACTTCTTCAGAAGAACCGGGTATACCCCGCAAACCGAGTTTAGTTGAAACTTCACCCTCGTTCATAACACCGTTATCACTTAGGTATTTATCCTCTGCATGAGTTATAACGGGGATATGGAATGAATTTGCATATTCCATAGCTCTCCTCATGATATTGGAATTCATGACAGGCATACCATCGTCGGATATCGCAACGCAACCTGCCTTGTGCATCTCTCCGATGTCTGCCATTGTTTCTCCTTTCTCATCATTTGTTATAGCACCTATAGGGAAAACATTTACAATACCCTCTGTCCTTGCTTTTAATAATATGTACTCTGTGACAGAAGCATTATCGTTAATGGGATCAGTATTGGGCATACATGCTATAGATGTAAATCCGCCTGCTGCAGCCGAATAGCTGCCGGTTTTTATTGTTTCCTTGTGCTCGTATCCCGGTTCTCTGAGATGTACGTGAATATCAACAAGCCCGGGTGTGACAATTTTCCCGCCGGCATCTATGATCCTTAAGTCTTTTCTATTTTTAATAGATTCCTTATTTGAGGGAAGTTTCTTAATCAGTCCGTCCTCGATAAGAATATTGGTTATACAGTCCATGTTCTGGGACGGGTCAATTACTCTACCGTTTTTTATTAA